>Ga0307422_1000632_pt1 | contig 19201 bp, 15 predicted proteins | sample SalMarWE160290MG_FD_202153 | JGI IMG/M metagenome (GOLD analysis project Ga0307422, IMG submission 202153) | Salt marsh sediment microbial communities from the Plum Island Ecosystem LTER, Massachusetts, United States - WE1602-90 | ecosystem: Environmental > Aquatic > Marine > Intertidal zone >...
GCCTTTTTCCCCCACGCAATGCCGCGTAACGTGTATGCTGCGGTATCTTTTGGGTTAAGTTCGATGGCCTTGGAATAGTCGGCTATGGCTTTATTGAGATTACCTTTTCCTTCCCAAGAGAAACCACGGTACATGTGGATGGTTGCAAGTTCATCGCCAGAGAATTCGTCAGATTTAATGGCTTTGGTTAGAAGTTTAATTGCATCTTTGTAATCACCCCGGCGGCACGCCGCAACGCCGGTCATGAAATCGTTCGTATCCTCAGCCCATCCAGATATGGTCAAACAGATTACCAGGGATAAGAAAAAGACCGCCACAAATAATATTTTTTTCATACCTGTCCCTCCTTCCGTCAAATGCTCCACAAAAACTCCCTATGCCGAAGCCACATGTTTCGGTTCCGGTGCCTCGGCAATCTCCCCGAACTTTGCCTCGTATTTACCTACATTTTCACTCAAAGCCTTTATGATCCTCTTCATGTGACCTGGGCTTATGATGACCCTCGCTGTCACGATCCCCTGCGGTGGGACGACATTGATGAAGTCGACGAAAAATTCCTCCTTGGTATGCGCCACAACCATATTGTTTGCGTACACACCTCTGAGGATCTCGTCCGTAATCTTGATCCCCAACTCCTGCGGTTTCTTCCCCTCCGGCATGGCTGACCTCCTTGTGGCTATCTGTGCTGCCTTTGATCGAACACCGTGAAATGAGATCCTAGGATATTATGCCACCATTATAGGAGGTTTAGGGGGGCGGTGTAAAGCATTTCAATATGACTTCCCTTGTTCACAGGCAGTTGCAAAGTGGATGTATAAGGGCTATACTAAAACAATTGTAGGATTACCCAAAGGCGTACGCCTTGCAGGGGGCGATGTATGGTCAAAATAAGGTGTCTATTGTATCACCCGGCAGGGGGGGGCATTACCTGACATAATTCAGAGGTCTCTTTTATAAAAAAATTTCTATATACATCAATTGATAATTAGTGTATAGTAAATCATTACAAAAAACTTTCCTGCTCTCTTTCATCCTCGAAGGCTAGTAACGACAGGTAACGAAAGGAACAACGATGAAGATTCTCCTAGTCTATCCAAGGTACCCCGATACCTTCTGGAGCTTCAGGCATGCCCTGAAGTTCATCTCCACACCGGCCTCCTTCCCCCCCCTGGGGCTATTGACCGTAGCCGCTATGCTCCCCGGGGAGTGGGACAAGAGGCTCATCGACATGAACGTCAGGTCCCTCAAAGATGAGGACCTCCGATGGGCCGACTATGTCTTTATCAGCGCCATGACCGTCCAGAGGGAGTCGGCGCAAGAGGTGATCGATCGATGCAAAAAATTAGGGGTCAAGACAGTGGCCGGAGGCCCGCTCTTCACTGCCGACCACGAGGCCTTTGATGATGTCGATCACCTGGTCATCAACGAGGCCGAAAGGACCTTCCCCCCATTTTTGGAGGACCTCAGGAAGGGGACTCCCCAACACCTCTACACCACCTCTGAATGGCCCGATCTCCAAGAGACCCCCATTCCCCTCTGGGGACTCCTCAACATGAAAGAGTATGCCTCCATGAACATCCAGTATTCCCGGGGGTGCCCCTTCAATTGCGAGTTCTGCGACATCATCGTATTGAACGGCAGGGTGCCCCGGACAAAGACAAAGGAACAGGTGCTGGCCGAGTTGACGAGCCTCTATGACCATGGGTGGAGATATTCGGTCTTTTTTGTCGACGACAATTTCATCGGGAACCGCAAGAAGCTCAAGGCGGAGATCCTGCCGGCCATCATAGAGTGGATGGAGGAACGCAAGCACCCCTTTTCGCTCGTCACCGAGACATCCATCGACCTCTCCGACGATGAAGAGCTCATGCATATGATGGTGCAGGCGGGGTTTGACATGGTATTCGTCGGTATCGAAACCCCCAATGAGGAGAGCCTGGTCGAATGCAGCAAGTTTCAGAACAGAAACCGGGATTTGGTAGCCAGTGTCAAAAAAATTCAGCAACGAGGCATGCAGGTAACGGGGGGATTTATCGTAGGGTTTGACCAGGATCCCCCTTCCATCTTCGAGAGACAGATTAGTTTCATCCAAAACAGCGGGATCGTCACCGCCATGGTGGGGCTGCTCAATGCCCCGCGGGGGACCCGCCTCTACCAGCGACTGCACAAGGAAAAGCGGCTGTTGAGTGATATAACGGGCGACAACACCGACTGCTCCATCAATTTTATCCCCAAGATGGGCTATGAGACACTTGTTGATGGCTACCGAAACATCATGAAGACCATCTACGCACCGAGACATTACTATAAGCGGATCAGGACCTTTTTCCGTGAATATAAACCGTTGAACAACACGTCTATCACCTTCCGTTTTTCCTACCTCAAGGCATTTCTGAAGTCCTTATGGTTCTTGGGGATACAGGGCAGGGAACGATTTCAGTATTGGAGGCTCCTCGTTTCTACGCTGCTCAAGCGCCCGCGCTCCATCTCCCTGGCCGTTACCCTTGCCATCTACGGATTCCACTTTAGACAGGTCTTCAAGGAGCTCGTGCGAGTTCCCAGTGAGAGAGGGAGCTTCTAAGGGAACATTCCCACCGTTCATCTTTTTCTGAAACAGATGACCCCCGGGAGAACACTATGGGTGAGCTGAAGGACCAAATCGCCCAGGTGGTGATGATGGGGCTTGATGGGCCCACGCCCTCCAACGCGGAGAGGAAGTTGATCGAGGACGGGGTAGGGGGCGTCATCCTCTTTGAGCGCAACTGCTCTTCTCCAACTCACCTAGCCGAGCTGATCGAGGATATACAGGCGATTGCCCGCTCCAAGGGGCCGGGGATCCCCCTGATCATTACCATCGATCAGGAGCACGGCCCGGTAACCAGAATTAAGAAGGGTATCACCCCCTTCCCCAGCGCCGGGGTACTGGGGAAGATAGGTGAAAGCGATCTGGTGCGCAGGGCAGCCCACATCACCGGCAAGGAATTGGCCTCTCTAGGGATCACCATGAACCTGGCACCGGTCGCCGATCTTTTACTTCATCCGAAGAATAAGGTCATCGGCCAGCGGAGTTTTGGCGAAAATCCGACAGTGGCAGGTGAGATGGTGGCTGCCGTTGTCGAAGGCCTCCAGGAGACAGGGGTAGCTGCCTGCGCCAAGCACTTTCCGGGCCACGGGGCCACGGGGACGGACAGCCACCAAGCCCTCCCCACGATTGAGCGATCCAGAGAAGAGCTAGAACGGGCCGAGTTGATCCCCTTTCGGCGGGCAGTGCAAGCCAACGTGGCCGCATGCATGCCCGGCCACCTCCTTTGTCCCCCCCTCGATCCCGCGGTCCCCGCCACGTTTTCCTCCCCCATCATCCAGGGCCTGCTGCGCAAAGACCTCGGTTTTGACGGGCTGGTGATCTCCGACGACCTCTGTATGGGTGCTTTGGACGCATGGGGGAGTATAGAGGAACGAGGCAAAGCGGCCTTGAAGGCAGGGGTGGATTGCTTGTTGGTTGGCAAGGGTCCGGTTCAGGGACTCCTGGATGCCTTAGAAAAGGGTTTGGCAAACGGCGAGATCCCAAAGGAGCGGGCTGAAGAGGCCGTTTCACGGATCTTAAAACTCAAGAAACAATACCCCTACCGCGGGATTGGAGACCTAAAGGGTCTGAGACAGGAACAGGACCTGGCCTTTTCCCAAAAACTCTTTCAGAGGATGAACCTTTCGGCGCGGAAACGCGGGGTATCGTAATTGATTTACAAAATTACTTCCTCCCCCTTGATGGGGGAGGATTGAGGTGGGGGTGAATATTTGCTCTCGCTTTCCCCCTCCCCCCAACCCCTCCCACAAGGGGAGGGGAACTCTTAAAAATGCCTTTTGTCCTCCGCTTGTGTGGGGGATTCTTGGCACGTTTTCGCAAAGGATTATACGAGTGATCCTCGGGATCGAACGGCTTAGGGAGTTTTACCCCCTTTGGCTGCAAGAGGCGCGGATAGGCCTTGTAATCAACCAGGCCTCTGTCGACTCTGCATCCAGGCCCACCAGAGCAATCGTGGCCGAGCTGGCAGGGGAAAACCTCCGAGCCCTCTTCTCCCCCCAGCACGGCATCAGGGGCCAGGCCCAGGCCAATATGGTAGAGACAGAGGATGAGGTCGATCCCCATCTGAAGATCCCCATCTACAGCCTCTATTCATCCAAGACCCGCACCCCCACCGAGGAGCAGCTGAAAAAGATCGACTGCCTGCTCATCGATCTGCAGGATGTGGGGACTAGGGTCTATACTTTTGCCCCCACCATGGGGTCTTGCCTGGAGGCAGCAGCCCACTACAAAAAGAAGGTTATCGTCTTGGACCGCCCCAACCCCATTAATGCAGAGCAAGTGGAGGGAAATATATTAAAGGAAGGACTGCGCTCCTTCGTCGGCTTCGCCCCCATCCCCATGCGCCACGGTATGACCATGGGGGAGCTGGCAAGGTTCTTTAATGAAGAACGTAAAATAGGGGCGGAGCTTGAGGTGATCCCCATGCAGGGATATCAAAGGGAATATCTCTTCGCCGACACCAAACTCCCCTGGGTTTCACCATCCCCCAACATGCGGACTCCTGCAACTGCCCTGGTCTATCCCGGTCAGGTCCTCTTGGAGGGGACCAATTTGTCGGAGGGCAGGGGCACAACAAATCCCTTTGAATGCCTCGGCGCCCCTTTTATCAATCCAAGTCTGCTCAGGCAAAAGTTGGAAAAAAGAATGCTCCCCGGCTGTTGCTTTCAGGAGACCTCCTTTACCCCCCAGTTCGACAAGTGGCAGGGAGAACTATGCTCAGGCCTCCAGATACAAGTCGCCGATTCCAGGGCCTATAAACCCTTTTACACAACCCTCGCTATTATTCAAGAAATAATCACAGCATGGCCTGACCAATTCTGTTTCATCCCCCCGTCCTATGAATATGAATTCGAACGACTCCCCATCGACATCATCACCGGCGATGAGGCCATCAGAAAGGGGTTGGAAGAAGGAAGGAACCTGGATGAGATGGAGGAAAGCTGGCAGGAAGAGCTGAAGAGCTTTCTAGTAAAAAGAAAGCAGTACCTGCTGTATTAAACGGGAGACATGAGTCAAATGAAGCGAATATGTTTTATCCTTGTAGTATCTTTTTGTGCCCTGCTGAATACGGCCTGTAACTACCTGATCAAAAATGATGCGCATCTGGTTTATTCGAAACCTTCGTATGGGGTGGACAGGTTCATCCAAATACAGGGGTACAACATTCATTATGTCGAAACAGGCGCCGCGACCGGGCAGCAAGAGACCATGCTGCTGATCCCCGGGGCATTCAGCAGCTACAGAAGCTGGAACCGGATGATCCCCTTGCTCGCCAAACACTACCACCTCCTTGCCATCGATTACCTCGGAGCCGGCGACTCCGATAAGCCCTCGTCAGGCTTCGCGTATACGATCGAGGAACAGGCCGACGTGATTGCCGAGATGATGCACCAGGCGGGGATTCCCCGGGCTCATATCGTCGGGGTCTCGTATGGAGGATTGATCGCATTAAATGTGGCCATCCGCTATCCACAGCTTGTGGACAACATCGTGTGCATCGAGGGCGGTGTAGTGAAGCCCGAGAAGTCACCGTACCCCTACCTGAAGAGGGTTTTGGGCTGGCCCATTATCGGGGACTTCTTTATCGGTTCGATCCGGTCCGGCTTATTTGACACGATGACGGCGAAGGCGGTGATGGGGAAGGCATGGGAGGATATGAGCAGGAAGGACCGGCAGGAGGTTATCGACATTTTCACGGATAACAATAAAACCGCCTCCAGGACGGCATGGTATCACATCTCCCAGACCTTCGAAAATTCCAAGGATTTTGTAGAAGAGATCAAAATCCTCAAGACCCCGCTTCTCTATCTGTATGGAGAGAACTCGGAATGGCGCGCCATGGCGGAAATGAATGTTCGGTTCTTCAGGACCTATCTGCCGGCAGTGGAGATCGTCAGCTTCAAAGACGGCATCCATGATCTCGAACTACAAAAACCCGCTGAGGTGGCGCATCTGATCATCCGATTCCTCGGTAGTAACGGGAGCGAGGTTGTGGCAAGCAGGCACCAGGATTCCGCAGAAATCCCCGCCCCCACCGCCACACCCTGACGCATCCTCCTGGCTCTCCCCACCCCTATGAATATGAATTTAAGCGACTCCCCATCGACACATCACCGGCGATGAAGAGATCAGAATGGGGTTGGAGCAGGGAAAGGATCTGGATGAGATGGAGGCTGGATGGCAGGAGGAGTTGAAAGGCTTTCTAGCGATTAGAAAGCAGTACCTGATCTATTAGTAGACTATTCTTGAAACAGAAATCAAAAAGGCGCTATTAAAAACTATTAAGTTCATCTTAGATTTAACAGATTAATTCTTTGCTATCCTGAAAAAACTTAATCACGATTTAGCCTGCCTGAGATCCTAACCTATCCGCATTGACCCTGCGCAGGCAATAGAATCGGCCCTGTATGGAGTTGGGTCAACAAAGAGATCGTCTATGCGTTAATTAGACAAGCCTTGCCCATAAAATGTTCTTCTAATGTGATTGAGATCACTGATCTGATTTGCCGATTTCGTTATGTTATAGATAATAAGATAGAGATCACCTTCAGTTACTGAAGATGGTTGAAGTAAAAAATCATCTAATATCAATAATAGAGGGGGTAATGAACGACGAACTTATTAATATTATTAACTTGTTTATACTAAAGGGAAATTTTTTGTTACCACTGTTTTTTGCGCGTGGGCTCAGAGGTGTTCTGAATCACTTTGACGATCTTTGCACAAAATTCGAAGAACATTGCAAAATCGATAGACGGTCTCGAACACAACTTAATGGACGCTTGTACTATGATAGAAGAAAAACGAAAACTGATCTCTTTCCTCTTTATATAAAAAGAAAATTCTATGTTATTATGATAATAGCTTATTTTGCGGCCTGCTTTTACTCCTTCTCTTTATCGTTCCATAAGATCAGTAATTCTTTGTTCCAACAGTCTGGATAAGCTTCGGGCAAACCAGCCAAACTCTTTTCCCCTCAGCTCTCATGCGGTGGTTTGAGCAAATTATCCAATATCAGAAGTAGTCGTCCAGGGGTCGCGTCTTGAAATATTAGTTACTTTCAAACTTTCAGATCGAAATTACGATTCAAGATTCGACCCCTGCGGCGCGGATCAACGCATCCTCAGTCTGGATTCTCGATCTTCCATCGCTTATATTTTTGCAGGTCTTGTCTGACCAGGAGCAGGCACGCGGCGACCACTGCCGCGTCGTCCAGCTGGCCGAGGCCGGGGATGAAATCCGGTATGAGGTCAAGGGGGTTGAGGACATAGAGCAGGGCTGCAGTGATCGCGGCGATGCTCCAGTAGGGGATCTGTTTGTACCTGCCACGCCAGTAGTCTTTGACCAGGGCGATAAGGAGTTTGCAATCATCGACGAACTTGCCCAGCGGTCCTTCGGACTCGAACTGCCTGCGGATATCCTCTGATTTATCGAGGACCTTTTCTATGTCCTGATCAGTCACGCGCTCGGCATCCCTTTTAACGATTGCCGCAGCCTCTTCCTCTGATATCCTTTTATCTTTTCTTCTCTTCATAGGTTTTCTGCAATCTGTCTCTCGTAAAGGGCTTCCCATGGCCGGGATAAAAATGGTCGCACCCGATATCCAATAATTCCTTCCAGCTCTTCAGCAACGCCTTTTGATCATTGGCATAGGGAGGGAATACGCTGTGCTTAAAGATATTAAAGATGGTATCTCCCACTATGGCATGCCTTTGTTCAATGATGACACAGATGGAACCGGCGGTATGTCCGGGCGTGGGCAGGATGTAGCCGTCTATGCCGTAGGGCAGTAAGTCAAACCTCTCTGAAATCAGGATGTCCGGGACGACGGGGGGGTATTCACCCAATTTTTTACCCACAGACCTGCCTATGGCGGACGTGATCTTTGGGAACCACATAGTGCCTTGGGGGAACTCACAATACCCCTGTTTGAGGCATCCGGCCTCTGCCTGATGAACGAGGACCTTCGCGCCGGTGATTTCCTGCAAGGTCTTGAGCCCCCCGCAGTGATCGTAGTGGGTATGGGTAGGAATAATCAGCTTGATATCATCGGGGGATAGCTGCATACCCTCCAGGGCAGCAAGGATCTTTCGTCCCTTTTTATTCATCCCCGCATCGATCAGGATGGCCTTGCGTCCGTTTGCCACGACATACGCGTTGGATGACATCATGGGGATTTGGATGATCCGGTTCTGACTTTTTTTCATATTATTACTAATTTCTGTCTTTAAAGGAGCTGTCGACTACTTCAATCGGTCTTTCCAGTACCCTGGATCTCTATGAAGGTGCATAACAGCGAGAATGAAAATGATCTCTTCGTGGATCGCATAGATAATGCCAATAGGGAAAACGACGAGTCTGACAGCGTCTTATATCATCTTCAATGATAGCCCATGTGTGTGGAAATCTGAGGATGGTGTTTATGGTTGAATGTACTTCGATGGCGAAATCGTAACCAAGACCGGATTCGCGACCTTCATAGTAATCTATCGCTGCGAAAAACTCAATCTCGGCTTCGGGATGGAAGACATATCTCATTTAGAAAACCGTTTCTGCACTCTATCAAACACCTCTTCTCCTGAAATCGGTTTGACCTTTCCCGAACGAAGTTCTTCAAGCCGTCGTTTAGCTACCTCCGTCCATTTCTTGTTAATGGCCGGATCAGGCACGTTCAGGCTTTCCAGTAAGGTATTCGCGATACGTGCCCGCTCCTCCACCGGCAGAGAAAGAACCTCATCGATAAGTTTTTTATGGACAGGCATGCTTAACCCCTCTGCTATAATAGATTATCTATAGTGACAACACTAGTATAGTAAACAACATACACCTTCGCAATATAATATATTCTAAGGCAGAACTGAATTATTGTATAGATTCTTTAATTTCATTCTAACCGAAATATGCGAATTCGCCAAGGGCGGCCGAAACTACCCAATCCCCTTTTCCCGTAAAAATGCCAATCCGTCCAGGACCTCCTGTCCTGTGGCCTGCGGGTGTATCTCCATGATCCGGGTCGCCCCCTCGGGGATGTATTTTTTGACCATCTCAAATGCGATCTCCCCTTTGCCCGGCGGCTTGTGGTCGTCGAGCTTCAGGGCATCGTGAAGATGTATCCCCACGAGATGAGGGGCATAGCGCTGCAAGAGTTCCTCATGTTGTAATATCCCCAGGGTTTCAAAGGCCGCGGCGTGGCCGGTGTCGTGCCAGTAGCCGATAGGGGCACCGCGGAACTGCTCCAGGATAATCCCGATCTCCTCCTTGTCGGGCATCTCCTGAAAGTAGTAGCGGTTTTCGATCCCCAGGGTTACGTCCAATTGCTCCGCCCGCTTGAGGATGCGATCAAGACTGAACAAGAGGGCATCCAGATGGGGGTCTCGCTTTTGCGCCCGTGCCTCTCGTTCACGCTGCAGGAGCTCTGCCCCCTCTGTCTCCCATGCCCCTTCCCGATAGAGTTGCTGCAAGCCGTTCCTGGGCAGATCCGTCTCCACCCTGCCCAGGTGCAGGACCACGGCCCGCGCCCCCAAGTCGTGGGCATGCTCGATGGTGCGGGAGGTGTAGAAGACCCCCTTTTCACTTTCCTCCCTGTCGAGTGATGAGAGGGAGAAGCAATCCCCGCTCGCCCGCTCAGGGGGGAGGATTGGGGGGACGGGAAAGTAGTTGTGGATGCTCAGGATCTGAATCTCGTTGCCCCGAATCCGAGGAAGGATCTCTTGATAAAACTGCTCGGTGATGCGATACTCCAGCTCGACAGCCGTAAACCCCAGATCGAAGATAGGGCCGAGCAGATCGTCACCGGAGCGCGCTGCCCCGGAGGTCCAGACCGTGGAGAGCCCGATCACGCGACGGCCTCCCGCCAAGGCTCCAGATCACGCAGGGCCCGCTCGCTCATGCGCCGCCGCTTCTCCCGCTTGCCTCCCCTGCCGCCGAGCGGCGGGAAAAGGCCGAAATTGACGTTCATGGGCTGGTAGTCGCGGGCGTAGAGGTTGGTGATATGCCCTATCAAGGCCCCCATGGCCGTGGTCCGTGGGGGGGAAATGATCTCCTTTCCCTGGATAGAGCGCGCCGCATTGATCCCGGCCAAGAAGCCCATGGCCGCCGATTCCATATATCCCTCCACGCCGGTGATCTGGCCGGCAAAGAAGATGCGAGGGTCGCTTTTGAGCTGTAACGTATTATGCAAGAGTCGGGGGGCATCGATGAAGGTGTTGCGATGCAGGCTCCCGTGCCGGGCAAATTCCGCACCCTCCAATCCGGGTATGAGGCGGAAGATCCGCTCCTGTTCGGGATAGGTCAGCTTGGTCTGAAACCCCACGATGTTGAAGAGGGTCCCCTCCTTGTTCTCATGGCGAAGCTGCACCACGGCAAAGGGCTGCTCCCCGGTGCGCGGATCTATGAGTCCCACCGGCTTCATGGGGCCGAAGGCGAGGGTGTCATTCCCCCGTTCGGCCAGGTCCTCGATGGGGAGACACCCCTCGAAGGGCATGGCCTCTTCAAACGCACGTAAGGGTACTTTGTCCCCTTCCCGCACGGCCTTGACGAAGCGGTAGTACTCCTCTTTGCTCATAGGACAGTTGATATAGTCGTCTCCTCCCTTGCCGTATCTGGATCCCTTAAAGGCGATATCGAAATTGATGGAATCCGCAGCCACGATGGGAGAGATGGCGTCGTAAAAGGCGAGCGAGCGGCGGTGGGTCAGCTCCATGACGGCCTCGGCCAAGGCGTCGGAGGTGAGGGGGCCGGTGGCGATGATCACGCTCCCCTGCTCGGGGATGGCGGTCACTTCTTCCCTGACAATATCAACCCCTTTCGCGCTTTCCAGGGCCTCGGTGATGAGGCGGGCGAAGACCTCTCGATCCACGGCCAAGGCGGTTCCGGCAGGGACTCGGCTCTGATCGGCCGCATGGATGATGAAGGAGCCTAATCGGCGCAGCTCCTCCTTGAGGAGGCCGGGGGCGGTTTCCAGGGCCTCTGACTTGAGGGAGTTGCTGCAAACCAATTCCCCCAACAGGGGCGAATGGTGGGCCTCTGAGAAGCGCTTCGGCTTCATTTCCCAGAGGGTCACCGCTATTCCTCGCCGGGCCGCCTGCCAGGCCGCCTCACTACCGGCCAGTCCCCCGCCGATGATCAACAATTGCTCGTCACACATCCGCAATTTCCAATTTTTGCATTATTTTTACTTTTGCACTCATCATAAGGTGATAACAGCCCCTCAAGGGGCTGAGTATTATATGCGTTGAAAAGAGTTAAAATTAATCATCTCTCACATTATCGGCATATTGTCACGGTTAAGCTTATTTTCTCCCTGTTTTTTTCTTCTTTCTTTTTCCGTATTTCTTTCGGGCGTCTCGTTTCTGTTTCTCCCTTATCGACTGCCGTATGTCCCACTCTATATAATCCGGATGTTGGAGGTATGCCATCAGGGCCCCGGCCATGAGATTTATCCAGACGAGGGCGTTGATAAAGTCGGATGTGGAAGAGAGATAGACGACCGCTGCGACAATGAGGCCGGCGAGGATCACGATACCCATCACGCCGTATTTTTTAGGCTTCCCCAGCAAGACGTAATTCCTGCAAGCCAATAACCCCCCAATCACAAATGAGAAGAGGGAAATCAGTATCAGCCAATATGGGTGCGCTGGTTTGTCTATGAAAACGATCGGACCACGCCTGGTGGTTTTTCTTGTTTGTTTTTTTTGTTTGCCCGTATCCGACTGCTTTCTGCCGGCACCCCCGCCTGGGAAGATCGCCCTCCATACCCTCATAATCCTATCGCTGAGGTGTACGGGAGATTCTTTCCTCTCCGCGCGCCTTTTCGTATCCTCATCGATCGAGGCCTTGACCGCCCTCGCACATATATCTATCAACAAACGGTGATAGTTGTTGATACCGCGCGGTACTCTCACTATCTGAGAAGTCCGTTTGAGGTATTCGAGATATTCCCTGGCCTTTTTGTTATCTTTGCCTCGTTTGATTTCATGGTTGATTTCGCGATCGAAATCCTTGTCCCCTGTTCGTAGCCCAGGGATCACGTACGTTTCCATGGCGCTGTATTCACTCAGCGTATAGACGGCCAACACATCTTTCCAGGGTACCCGTTTCCCCCTGTATTTTCCCCACCACGTAAAAGAGGGAAAGGCAATGGCATCGTTATCAAGCCGAATGACAAAGCTCTCGCGTGTTTTTATCGATAACCAGCTTACATAGATCCCCATGAGGAGGGAAAAAACCCCTAGGGCCTTCATTTCCACTGCTGTTAAGAAAAGGAGCATCACCACGCCGATGCCGAGAAAGAACAATACGAGAACACATCTCCCCAGCCATCCGCGCCTTGACTGCTTGTACACCTTCATCCTGTTACCTAGTCCTTTTATTGTGAAAACGCACCATGCCGCTATCGCTCCAAGAATCAAAGAAATGGGAATATGTCCTTTAATCTACCACATTCCCCATCCCCATTCAATAAAACATCCCGGAGGCAAGACACGGATATTGTGAGGGAGTACATATTGACTTGCAGGGGTTATGTCATTACCATTTAGCTATACAGCGAAATCGAGAGGATGCAAGAGGTCGAAACCCCTTTGTCTGTTCCCCCTTCTGACGACGAGAAGAAAAGACGTATCCTGCACAAGGTCTCCGAGGCATTGGAGCGGAAATACGGAGTGCCGGACTCGGGTCCTCTGGATGATCCCTTGGAGGTACTGATCCGCACCATCCTCTCACAAAACACCAATGACAGGAACCGCGATCTGGCCTATGAAGCATTGCGGAGGAGATTCCCCCGTTGGGAGGACATCATCGAGGCCGACCCGGAAACGATCGCCGAGGCCATTAAGGTAGGGGGGCTGAATCAGCAGAAGGCAGAGAGGATCAAAGAGGTCCTCCAATGGGTGCAGACCAGATGGGGAGGCATGACCCTTGCCCCGCTCTGTGCGATGGAGACAGCGGAGGCCAGGGGCGTCCTGCTCGATTTAAAAGGGATTGGCCCCAAGACCGCCAACTGTGTTTTGGCCTTCGGGTGCGGCAGGGATGTCTTCCCGGTGGACACCCACATCCTGAGGGTCACCAAGCGGTTGGGCCTCATCCCCGCGCAGACAACGGCGGAAAAGGCCCATGAGCTCCTGGCCCCGCTGGCCCCCCCCGGTAAGGCCGTCCCCCTGCATCTCAATCTCATCAGATACGGGAGGGAACAATGCAAGGCGCGCCGGCCGCGCTGTGTGAGCTGTCTCGTTCCTGAACTATGCACCCTCCCCCTGGAGCAGAGAGGTGAGTGAGAGCAGGCTCAGAGATCAGGAAAATTCCTGCGGCATAGAGGAGCTCCTGCACCTGACTACGAGGGCGTGGGAGGCGGGGGAGGAACTCGCCATCTCAGGGTTGGAGGGGGGGAGCAAGGGTTTTTTCATCAATCTCCTCGGGAGGGAGGGCTCGCCCCTCCTGGTCATCACCCCTGATCATGATGAGGCCGAGGCCTTGTTTGCAGCTGTCCTCTTCTTCACCTCCCCTGAGGAGCGGGAAGGAATCCTCCTCTTTCCCCCCGACGGCATCCCCTACGGAGATATACCTCCGTTGGGTCTTGTCGCCCAGAGGATGAAGGCGCTGCGGTTTCTTGCTGAGGGAAGGGCCTCCGTAGTCATCGCCCCCATCCACGGGCTCCAGGGCATGGTCATTCCCCAGCAGGCCCTTATTGAATCACTGATACGCATCGAAGTGGGGAGAGAACGGGATCGGGAGGCACTGGTGCGAGATTGCATGGCCCTTGGCTACAGCCGTGTGGAGATGGTGGAGGAGCGGGGGGAGATGAGCCTGCGCGGCGGGATCATGGATATCTACCCCATCGATCAGGATCGCCCCCTCAGGATGGAGTTCTTCGGCGACCAGGTGATCTCCCTGCGCACCTTTGATGTGGAGACCCAGCGGTCAGCGGGACACGTCGGGGAGGCAGTCATTACCCCCATGGAGGGAGAGGGTAAGGGCACCTTCTTCGAGTATCTTCCCGCTCAGACGCCTATCCTGTTCGACAACCCCCTCGAGGCCGAACACGAGGCGCAGGAGTTCTGGGAAGGATTGAAAAAAAGCGGCAGAGAGGATCACCATCTCTCGCCTGATAGGGTTATGACCATGATCCGGGAGAGGCCCCTGGCCGAGATTGGGGGCTGGGCGCTCACCTCACCGGAGGGTCCAGTCTCTCACCGTGTCACGCTCCGCTCCTCCTCCAACGAGGAGCTTTCCAGGGGGATCAGGGTGTCGGGGCTGAAGATCCTGACGCACGAGGCCCAGGGATGGCTGGAGGGAAGGTGGGCGGTCTATATCACCGCGCAGACCCCGGGGCAAGGGAAGCGGCTTGTGGAGCTCCTTGAGGACTTCGGGTTGAAAAAAGTGGGCATAAAGGATTCCTTCCCCCCCCATCCCTTGAAGGATCGCGGCCGCCTGACGATTGTGGTAGGGGACCTCAAGACCGGTTTCCGCCTTCCCACCGAGGGGATCGCGGTGGTGACCGAGGAGGAGATCTTTGGCGTGAAGCGGAAGGTCGGCCACGGCAGACGGGCTCAGCCGATACCCTTTACCACCTATGAGGACCTCAGGGGCGGGGATCATGTGGTCCACGTCGATTACGGGATAGGGCTCTACCGGGGGTTGGTGAGACTGGAAGGGGAGGGGGTAGAGAACGACTATCTTTTTATAGAATATGAGGGAGGGGATAAGCTCTATGTGCCGGTGGATCGGTTCAATCTGGTCCAGAAGTATATCGGAACGGGTGAGGGTCCACCTCAACTCGATCGGTTGGGGGGGCAGACTTGGCAAAGGACCAAAAAGCGGGTCAAGCGGGCGGTTCAAGAGGCGGCCAAAGAGCTCCTGGAAATCTACGCCGCCCGCAAGGCCTTCCAGGGCTTCGCCTTCTCCCCTCGCGATGCCTACGTTAAGGAGTTTGAGGCGGGCTTTCAGTATGAAGAGACCCCCGATCAGGGAGAGGCCATTGAGCGGGTGATGGAGGATATGGAGGCGCCGAGGCCTGTAGATCGGTTGGTGTGCGGGGATGTGGGCTACGGGAAGACCGAGGTGGCCATCCGGGCGGCCTTCAAGGCGGCCCTGGACAACAAGCAGACGGCCGTGCTGGTCCCTACCACCGTCTTGGCCCAACAGCACCATGCGACCTTCGCCGCCCGACTCCACGGCTATCCCGTGGTGGTGGAGAGCTTGAGCAGGTTTAAGTCCCGTGCCGAACAGAGGGAGATCCTGCAGCGCCTGAGAGAAGGAAAGATCGACATCATCATCGCCACCCACCGCCTCCTTCGGCCTGATGTCTCTTTTCGGGATTTGGGGCTCTTGATCATCGACGAAGAGCATCGCTTCGGCGTCTCCCACAAAGAGCGCTTAAAGGAGATGAAGAAATTGGTGGACTGCATCACCCTCACCGCCACCCCCATCCCCCGCACCCTGCAGATGTCGCTTGTCGGGATCAGGGATCTGAGCTTGATCACCACCCCTCCCCCCAATCGCCAGTCCATCCGCACCCACCTCATCACCTTTGACGAGGAGGTGATCAAAGAAGCCATCCTCACCGAAATCGGCAGGGGTGGTCAGATCTTCTTTGTGCACAACCGGGTGCGGGATATCGACGCCATGGCCTCTCTTGTGCGGGAGTTGGTCCCTGGGGTCCGTCTCGCCATCGCCCACGGGCAGATGCGGGAGCGGGCCTTGGAGGGGGTGATGATGCAGTTTGTTCGAAGTGAGATCGATCTTCTGGTCTGCACCAGCATCATCGAGTCGGGACTGGACATCCCCAATGCCAATACCATTATCATCAACCATGCAGAGCGCTTCGGGTTGGCGGACCTCTACCAGCTCAGGGGAAGGGTGGGGAGATCCGCTGAGCGGGCCTATGCCTATTTGATAGTCCCATCCCGCCAGCACCTCTCTCGCGAGGCCCTCAAGAGAATGCGGGCCATTCAAGAGCTGAGCGAATTGGGGTCAGGGTTTCGGCTGGCCATGCGGGATCTGGAGATCAGGGGGGCCGGAAACCTCTTGGGCCACGTCCAATCGGGGCACATCGCCGAGGTGGGTTTCGAGCTTTACAACACCCTCTTGGAAAAGGCCATGAGGGAGCTCAAGGGTGAAGAGGTGCAAGAGCGGGTGACCCCGGAGATACATATCCCCGTCGAGGCCTTCATCCCCGCCGAATATATCACTAACGATAATCAACGTCTCCTTTCCTACAAGAGGTTGTCCGCCCTGCAAGACGAGGATGAGATCGAGGAGATCACCGAAGAGCTGCGAGATCGCTTCGGTCTGCTCCCGCCACCTTTATTGAACCTCCTGGAAATCATCAGGCTCAAGATTTGGTTAAGCACTTTTTCGATTCAGCGATTCGAGCTCAGGGATAACCGGGTGGTGTTGACCTTTGTCCCCGAAGGGGCGATCTCCCCGGAAAAGGTGGTGAATCTCATCCAACAGGGGGGCGGCAAGTACCAATTGACGCCGGACATGAGGTTGCTCTATACACCTGCAGCAAGGGACTGGAGGGGGGTAATGGATGAAACGAGAAACATCTTGCAAGGGCTGGTGTGATATGATAGCCTCTTGCGAACAGGAGTGGATATAACGTGATGCTCAAAGGTACTGTATGGTGGGTGTTACCCCTCCTCTTTTTCCTTTTCTCCCCCCTATCGTGTGACAAGGTCCAATCTCTGAAGAAAGAGGAATTGGCGAGGGTAAACGATCGCGTGATCACCCTGGAGGAGTTCGAACAGGAGATGGAGCAGCTCCCTCCTCAGCTCAAGACATTGATGGTCGAAGAAAAAGGGAGGAAGGGATTTTTGCAGAACGTCATAGAGCGGGAACTCCTCTTGCAAGAGGGGGTACGGAAGGGACTTGACAAAGATGAGAAAGTCCTGAACAAGGTGGAACAATTTAAAGAGGGTTTGATCATCGAGACCCTGATAGAAGAGCTCTGCGTGGGGAAGGATGAGGTCAGCGACGATGAGGTAAAGGCCTACTATGAGGAGAACAAGGAGAAATACCTGTTGGGGGAACGAGTACGCGTCAGACATATCATGGTAAAGACCCGCGAAGAGGCCCAGGAGATAAAAAAAGGGTTGTATCGAGGAGAGAACTTTGTCACCCTGGCGAAACAATACTCTATCTGGCCCACCAAGGAGAGGGGAGGAGATTTGGGCTATATCGAACGGGGGGTGGTGCACAAATCGTTCGAACGGGCCGCCTTTGCCTTGAAGAACCGGGGAGACCTCAGCGACATCGTCAAGACGGAATTTGGTTTCCACATCATCCGTTTAGAAGATAGAGTGAAGCGTCATCAACTTACCTTTTCCGAAGCCAAAGATGACATCAGGAAATTACTGAAAGAAAAGAAAAGAAAAGCCATACTCGCTGCCTACCTGGAAGAACTGCGCAAGGGAGCCCAAATCCATATTAATGAGCAATTGTTGTCGGAGGAGGAGAAAGAGGGTACATGAGATATTACCACCGGTTTCTCATCTCTCTCTTCATGATCGCGGCTGTTGTTGCGCTGAGCTCATGCAAGAGTAATATGCCGTCACACATAGTAGCGAAGATTAACGAAGATACCATTACCGTTGAGGAATTCTCCGCAGAACTCTCCCCGTTCCTTGAAGGCTACCACACTCCTCACTCGGCTCAAGAAGAAGCGGCGTTAAAGAATCTAAAACAGGCCCTCCTCGATCAGTTCATCGAAAAAAGGTTAATACTCAACGAGGCCCACCAGATGGGGATTACGGTGAGCAATGATGAAGTAGAGGAGGCCTTTGCCTCCATTCAAAGGAATTACCCTCAAGGTGGATTTGATGAGGTCGTGCGCGACGAAGCGGCCCTTCACCGATGGAAAGAACGGCTGCACCAGCGGCTTGTGATCGAAAAGGTGATCAGCAGGGTCTCTCAGGTTACCGTCCCTCTCGATGAGGATGTTTTGCGCAAATACTATAAGGAACATCAATCTGAGTTTATGGTGCCTGAACAGGTGAAGGTGCGGCAGATCGTGACCAAAGATCGCCAAGCGGCAGAAAGCGTCCTCAGTAAGGTTAAGCGGGGGGATTCCTTCGAGGAGTTGGCGAAGAGATACTCCATCGCTCCCGAGGCAGAACAGGGGGGTGATCTGGGATTCTTCGGTCGGGGGGACATGCCGGAGGAGTTTGATGTGGTCTTTTCTTTGCAGGCGGGAGAAACGAGCGAAATCGTACAGAGCCCCTATGGATATCACATCTTTCAGGTCGTGGCCAAGCAGGGACGATCCGAATTAAACTTTGTCGAGGTGAAAGATCGGATCAGAGAGATAGTCGTGAGAGAAAAGGAAGATAAGATCTTCCAAGATTGGCTGAAAAAGGTCAAGAAAAAGGCGAGTATCAGAATAAATACAAAGGCCTTGGAAGCAATGCAACTTCCTCCTCCCCAGGAAAAAGAAAACAAAGAAAATCAATAAAGGGGGCGTCGGATTATGGTGAAGAGGATATTCCACATTATACTTATCTTTTGTGTGTTAATGCCTTTCCCCGCCATGGGGAAGGTGTACGATCGAGTGGTAGGGGTGGTGAATGGCGATATGATCACCCTCTCCGATCTCGATACGGCCATGCCGTACTATGGGATGGCGAACGTTCTTGATGAAGGGAATCCTTTAGATAAAGAAATCAGACTGAGACAGGCGCGCAAGGAAGTCTTGGATCTGTTAATCGAGGAGAAACTCTTACAAAGCGTGGCCAGGCGGTTTGGCATCACGGTCGATGACGAAGTAATAGACAAGGCCATTGAGCGGATGAAGCAAGACGGGAATATAAGCGATGAGCAGGTAAAAAAAGAACTCGTTGAGCAGGGGTTCACGGTAGAGGGGTATCGTCACTTTCTCGCCGTACAGATCAGGCGGGCCAGAATCATTGAGGCCGCCATCAAACCCCAAGTATCCATGACTGAGGAGAAGGTGCGGAACTATTATCAAAGCCACGCAGATAGCTATCTGATGCCCGAGGTAAGAATCAGCCAGATATTGATCCAAGTTCCCTCTGAGCCAACTGCCAAGGATTGGGAGCAAGCCAAGAAGAAGATGACAAGGGTCCTGGAGAGACTCAACAAAGGAGCGACGTTTGCAGA
>Ga0307422_1000633_pt1 | contig 19194 bp, 18 predicted proteins | sample SalMarWE160290MG_FD_202153 | JGI IMG/M metagenome (GOLD analysis project Ga0307422, IMG submission 202153) | Salt marsh sediment microbial communities from the Plum Island Ecosystem LTER, Massachusetts, United States - WE1602-90 | ecosystem: Environmental > Aquatic > Marine > Intertidal zone >...
CTCCCCGACAAGGAGCGGATGGAGCTCATCATCCAAAAGGCGACCGAACTCGGCGTTGCGGTCATCTGCCCCTTCGAATCGAGGCACTCCATATCATTGGCCCAGCGCGAGGCAACCCAGCCCAAGGTCCACCGCTGGCAGCACATTGCTCTGGCGGCAACAACGCAGTGCCGCCGGGCCGTCGTGCCGTGGGTGGCCCCCTATTGCTCCTTTGAAGGGGCCCTGGAGCAGGCCCGCCCTGTGGAGTTGAAAATAATCCTCGTAGAAAAAGAAAAAAAACGCCTTGCCCCCCTGATCAAAAACACGCCCCCTCCGAAGGGCGTCGCCCTGATGGTCGGACCTGAAGGGGGGTGGGATGCGGGGGAAGTGAAACAGGCGGTGGAGGAGGGCTTTGCCCCCGTCGGTCTGGGCGGCAGGATCCTGCGCACGGAGACGGCCGCCATTGCGGCCTGCGCTATCCTCCAGTACGAGTGGGGCGGGCCTCGATGAGCTCGAGGAGGAGTTGCTTGGCCTCTTGAACCCGCTTATTTACCTCTCCTTCCTCAGGGCCGGCAGCGGTGATAATCACCTCCAACTCCACCCCCGCCCCGAACTGCGTGGCCTTTGATTTGAGATAGGTGCCAGGCACCTGCTTCATGACCTGGTCGATGATCCCCGCGATCACGGACTCATCTCCCAACCCCGTGTTCACGGCCTCTTCCCGATAGACCTGTGGCCCCAAGATCTCTGTAAGGCGGTGGAGGACCGCTCCCTCGAAGATCGCGTGCATCTCGTTGGGCACGCCGGGGAGCGCAAAGATCACCCCCTGCGGGGTGTGCAGAAGGACAGCCGGGGCCGTCCCCACGGGATTTGCCAGGAGCTCGGACCCCTGGGGCACGTGCGTCATCTTCTCGCGGGGAGGGGTGATCGCTGGGTCCTCCACAAACCCCTGCTCGTAGAGTTCCTGATACCGGCGGGTCACGAAGGCCAGGGCATCGGGGTCCAAAGCAAGGGGCCTTTCCGTGGCCTCGGCGATCCCGGCCAGGGTCTTGTCGTCAAACGTGGGGCCGAGCCCGCCCGTGGTTATGACTACTGCTGCCCCGTTGTCAAAGGAGGCCCTGATCTCTTCCACAATGGCCCCCACGTCGTCGTCCGGGATCACGATGCGCCCGATCACGCCCCCGAGCGCGGTAATGCGCTTGGCCAGCCACGAAGAGTTGGTGTCCAGGGTCTGCCCGCGCAGGATCTCTTTCCCAATAGCGATGATCTCCACCCGCTTCATCAGGATTGCCCCTCTACGTTGAGCAGCCTGAGAAAATTCACTTCTTCAATAACCTCTTATTTCTTATACCTTAAAAACAAAAAAGGGTCAAAAGGGCATCAGGTTGTGCTTGACAATGGATACCGTTTGAACTAGGTTTCGGGATACGAGTCAGGCCCTACCTACACTTCATAACAGAACCGTAACCTTCGAGGAGAAGTTATGACAAGAAGTCCCCGGAAGGTGGTGACATGAGGCCGTCAGAGGGTGGAGGTATCCTCTGAGGCCTTTTATATTATTATCCCCCGTGAACTTTTTGGATGAAAATCGACACTAACAAATAAAGACAAGGATTGAGAGAAGGGAGCAAGAACAGAAGAACACAATTTTTTATCCTTATTGATGGAGTTTAAAAACAGGGGAAGGAGAAAGAAAATGAAGACATTTATACGTGTCATGATAGTCGTTGTATCAATGTTTTTTGTAGTGAGCCTGTGTTCTCCGGTATGGGCGAGAGCACCGATGGTACAACCAGAGAACACAGAACCCGAAAAAGAATACAAAGAAAAGCAAGAAATACAAAAACCCAAAGTTCCCACAAGAATCGTGAAGTGCGGGCCGAAGGTCGCCACTATTGTCGGCACGAACGGCAATGACAACATACAAGGCACCCCGGGCGACGATGTCATACATGGCCTCGGCGGCAACGACGTCATCTACGGCGGCGGCGGCAATGACAGAATCTGCGGTGGAGACGGTGACGACAAGCTGTATGGCAACACCGGCATGGACGTGCTGATTGGCGAGGCAGGTAATGACAAACTGTATGCTGGCTACGGTATGAACCGTCTTTATGGAGGACCAGGCAACGACACGCTTAAAGGCGGCAGCGGCCCTGATACGCTGAATGGTGACGCAGGCAACGATACGCTGGAAGGCTTCGGCGGTAATGATATTTTGGTTGGCGGCAGCGGCAATGACACGCTGGATGGAGGAGAAGGCACTTCCGATGATTGTGAAGGCGGGGATGGCGTGGACACCGTGACTAATTGCGAGGGAATATGGTAGAAAAATAATAGGGGCTTGACTGAGACAAGGAATTGTACTTGACGGTGAAGGTCCTGGTAATCAAGAAGGAATTCAAGGCAGTAGAAGAAGAGAGAATGATACAGAAAAAGAAAATACCACTACAACGGAGCAAGTAGTGCTTTGTGTTGACGTGTTTTACTGAAAGAGCTCCTGGATCGTGTCTGCGGGCTCCATTTCCCGGTAGTCGTGGGCGAGCTCCGTGGCCATCCTCCCCCCGGGGGTGCGATTGTCTTCTGAATTTCTAGGTGAATAGCTCGCTGGTTTCCCTCGGACGTGTCCACATCAGGTCCGTCTCATCATAGAGCTCCTTCAGCCTCTGTTCGACAAATAATCTTCTCTCTTCAAATGCATCTTCACTGAGGCGGGGTGCAATATAGATCCCCTCTCCGAACCGTATGATCACGCGAGAGAAGGGCTTGGGGATCATGAATCGGTCCCAGCTCTTGCATACCCATTTCTTTTGCGCCGAAATAATTATAGGGACGATAGGTATTCCGGCAAACTGAGCGATGCTGAGCAAGCCGGGTTTGACCACACCGGGAGGGCCTTTTGGACCATCGACAACATGACCGATCCTGTACCCCCTCTGTGCCAACCTCCTCACTCCTCGCAGGGCTCCCGTGCCGCCCCGTGATGATGACCCTCTGACCGTATCCCACCCCAGGAGTTCGAGGACGCGCGAGATCAGTGTGCCGTCGCTGCTCTTGCTTACAATGACGGCGATAGGTTTACGCCGTGCCAAAAATGCAAGCCCGGGAAAGAATCGCTGATGCCACGAAGCATAAATCAGCCCGCCGGAATTATCAAGAATTTCACGCTCTTTTTCCGCACCAAGAACTTTAATCCTGTACGTGACGTTTGCAATTTTACCTAAGAGCAAAGCGCCATACGATAGCACATACCGATACAGGAAGCGTCTCATCTTTTGTCTATTCATACTGCTCCTCGCTCTTCAATGGCTCGGCGAAACGGAGGGTACCCTTCTTGTCTCATATCATATCGCAATCCAACAGTGTCGGCAAGCAGGCTCACTTAAAGAGCTCCCCCTGGACCGTATCCGTGGGCTCCACACCCAGGTATTCGTAGGCGAGCTTGGTGGCCACCCTCCCGCGGGGGGTGCGGTGGATGTATCCCTTTTGAATGAGAAAGGGCTCGTAGACATCTTCGATCGTATCCCGCTCCTCGCTGATGGCCGTGGCCAGGGTATCGATGCCCACGGGCCCGCCGTCGAATTTTTCGATGATAGTCCGCAGGATCGTGCGGTCCATGTTGTCCAGGCCCAGGTGGTCGATCTCCATGAGGGCGAGGGCCTTGTGCGCCACCTCCTTGGTGATGGCGCCGTCCTCCTTGACCTGGGCGTAGTCCCTGACCCTGCGCAAAAACCGGATGGTCACCCGCGGCGTGCCCCGCGAGCGGGAGGCGATCTCCCACGCCCCCGCCTCATCAATAGCCACCCCGAGGATGCGCGCCGAGCGCTGGACGATAACGGTCAGCTCCTCCGGCACATAGTAGTCCACCCGGAAGGCCGCGCCGAACCTATCCCGCAGCGGAGACGTGAGGAGCCCCGCCCTCGTAGTAGCCCCCACGAGGGTAAAATGGGGGATGTCGAGCTTGATGGCCCGGGCGCTCGGCCCCTGGCCGATGACGATGTCGAACTTGTAGTCCTCCAGCACCGGGTAGAGGGCCTCTTCGACGATCCTGTTGAGGCGGTGGATCTCGTCGATAAAGAGGACATCCCGCTCCTGCAGGTTCGTGAGGATGGCCGCCAGGTCACCCGGCCGCTCGATGGCCGGGCCGGAGGTCGCCTTGATCCCCACCCCCAGCTCATGGGCGATGATGTGGGCCAGGGTGGTCTTGCCCAGGCCGGGCGGCCCGTGAAACAGGCAGTGGTCAAGCGCCTCCCCCCGCTCCCGCGCGGCGTCGATAAAGACCTTCAGGTTCTCCTTGACGCGCTCCTGCCCCACATATTCAGAGAGGGATTGGGGGCGCACCCCTTGCTCAAATTGGATCTCCTCGTCCGAAACAACGGGTTCTGTCTTCGCCGTCATCTGCTCCCTACCGGGCCATGAGCCGCAGGGACTCCTTTAGCAGCTCCTCCAACGACAGGTCCGCACCCCCCTCGTGCAGGGCCTTCCTGATCGCCTCCTCGGCCGTCCCCCGCTGATACCCCAGATTGACCAGGGCGGAGAGGACGTCCTTGACCATCGCGTCTTTGATCCGGGCGCCGCCGCCGACCACTATATCAGGGGCGCCCACCTTTTCCTTGAGCTCCACGAGCATCCGCTCGGCGGTCTTTCTCCCCACCCCGGGGATGCGGGTCAGGCTGAAGAGGTCCCCCTCGTGCAGGGCCCGCTCCAAATCACGGGTCGCAATGCCCGACAGGATGTTGATGGCCAGGCGCGGCCCCACCCCCGACACCCCGATCAACAGGCCGAAGAGCTCCTTTTCCTTGGGGGTGGCAAAGCCGTACAGGTGTAGGGCGTCCTCGCGCACGTGGGTGTGGATCAGCAACAGGACGTCCCCCTCCGGCTCGGGGAGCTCGTAGAAGGTGGACAGCGGCACCCGCACGCCGTACCCCACCCCGTTGCAATCGACGATAATCTCTTCGGGGGATTTATGGACCAATCGGCCGCGGATCTGCGCAATCATCTGCCAATCGTTTGAGCGGAAAGTTGTTGGTCGTACTTCGCCTTGAGCGAGGCCGTGTGGAGGTGACAGATGGCCACGGCCAGGGCGTCGGAGGCATCGAGCGAGAGCGGGCCGTCGATCCCCAGCAGGCGCTTGACCATCTCCCTGACTTGGGCCTTGGTGGCCTTGCCGTAGCCGGCAACGGCGGACTTGACCTCCATCGGTGTGTAGGAACACGACCCGAGCGTGGCATGGGTCGCCGCGATCACCACCACCCCCTGCACCTGCCCCAGCTTGAGGGTGGTGGTCATGTTCTTCGCGTAAAAGGGGCTCTCCATGGCCACGGCGTCCGGGGCATAGGTGCGAATCAGCTCCTGCAGCCCGTCGTAGAGCTCGGTCAGGCGCTGCGAAAGCTCGCCCGTCGGGGTAATGGTCCCCTCGGCCACGTGCGTCAACTGCCCCCCTCCCTCCTCCACGACCCCATACCCCATGACCTGCGTGCCCGGATCTATCCCCAATACCCTCATGGGCTCAGCTGCTCCATCACGCCCTCGGGGATGTCGAAGTTGGCGTAGACCTTCTGGACATCGTCCTGGTCCTCCAACTGCTCCATGAGGCGCAGCATCTGTTCGGCGTTCTTGCCTTCCAGCTGCACCACGCTCTGGGGGTGCATGGTGACCTCCGCCAGGAGGTATTGGATACCCGCCCCATCCAGGGCTTCTTTGACCGCGTCGAATGCCCCGGGGTCGGTGACCACGTCGAATTCCTTCTCCCCTTCTTGGATATCCTCGGCCCCGGCATCGAGGGCGAGCTCCATCAACTGCTCCTCATCCACCGCGCCCTTTTCCACCACGAGGTAGCCCTTCTTGTCGAACATCCACGCCACGCACCCCGTCTCCCCCAAATTGCCGCTGCTCTTGGAAAAGATATTCCTGATCTCCGCCGAGGTCCTGTTCCTATTATCAGTCATTGCCTCGATGAGGATTGCCGCGCCGCCGGGCCCGTACCCCTCATACACCAGCTCTTCGTAGGCAACCCCTTCCAGCTCCCCGGTGCCCTTCTTAATAGCCCGCTCGATGTTGTCCTTGGGCATGTTGTCCGCCTTGGCGGCGGCAATGGCCGTGCGCAGCCGGGCGTTGCCCTCCGGATCGCCCCCGCCCATGCGGGCGGCAACGGTGATCTCCTTGATCAGCTTGGTGAAGACCTGCCCCCGCTTGGCATCCGTGGCGCCCTTTTGCCGCTTGATCGATGACCACTTGGAGTGACCTGACATAGATAATTCTCTCCTTTAAATTAAAAGCCGCTGAGAGGAGGTGAGGGGGTTTTCCCTTGTGGCCTTCACCACCGATCTCCTCTCGTCCCCTGCGGCCTTAGCAAGAGCAAATTTTGGTGGGCGGTACAGGATTTGAACCTGTGACTTCTACCGTGTGAAGGTAGCACTCTCCCGCTGAGTTAACCGCCCCGTATTATTAGATAACTGTAATTGAAAAGGGGCACCAGTGTCAAGGGGAAATAGCCCGTGGGTCGTTGGGGGCAAATGAGAAGACTAGAAAAAGGTAGCTTTATTAGCTAACACCTGACGGCGAGTATCTGCGAGATTGCCGTGTGAAGCTAAAGTAGCGAAAACAAGTCACCGAAAATATGTCATCCACCTACCCGAACCTCATACCGAACAACCCCCCATCCTCCGTTGCATCGGTAAGACGGGCTGAGATAACATGCTGCTCGAAGTTAAAACCAGGCGGCATCACGGAGGGAACAGCATCTTGGTTCATCGTGACGATGTATTGGAATCCAAGTTTCTCAGCGGTCTCAGCACCAATTTGCAGAGCCTTTGCTACTTGACGTTCATCGACGCCATCAAAGAGATGGCTGTCATGGAATATGAAGCCTGGACCGACTCCTTTTTCAGTGCATAATTTCATTAACATCATATCGAAACAAAATATTTGCATGTTTGAGATGCCGCTGCTCCGCTTTCCGTGAATCTTTACTTCGAACTCGGGACCGTTAGGACTCTCGCTAACAACAAGGCTCCCGGCATCCTCATAAAGTGCATTCGAGATATCCTGAAAGGCGAGAATAGCTTTTCGCAGCGTTTCAGCCTGCTCACTGTGATCTTGACGCAGGCGTCGAAGAAGTTGTTGTCGCTCAAGATCAAGATCAGTTTTCCCTGTCTCGAGCCGTTCGGCTGTCGAGTATCGTTTTCGAAGGTTTTCAACCTCAGCTTCTAGTCGTGTGAGCTCCTGCTGGAGCTTTGCGAAATGATCAAGTGCTCCGTGTGCCTGCAAAATTCTCATGATTTGAGATCGTCTCTCCTCATGTCGATTTATCGCTATTTCCCTTTGTTCAACCCTTCGATGTGCCGCACTGATTTCTCCCTGCAAATACGAACGGCGGTTTGCAAGAACCGATTCATGAAATGACTTGATATCCTCGAATCTCTGCAAAGCTGTTCCTGGCAGAACAATGCCTGCTTCTTCATAGACCTTTTCTAGCTGCTTATCCAAAGGTGGAACTTCCTGAACAATAGATTCTTCAAGATCAGCAATCAACTGGCGATCTATCGTGTTTTCGTCATTTAATTGGCTGATCTGCCTGGTAAGTTCAGACGCTTCACGTTCAAGCTCGCGATATTCTGGGAGCACTTTGTATTCGTCGATATTCTTCCTGAGACGCACAGCCTGATCTTCCACAACGGTTAATCGGGTGCGGAGTTCGGATGTAGTACTTACGATGTCCCCGAAGGCCCCCTCTTTAGCTGCTTTTTTCAGAGTCTTCAGAGTTTTCTCCCGGTCGCGCACTTGTTGCCACTTCTGCGGTATTGTCCAATCGAGACCGATTAGAAAACTAATGTTTGCTTGCTCATCTGCTAGTTGCTGTATTCCGGTGTGCCGAAAAGGACTTGCAAAACCGCCAACCGACTGTCGTCTTACGAAATAAGAGAATAGTGAACGAAAAGACGGGCCGTAACTATCTTCGGTCTCGGGCACCCTAAACATGAGCTTGCCCAACACATGTTTCCAAAGTCTATTGGTAATAACTAGGTTGCCAGTCTTTTCGTCTACCGACGGTTGCACGGGCCAATGCACGTATTCTCCCGTTACAATTTTTAAGAGAGACCTAACCCTCGGTTTACGCTCGATAGTTAGGGGACGACCAGTCAGGTCGAACTCGATGCCAAATGCATAATCTTGCAAACGCTCTTCTCTGAAAATCGAATCCTTCTCGATGCTGCCTCCTATAAGAAAATGAATGATCTCGGTAATACTAGACTTTCCTGCACGGTTCCGAGTTTGACGTTCGGTCGCTTCTGGCGTTTTCTCAGCCAATACGATATTGAGGCCATCACCAAATTTAAGTCTTTTGAAAGTAGGAAGAGTGCTGTAAATTTCATGAATCATGATGTGGTCCTCCAAAGCACTCCTTTTCCCCTCCTGACGGCTTTGAGCATGTACAGCAAATCAAGTGCAAGGATGAACCAGTCATATGTAATCGTCGAAGCAGACACAACATGCTTTGATCTTCGTCCTTTGAACTCATCCCATAGCCTTGAGACGGTCTTAGGTTCGTCGAGCAAAACGAGGAGTTCTGCTCCAATCCCAAGCAAAGACCTCTCTTGAGTAATACGTTTTGTGGGGAGTATCATCGTTGCCTGTCTCCCACTGACTCAAAAATGTCACATTGATCAAATAGATAAGCGAGAACAGCAAGCACCGCTGCTTGATGTTTCGGCTCTCGCATAATTTCTCCGCCAGCGAAGATCTGCAACTCGCGGAAAATGCTGTCAGGGTCGAGCTGAGCCTTTCTCAGTTCATCATACTGCGTCTTGAAAGTCTGCACGATCTGATCGCCATACTCAGGGTCAGGATACTGTTTCAGAAACTTCCCGACTAATGGGCTCTTGAGCCTTCCTGCATTAATCAGGTTTTCAGTGTCTTCCGAAAGCTTATTAATCTCAATCTTTTCACGTGGTACTCTCCGCAGGTCCAGTTTCGCTGGCGCTGTCTGTCGAGCGATGGTTTTTAACACTACCTGCAGATCTGCAAAGCCGACTTGTAGGAAGTCTTTCTGAGATGGTGCTTGCCCAAGTAGTACTGCAATGTCTTCTTCAGACAGTTCGAATAACCTCCGCCGCAGATCTTCGAAACCCCATGGTTTAATTGTGACGTCTTTATGTGCCTTGTCCAAATCAAGCAACTTCGCAGTAATCCCTGGGCTAAGTCCCTGAAGGTCATTGTGGACAAAAATCCATTTATCAAAATAGTCCTTCCAATGGGGAAGAGCACCATGGAAATCTTCGTCGATCTTTGTAAGCGTTTCTGTTTCTTTCATCTCATTCGGGGCATAAACCTGAAAAAGCGTTTTTTCTGATTTAAGGTACCCATCATTCTTGCGGTCACCGGTTCTGCCCCAAGGGCGTACTCGTCTAAAATCGCCATTGGGGTATTTCTTTTCCATTAGATCCGAAAAAAAGTTCTGGAACTCAGCGCCTTTCTTTTGTAGAAAGTTGAGTTTGAACGTATTTTCATACCATGATCGAGTATACTTATCCATTCTGGTTACCGACTCCGAAGGCAGAAAGGGAGGGGTCAGGTCTATTTTCTTTGCATTCTACTTTACTCACAGCACAGAGGACGAAACAAATGTGGCCTTCTCAATCGTTAAGGTTAATAGAATAGACCTACTCCCACCATGACCTAACCCCTTGATCCATTCTACTTCTATGCAGTTTTTTTGCGGCACAATAAAACCCCTGCTTGGAACTATGAAACTATTAAGTATGTTTGTCAACCCTTCGACAAGCTCAGGGTTTACCCTCCGACTGCTCATCCTAAAGGCTGAGCATGACAAAAACGGGTCAAGTCTTTGATTAATCTTTCTTCATTTCTCGACCCCTTATACCCCCCCTTCAATTTCTCGCCGCTTGCAAAGACATAAGATTAATATTCCGTGGACCAATGCCCAACAACCAACGAACAGGAAACACACAAAAATAATGCTTTCCCAAGTCCACAGAACATCTAAAGAAGGCCTCAAGAGAAAAGCAACAAAAAGATAAACAATTCCCTCGATTATGAGATGGGACCTAAAGGGCTTGTCAGGCAGCAGTGTGCCGGGATCTTTGAGGTCTACAAACATAAACCGAGCTTTTGCAACACGAATTCCAAGCACGAAAAGAACAGAGGCGCCTAGGATTATCAAGGCTATGGTCACTATAAAATGCTCCATCATAATCCCCCTGCTCCAACCCCAATCAAAGATTTAATGCCCACCATCACCGGCTTGTAAGTAGCGACCGCAACGAGCAAAGTGCGGATCCGGTGCATGGGTTCGTCAACTTCGTAAACTCGAGACCAAATAGCACGCGTCTCCAAACCAACGAGAGGCTCGATCAAGATGACTACCGTACGATCGGATATGCCACCTATTGAAATATCTTGAGTTTGGATTGGAGGCGTCGTAGATACCACCAGCGTTGAATACAGCTGATACGAGAATAGGGTCTTCACCAGTTTTTGACCAACGTTGCAAGATCTCTGATACGCCGATATGAATATTGATATCCGAGGAATACCCAGGATGTTCCTCCGGCGCAACGTCAGGCTGTGTGCGAATAGCCGGAAACACTTCAAGCGGGTTGTACGGAAGCGATTGCGCACGAATAACCCAGCGAGCCGTTGTTGCTAAGGTCTGCATAGGACCAAGGCTGTAGTCACCTCTAAAGGAAGGAGGATCGTCATTAACCTTAACGTGAGGCTCCCAGCGAAACGTTGGTTGGCCAGTAAATCCGACCTTTCTATACGAGGCGGCCTCAGTTGCAATTGTCATGATTAGCAACTCGGGTGGAATTCCATACTCGATTGACCGAGCAATGAGAATGGCTTCAAAGTGATCAATGATCGACTGGCATGTAATGGGAGCACCCGAGGTTCTCTGCGGCCCGGATACAGTTCCGTTTCGGTCACGTATGTAGATTCCGCTACTGTCATAGCGCCATTCGATTCCTCCGAACCTGTTTGTCCAGCTTCCGCCTTCGACTTTCGGCGTGTCATTCCACGGAGCCATAATAAATACTCCTGAAAAAGACCTGACTAGAAGCTAACCTTAGCTTATCCTGCCTGTATGCAACTTTATTTTACGGCACAATAAAACCCCTGCTGAAAACTATGAAACTATTCAGTATGTTTGTCAACCCTTCGACAAGCTCAGGGTAGACCCTTCACAACGGCTCAAGAAAAAATGTGATATCGAAATCGGGATGAAATCCCCCCTGCTCCAATCCCCATCAAAGAGGTAATGTAAGAATTCAACAGCTGCCAGGGGTGCTGGGGGTGCTTATTAGAGCAAAACCGGACAGGCGCTGATGGCTCGTCTGCAGTAACTGTTAAGGCTGAACAACATTATTGTTTAATAAAGTCACAATTAAACTCTTTATGATATAATTTATCACCTCGTATTTCCATATCCCATATCCCACAAGCGTGTGTAATTACTAAAGAGTCGCCTTGAATACTGGGACGCTCTTAGGGGACGTTGTTACCTACGTTGCTTTGTGCTTTCACTTTGTTTCCTCCTACATCTCTTTAATTGCCCTTGTAATGCTGTAAGCGTCCACCGCTTAAATGGAAATTATGGCCAAATGTTTTGCAATGTAAGTAACAACGTCCCCCAAGTAGTTGCGTGAATTGCCCTTGTGATGCTGTAAGCGTCCACCGCCTAAATGGAAATTATGGCCAAATGTTTTGCAATGTAAGTAACAACGTCCCCCAAGTAGTTGCGCAGCAGTATAAAATTTTATCGAGGGTTGTGATACCTTTTAACTCTGGCAGTTTTTTCTTTATGCCTTTAACATAGTTAACTATTTCTTTTTGTTCGGAAAACGATTCTAACGATTCTCGCAACATCTTTTCGATTTTCTTCCATTTCCCAGATGGAATTGTTATCTTCTCCCCATCAAGCTTAACTAGACCATCGCAGAAGGACTCAAGAGAGATTATAGCAAGAAAGCACTTTACTTCAATTGTCTGGTTTGATTGTGACGAAGCAAGAAAGGTAATACTTCTACGAAGTGATTCAATTAGCGGTGAGTCTCGGAAATTTTTAACCAAAGTCGGCAAACCACCATTAATTAAATCTCTGTGATTGATTAACTCCTCTTCATGGTCTGGATATGTTTGCGTATAGACTGTTCTCCTGATTAACGGAGATTTTTTCTGGTCTCTATCCTTTTGTCTTATAGAAAATTTTATCTCATACCAACTTACTAATTTTCGATAACATAAAGAGAGAATTAAAGAAAAGTCTCCGGCCTCTTTTTCAACTTCATCTTTAATTTCAGAACTGCTGAGGTTTGAGCCTGTACTTATTTCAAAGGTTAACGAGGGGCGTTCAATTTGAATAGTAGCTTTGTTGTCAAAAATATTAGCTTGTTCATAAGTATATCGAGCGCGAGCTATACCTTTACCAATACTTAAATCCCATTCAATTTGTTCTGGATAACCATTGTGGCATTTAATGCTTCCATCGTTATGGAATTCTCTTGACCCCCATTTGTTCAATATGCCACTTGGTGTTAATTCGACAGTGACATAAATGTTTTCTGGATTTTCAATTGGAGTCTCCGAGATAGCATATTCAAAACCACCTATAAATAAATTTACATTATTCCCTTGGTGGCTCCACCCGCTGATATTCCTTATTATGAACTCGGAATTAGAATCCTTTTCTCCTCTGATTTTTAAATTTCCGTAATCATCGCCTCGCAGGCTACCATTAAATTCACTGCGTAATTCCGCGTCACGGCTCAATAGAATGAGTTCTGTTGAAATTTTCTCGGGATTATATTTTTCATACTCTGTTTTGAGTAAGACTGGAATCTTGTCAGAAATGAATCCACGGTACTCAAACTTATTTATTTTAGTGTTCATTGGCTTACTGTATATACTCAAATATATTTCTGGACATTTAACTTTACATTATACGACTTACATACAGCTTTTTGCGGCACAATAAAACCCCTGTTCCAAGCCAATTAAACCATTCAAGCTTTAGACGTTTTGAAATACGATTTTGCCTCCTTGCGAAGTAAAATTACGGTCAGAGCAATAAAGGAGATAGCAACGATATATATTAATAATGCCTTCTGACTTGAAATTGCCGGCAAAAAACCAACATCGTTCGCAACCACAGTATCTAAAACTACATTTCCGGCTACAGTGATTACGAAAAAGATATTTACTATTATGGTAAGTATCCTCCCCCAATTTTTCTTTCGTAGCAATCCGATAATACAAAGCACGGGTAGAGTGTGGAAGAGAAGTACGGGAGAAACATGAGAAATAACAAAGAGTTTTCCAGACATGGGAGCCTCGGGGAACCTTGGCGCTAAAACAACGGCAATTTTAAAAAATACCCACGCTGCAAAACAAAGTAACGTTACATATAAAAATACATTGATCCAGACGGCGATTTTTATCGTTTTCATATCGATTCAATCACCGTTTATCCTGCCATATGCAGCTTTATTTTGCGGCACAAGAAAACCCCTGCTTGAAACTATGAAACTATTACGTATGTTTGTCAACCCTTCGGCGGGGCTCAGGGTGTACCCTCCGACAAGAGCTCAGGGTTTTCCCATCGACAAGCTCGGGGTATACCCTTCGACATGACTTAGCGACGACCCCTCGACAGGGACTCACCGAGAGGCCCAGGGGATGCCTCTCGTTTCCCCCGTATCTTTCTTCTGAGGGCCTTATCGATTTCTACGACCACCACAACCGTAAAGGCAACGACGGCGATATTCACCCATTCCCCCAAAGCGAGGGGTGTGGTCCTGAAAATCCACTGCAGCGCGGGTACATACAGCACCGCGAGCTGTGCAAGGAGGGCCGCGACCATGCTGTAAAACAGGAAGGGATTGCTTAAGGGGTTCATGGCAAATACGGACTTGACCTCGGAGCGGGAATTCCACGCCTGGAAAAACTGAAAAAAGACCATGGTCGTCACCGCCATGGTCCGGGCATGCTCGAGGGAGGAGCCGTCACGCAGCGAAGTGCAAAAATTCCACACGATCCCGAGTGAGATCACGATGCCAACGAGAAGGCTCCTTTGCAGCATGAGCGCCGACATAATGCCCTCCCTGGGGCTCCTCGGTTTGCGTCTCAGGACGTCCTGTTCGCCCGGCTCGAAGGCGAGGGCAACGTCCTGGAGCCCGTTGGTCACCAGGTTGATCCAAAGCAACTGAGCGGCAACATAGGGGATGGGCAGCCCCATGATCATGGTGATGAGGATGGACAGGATAGAGGCAAGCCCGGTAGGGATCAGAAAGAGGACGACCTTGCGAATATTGTCGAACACCACCCTGCCTTCTCTCACCGCATGGAAAATGCTGGAAAAATTGTCGTCCGTCACGACCATATCGGCGGCCTCTTTTGCGACGTCGGTCCCCGAGATGCCCATGGCGACCCCGATGTGTGCGGCCTTGAGCGCAGGGGCGTCGTTCACCCCGTCGCCGGTGACGGCGACCACCTCCCCGTGTCTCATGAGCTGCTGGACGATCCGCAGCTTGTGATCCGGCGATACCCGCGCAAAAATAGACGTATCGCGGACCTTGGCAAACAGCTCTTCGTCGCTGATCGTCTCCAGCTCCCTCCCCGTTAACACAGGCGCCCCTTCTCCTACCATGCCGACCATCCGCCCGATGGCCGTGGCGGTTACCGCGTGATCACCCGTTACCATCACGACCCGTATACCGGCTTCTTTACACCCTTTAATGGCCTCGATTACCTCGGGCCGGGGGGGATCGATGATCCCCTGGATGCCCGCGAGTACAAACCCGCCTGTCATGTCTCGTTCGGTGATGGCAGCGGTGTCGGCGGGCAATTCCTTGTACGCCATGGCCAGCACCCGCATGCCGTCCTGGGCATACCGATCGGCGACGTCGAAGATCTTTCCGGCACGGAGCGCCTTGGTCGATCGGCATTCCGAACACATCTCGAGGATCTTTTCAGGGGCCCCTTTGACAAAGACGATCTTCCCGCCGTCGTGCTCATGCAGCGTGGCCATGTACCCCCGGTGGGACTCGAAGGGGATAGTGCCGCTGAGCTGATATGCCTGCCGCTCATCTTCAAGCCGAAGCCCCACTTTCATGGCGGACACGATCAGGGCGGCCTCCGTGGGATCTCCCTCAATCGTATAGTGGCCGTCTTTCTGATATATGCTCGATTCGTTGCAGAGCATCCCGATGCGCAATACATAGCGGAGTTCTGCAAGCTCGTCGTCGCTCAGGAGATCCCATTCGTGAAAGACGTCGCCGTGGGGCTCATACCCGCTTCCCGTTACTTCATACGAATGTTCTCCGTCGAAGATGATTTTTACCGTCATCTCATTTTTTGTGAGCGTCCCGGTCTTGTCCGAGCAGATCACGGTGGTGCTCCCCAGTGTTTCGACGGAGGGGAGTTTTCTGATAATGGCATTCCATTGTGCCATCCGCCGTATGCCGATTGCCATCGTTACCGTGACAACGATCGGCAACCCTTCGGGTATGGCGGCCACCGCGGCGGCCACGGCGATTTTAAAAAGCTCCGCTACCGGGATGCCGAGGAACAATCCCAAGAGGCCGATTATCATGGCGCTCCCCAACACCAGGAAGCCTATGAGCTTGGCAAACCTCCCGATCTTTTGCTGGAGCGGCGTCTGGACCGTAGCGATGCCCTTTACGTCGCGGGCGATCTGGCCGAGTATGGTCTGTACACCCGTTGCCGCCACCACGCCCCTGCCCCGGCCGTTGACGACGATGGTACCCATGAATGCCATGTTCCTCTGGTCCCCCGGCCCGAGGTTTTTTTCGTCAAGGGGCTGTGTGGTCTTTTCCACCGGCACCGATTCGCCGGTCAAGGCGGCCTCCTCGATTCTGAGCTCCGTCGTCCCCACAAGCCGTATATCCGCCGGCACCCTCCCCCCCGAAGAAAGGGCTACAATATCTCCGGGGACGAGCTGTTCGCTCACGATTTCCTTCTCGACCCCCTCGCGAATGACCCGTGCCTTCGCAACGAGCATATGCTTCAGCGCCCTCATGCTCTCTTCTGCCTTGTATTCCTGGAGGTAGCCGATGATGGCATTCAGTATCAAGATCGCCATGATGACGCCGGTGTCGACAAATTCTCTGAGGACAAACGTCACTATGGCTGAAATGAGAAGGATGTAAATCAACGGGCTGGTAAACTGATGGATGGCGATCTTGAAGCGAGACACGCCCCTCTCTTCGGGGAGCTTGTTTAACCCGAATTGTTCGAGACGGCTCTGGGCGTCTTCTTCGGTCAATCCTGCTTCACGGGCCTGTAACCCCTTCAGGGCGTCATCTATGGTGTGCCGGTACCATTCCATGCTCGCCTCCATCTATAATTATGACACAGGTCCTCCTCTCGTCAACCGTATGGTACGGCACAATCCCCCCTGCTCCAACCCAATCAAAAAAGCTATTTACTTTCGTATGGACACCTTCTATTTCCCCTCAAGCTCCTTGAGCATTTTTTGGTAATGCCTTTGGGCAAGGAATATTGCCAGTGCAGGAGACAACCGGTTAATCCACCAGAACAACTTCCACCATGACGGGAAGATGATGATTGCCCTGTTTTGTGCAACCGCGTTGAGCAGCTTCTCTGCAAAAAGATTGGGGGACATGGGCTTGAGTTTTTCCCACATCCGACGCATTTCCTCAGAAGGAAAGTCTCCAAGCATTGTGCCGAATTTCCCTCCATTTTCTAAAATAGGCGTCCGAATAACGCCGGGGCATACGACGCTCACGCGCACCCCCTGCGATGCAGCTTCGGCCCGCAGCGATGTTGAAAGACCCACCACTGCATGCTTGGTCGTCGTATAGACTACATTTCCCGGGCCAGACATAAGCCCGGCCATTGATGCCGTATTGACAATGTGCCCGAACCCCTGGGCCAACATGATCTTGTAAGCTGCTTGAACCCCGTTGACCACGCCACGGAGATTGACATCTATAACGCGATTCCAATCTTCGATACCGTAGTGGTCGACACCGCCGCCAATGACAATCCCCGCATTGTTAAACAAATAGTCTAACCGGCCGGTACGCGTGACCGTGGCGTGGACGAGCTTGTCCATGGCGGGAAAATCGGTCACGTCTACTTTGACCGCCGTTGCTGTGCCGCCCGAAGCGCGGATTTGTGAGGCGACTTCTTTCGCCAACTCGATCTGCAGATCAGCCAGCACCACATCGCAGCCGCGTTGTGCCAATTCCTCGGAAATGGCCCGACCAATACCCGATGCTCCACCCGTGACAATCGCCGTGGCGTCATTAAAAACACGAAGTGTATTCTGTGGCATGATAGGTGGAACCTCCTCGCTCGATGAAATTGTTAGAACCCCTGATGGGGATGAAATATCCCCATGGTTTAAAACCGACTGTCTTGTTATTCCTGCCGATACGTTAACCACGACCCCAGGGCCACGACCGAGATCATAAGGATCGACGCCACTAAATAAAACCACCACGGTCCACCTAGGGTAAAATAAAAGGCAACCAGTAGGACGACCATGCACACAAGCGCGATGACAAGGGCGATGATCCGCCATTTTCGCACTTTGGCCTCTAACCTTCCCTGCGATACAGGGGCAGTATTCATTTTTTGCGATGCTGCGTCTCCGGCCTCCAGCCTGGCGATTACCGTATTTCTATAGTGGATATCCTCGATTGCCTTGATAAGCATCAGGACGAGAATCCCGGCACCGACGAGCAGCGTCCATTCCCCTTGTTCACGATTGAAATATAAATAGAGCAGCAAAGGAATGAGGAGGCAATAGACTACGATGAGCATTTTATACATCTTCGCGGTCATTCTATACGACCCGATGACCTGTTTTCTATGCTGGAGGGATGACCGCAGTAGTGCGACGATGTACTTTTCCTTGGTCAGATGTCGCAGGAGTGTAGAGGCAAGAAGCATCACCAATATCACATACACCATAATGGCCAAGGGTGACGTAGCTGACATATCCTTTTGTTCCAACCCCTAATAGCGTTTTAACATTGAGCCGAGGTTACAAATCACCCCTCAGCTGGAGGCCTTTTTTGCGCTCTGTCTTCCTTCTCTGAAAGCCCGAACGGATTTGATTCCTGCTTCCATAAAGACTCCTATGATGAGTACAGAAAGCCCCAAGTTAAAAATGTCTATCTCCAGCAATTTGCGGAGTGTCCCCCCTCTAAATAGCCATGGCACGAACACAATGAGAACGGCAACTGTCCACGGGACAGATGACGGAATGACTTTCTTGCGAAAAACTGCTTGCAGGATCACCCCGATAAAGAACGGGATGGCGCCTCCAATGGCCAAGAAGACGGCGATGACGAGAAGCATCCCGCCGATCTGCAAGAACTCAAATCTTCCGAGCACAGCTAGAATAACAAGAAGGACAACCCCTACTATCAGAATAAATTGTATTTTCGTGAGTTTTATCTTCTTAAACATGCCTGACCTTAGCTTACCCCGCCTCGATATAGCTTCATGTTACGGCAAAAAACAGCGCACTTGGTAGCATCGCATCGTTAGCCATCACCGATATGTCTCCCCTCCTTAAAGTGGGCTTTTATCATAGCCCGAAAAATTCTCATAACGATTTGCAATTGGATAAGCCCAAAAATCACGAACCCCAGAAACGCGGCCCAAACACTATAGGAATTGTAAACCCACTCAAGTATCATCATTATCACAAAAGAGAAAATGAAAAAAATCCAAAACTGCCATGTGAGTGGCAGCCTCTTCCAACAGAATAAGAATATTTTTCGCCGTTCCGATACTGGAAGGTGTTTGAGTTCTGGCATTGAATGAATAGACCAATAAAGCTTCATAGCGCCCCCTGGTTAAGCACGGCAGACGGAAAAACCTTTATCTTTTTCGCGACTCCTTAAGCCGTCCTTGTCTTAAATTCCCCTGCAATTGAGGGATGTTGAGAACATTACCCGCCTTCTAAATTAATCCCCATTATCCCTGTTGAAATAATTTAAGCCATCAATACTAGCATGTTCAAAACCTGAAACAATTTTTTCACTAAACTTTTCTTTGTGAAAGTCTTTTAAAATTCCGACTGCTTGTTGATATTCATGTTCGCTTTTACTTTGCATCCCTAATTCTTTATAGATCAAATACAGTTTAAAATGTATAAATGCCTCATCGTTAGGTAAAAACCTTTCTGAAACTTTAGTG
>Ga0307422_1000634_pt1 | contig 19190 bp, 14 predicted proteins | sample SalMarWE160290MG_FD_202153 | JGI IMG/M metagenome (GOLD analysis project Ga0307422, IMG submission 202153) | Salt marsh sediment microbial communities from the Plum Island Ecosystem LTER, Massachusetts, United States - WE1602-90 | ecosystem: Environmental > Aquatic > Marine > Intertidal zone >...
GTATTTCCAAACAAATATTACCGGTATATGATAAACCAATGATCTATTACCCTTTGTCTGTATTAATGCTGGCCGGAATAAGAGATATACTTATTATTTCGACTCCCAGGGATATTAATTTATATAAGGACCTGCTAAAAGACGGCAGCCAGCTTGGATTAAAAATCTATTATGAAGTCCAGCCGGCACCTGAAGGCCTTGCTCAGGCCTTTCTTATCGGCGAAAAGTTTATTGGCAATGATAACGTATGCCTTATATTAGGAGATAATATCTTTTATGGCCACGGTTTTGGCAGAGACCTGATGCAAACTGCCACATTCAAAGATGGTGCCATAGTTTTCGGCTACTATGTCAACGACCCGGAGCGATATGGTGTGGTGGATTTTGATAAACAGGGAAAAGTTTTAAGCATTGAAGAAAAACCGGATAAGCCAAAATCAAATTATGCAGTCACGGGATTGTATTTTTATTCAAACGATGTCATTAAAAAAACAAAAACATTAAGCCCATCTGCACGAGGTGAACTGGAAATTACCGATCTGAATAAATTATACCTTAATGAAAAACGGCTGAAGGTCAGGATACTGGGACGGGGGATGGCCTGGCTGGATACCGGAACACACGAAAGTCTGCTGCAGGCTTCAAACTATATTCACACCATTGAAACAAGACAGGGGTTAAAAGTATCCTGTATTGAAGAAATTGCTTACAAAAGAGGTTATATTGATAAAGCCCGGTTGATCAAACTTGCTGAACCCCTTAAAAAGAACCAGTATGGAGAATACCTGTTAAATATTGCAAACGAGAGAATATATACATTCAATGATCAACTATAAGAACAAACAAATGAAAGATTATTTATAAGATGAAGATTGTAACAACAAAAATAAAGGATCTGCTGATCATAGAACCTAAAGTTTTTGAAGATGAAAGAGGTTATTTTTATGAAAGCTATAATCGAAGCCTGCTGCAAAAAAAAGGGCTCGACCACAACTATGTTCAGGATAACCAGTCCAAATCCTCATATGGAGTGATCAGGGGATTGCATTACCAGTTGGAACCATATGCACAGACAAAGCTTGTCAGGGTGCTTGAAGGAACGGTCTATGACGTGGCTGTTGATATCAGGAAAGGATCACCGACTTTCGGTCAATGGACTGGATTGGAATTATCAAAAAAAAACAGGTTGCAATTGCTTGTACCGAAAGGATTTGCCCATGGTTTTTCAGTGCTCAGCCATACAGCTGTAGTGTTCTATAAATGTGATGACTATTATAATCCCGGTTCGGAAAGAGGTATCATCTTTAACGACAAAACACTGAATATTGACTGGAGAATTGAACCGGAAGATATTATTGTTTCCGGTAAAGACCGAAAACACCCCACATTTGAAATGGCTGAAATATAATTATAGGATCTGATAAATGAAAACGAAAATTTTAATTACAGGGGCGAACGGGCAGTTGGGAAGATCAATAACCGATCTTAAAGAAAGCTGTGCCGGAATGGAACTGACCGGCAAAGATATTGATACACTTGATCTGACAGACTATGAGAAACTTGAAGAAGCTTTCCGTGAATATTCCCCTGACTATCTCGTAAACTGTGCCGCTTATACTGCAGTTGATAAAGCCGAGGAGGAACCGGAAAAAGCAATGAAGCTTAATGGTGAAGTGCCTGGAAAGCTGGCTGAACTATCAAAAAAATATAATACCACGCTTATACATCTATCTACTGATTACGTGTTTAACGGAAGGTCATATATTCCTTACAAAGAAACTGATCCGACAGGTCCCCGGTCCGCCTATGGCAGAAGCAAGCTCGAAGGGGAGAAACGAATTACATCTTCAGCCGGCAGATACATTATTATTCGTACATCATGGTTATATTCCCTTTACGGGCATAATTTTGTAAAATCCATTATTCGCCTGGCCAAAGAGAGGGATAAGCTGAAGGTGGTTTTTGACCAGATAGGAAGCCCGACAAATGCCCATGACCTTGCCAAAGCAATTCTTGATATAATTAGGTTTCAACCTTCCGGTAATCCGGGCTCCTTTACTTCGGGGATATTTCATTTTTCGAACGAAGGAGTTTGCAGCTGGTACGATTTTGCCAAAGAAATAATAAAAATTGCAGAACTAACATGCAATATATATCCTGTGGAATCCAGGGACTTTCCAACACTTGCCGAAAGGCCTTTTTATAGTGTAATGAATAAAGCAGAAATTAAGGAAAGTTATGGTCTTTCCATTCCCTATTGGAGAGAAAGCCTTGAAAAATCTGTCAGGATACTGACTGAAGATATATAATAAATAATTAGTGTCTGTCTATAATGTCCGATATCAGCGTTGCTGCTCACATTTTAAATCCTCAAATACTTTAGTATACCGCGGTTTAAAATGTTCACGCGCCTTGATCCCGAACATTCTGAACAAACACTACGAGTTTATGAACAGACACTAAATAAATAATAAAGGGATTATGACAAGGGAAGAACTACTATTATCTGTAAAAGAAAAGGCGAATGCCTGGTTAAAAAGTAACATTGATCAGGAAACCAGGGATAAGATCAAATATCTTATTAATAATGATGAGCAGGAACTGATCGAATGCTTTTATAAAGATCTTGAGTTTGGCACAGGCGGGCTGCGCGGAATTATGGGTGCAGGTACAAATCGCATGAATATCTATACCGTGGGAATGGCGACACAGGGGTTGAGTAACTACCTGAAGCAGAATTTCAGCAACCTCCAACAGATCAGAGTAGCCATTGCTCATGATTCAAGAAACAACAGCCGGCTTTTTGCCGGGACCACGGCCAACATTTTTTCTGCCAACGGTTTTAAGGTTTACCTTTTTGATGATCTGAGACCGACACCCGAATTATCATTTGCCATCAGGCATTTGGGGTGTCAGAGCGGGGTCGTCATCACAGCTTCACACAATCCGAAAGAATACAATGGATATAAAGTCTACTGGGAAGACGGCGGACAGATTATTCAGCCACATGATAAAAAAATAATTGAGGAGGTACGTAAAATACAATCCATTGATGAGGTTAAGCAAAACCCGGTAAAGGAAAACATTGAACTTATAGGTAAAAACATTGACGATATCTATACCGATAAGATCAAAACATTATCATTATCACCTCATGTGATCGAACGCAACGATCAAATGAAGATCATATATACACCAATCCATGGTACAGGAGTAAAACTTGTACCAATGGTACTGAAAAAATTTGGGTTTCAAAATATATTCTCCGTGCCTGAACAAGATGTTCCCGATGGTAATTTCCCCACAGTCCATTCTCCTAATCCCGAAGAAGCTGCAGCACTGAAAATGGCTATAGAGAAAGCAAAAGAAACAGACGCCGATATCGTTATGGGCACGGATCCTGATGGCGACAGGGTGGGTATAGTGGTTAAGAATATGGCTGGCGAATATACGATACTGAACGGAAACCAGGCTGCCACATTGCTATTCTATTACCTGCTGACAAAATGGGCTGAAAACGGAAAATTACAAGGAAAGGAATACATTGTAAAAACAATTGTCACAACTGAATTACTAACTGATATTGCTGAAAAGTACAATGTAAAACATTACCATGTACTGACCGGTTTCAAATATATTGCAGATATCATACGACAAAATGAAGGTAAAGCCGAATTTATCGGCGGAGGGGAAGAAAGTTACGGCTATCTTGCCGGTGATTTTGTAAGGGATAAAGATGCAGTTATTTCCTGTGCCCTGCTTGCCGAAACAGCAGCCTGGGCAAAAAACCAGGGCAAATCAATGTACGAGTTGCTGCTGAACATTTACAAGGAGTTTGCCTACTATAATGAACGACTGATATCAGTTGTCAAAAAAGGAAAAGCCGGAGCAGAAGAAATTCAAAGCATGATGAATAATTTCAGGAGTAATCCTCCCGGGACCATTGACGGATCAATAGTAATTAAAATTGCAGATTATTTAACCGGCCGGTCAACAGATATGGCAACCGGTAATACCGGTATAATCGATACGCCAAAATCAAACGTTTTACAGATATTCACCAGTGACGGATCCAAAATTTCTATACGTCCGTCAGGCACTGAGCCAAAAATAAAGTTTTATTTTAGCATAAAGAGCCAACTCCCATCAATTTCTGAATACGAAAAAATCAGGAAAGAAACTGAACAAAAAATTGACAGGATCATTAAAGAATTAGACATCCAATAATAACCACGTACGCCGGGTTTCCAACCCGCTATGAAAAGTGATTATTATTCATTATAACAAAAACAAAGAAACAGATCATGAAATCATATCGAAAAGAATTATGGTTTAACACGCCTACAAGAAGGGATTTTATCAACATCACATCCCAGGTACAGGAATGCCTGGCAGAAAGCGGAATAAAAGAAGGCCTTATACTTGTAAACGCGATGCACATATCGGCCAGCGTTTTTATTAATGATGATGAATCGGGCCTTCACCAGGATTTTGAGGTATGGCTGGAAAAACTGGCCCCTGAAAAGCCTTATTCTCAATATAAGCACAACGGTTTCGAGGATAATGCCGATGCACATCTGAAAAGAACCGTTATGGGACGCGAAGTAGTGGTTGCTGTTACCGAAGGTAAGATGGATTTTGGCCCATGGGAACAGATTTTCTATGGTGAGTTTGATGGTAAGAGAAGAAAAAGAGTGCTTGTAAAGATCATCGGGGAATAGGTGTTTAGTCAGATACTGTTTCCAAAATATTCCCGTGGAAAATTAACCAGGAATAATTTTTCAGACGCCCTTGTCACCGCGGTATATAGCCACCGCAAATAATCAATATTGATCTGACCGGGTGGAATATAACCCTGGTCAATATATGCGCAATCCCATTGCCCCCCCTGGGCCTTATGACATGTGACAGCATATGCATATTTGACCTGTAAAGCATTAAAATGAGGGGTCAGCCTTACCTTCTCATATTGCTCGCGCCTGGGACTAATATCACGGTAATCTTCGAGGATACTATAAAACAATTTCCTGTTATCATCCATGGATAAAGCCGCGGCATCTACCGTTAAAGTATTTGTCAGCAGCTTAACCTCCATCTCAACAGCATAATCAGGCAGTTCGATAACTGCATCGGCAAACCTGTAACCGTAAAGCTCTTCAGTTCTTTTAATCCTGGTTACTTTAACAATATCTCCGTTAGCTATAAAATCAATCTTTTTATTTCCTGATGTCCAAAAATAATTGTTTTTTACTACCATTAGCAGATCACCGGTTGTCAGTTCCTCTTCACGATAAAGGATTTGATTTCTTATCCCCGCATTATATTGATTTGCCCGCTTGTTTGACCTGCATATAACTGTGGTATTCTCAACACCGTAACGGTCATAAGAAGAAGAAATTGATTCTATCAGTTCATTGCCCGGCAGATCCGAAATATCTTCATATCCTGAAAGCTTAAATCGCGGAATATTCTCCATCCCTTCAGATATCAAATTCCTGATACCGGTTGCATTCATTACAATGCCTGAACCGGCTGCCTGTCTGACAATATCAGACAGGAAAACTTCTGTAACCTTTTTTCCGTATCCCTCCAGTTTCTTTTTATCCAGTGCAGGACTCAATGATAAACCGACCGGTGGTAGCTGAGCTGTATCCCCTATCAGTATTAACCGGCATCCCACACCTTCATATACATACCGTATAAGATCATCAAGGAGATTACCCGAGCCGAATATCGATTTTTCAATGGATGTATTGGAAATCATAGAAGCTTCATCAACAATAAACAAGGTATTCCTGTAAAGATTTTTGTCCCTTACAAAAATTCCCGTACCATCCCGTGAGGATTGTTGCCTGTATATCTTTCTGTGTATGGTATATGCCGGTTTACCTGCATAACCTGCCAGCACTTTAGCTGCTCTCCCGGTGGGTGCCAGAAGTTCCGAACTTTGCTTTACTTCATCAAGTGCTTTGACCAACGCGCTTATAGTGTATGTTTTACCGCTACCGGCAAAGCCTTTTATAATAAACAATCCTTCTTCACCGTTTTCTAAAATGAAGCAGGATAATTTCTCTATCATATCCTTCTGACCGGGTGTTGGTGAGTAAATTAACTTTTCAAAAATACTCCGTGAAAGATATGAATTCAGCATAGGTTTGAATTAAACATAAAGTTAACAATATATTATCTAAAAAAAATTTTTAAATTCGCATTAAACATAATACTAAATAATATTCAAACTGGAATAAAACATTAATTAGAGTCTGTCTATAAACTCGCAGTGTTTGTTCAGAATGTTCGAGATCAAGGCGTGCGAACATTTTAAACCGCGGTATACTAGAGTATTCGAGGATTTAAAATGTGAGCAGCAACGCGGATATCGGACATTATGGACAGACACTAATTAATTATAAGCCTTTAATTAAAAATTATACAAATGAAACCCTCACCATTATGAGGATATATTAAAAAAGGTACAAAGATAAAAGGACATGAATATTTTTATAACCTGGTTATTGGTGAGGTTCACCGAGCACCTTATTAAATTATTAATTTGCGAGGTAACCAATACCACCAACTTTGATTAAACGAAATAACAAATTAATTACTAATGTCTTAACTAAAACATATTCGAATGAAAACAGTATTTCAAATTATACTCGGGATTGCTATAGTAGTACTTGGCTATTTGGTAGTTGAAAGCATTATGAAGCCTATAAGATTCAACAAGGAACTTGAGAAAAGAGAAGATGCTACTATTGAAAAATTAAAGGACATCAGAACAATGCAAATCGCGTACAAAGATAAATACGGTAAACATACCGGCAATTTCGATACACTGATCAACTTTGTTAAAACCGATTCCTTTATTATCGAAAACAAAAACCGTCTTCCTGAATTCGATCCCGATGAGTATACTGAAGCAGAGGGCATTGAAAGAGGCCTTATAGAAGTAACAACTACCAGTGTGCCTGTTAAAGATTCATTGTTCGGAACGGATTATCCTTTGGAAGATATCAGATATGTTCCTTACACGGACGGTGCAAAGTTTAAAATGGGTGCCGGAGATTTAAAAACAGGTTCCGGAGTAACTGTTCAGGTATTCGAGGCATATGTTCATTATGACACATTACTTGCAGACCTTGATAAACAACTTGTGGTTAATTACAAAGACCAAAAGACTAAAATCACAAAATTCCCGGGAATAAAAGTAGGTTCACTGGATGAAGCAACAAATAATGCGGGAAACTGGGAGAAATAAATTAAGAATATGCCCGAGGCTGATCTGGTTAAAAAAAACATAACCGCCCAACAATTAAAAAATTCATTCTTGTCCATTCAGGCTAGCCTGAATGGACTTTCTTTTTCTGTCATGGATACCAACCGCCTTATGGTAATTGCTTATCGTAAGTACCGGTTTGAGAATACAAGGCTGATCGACGAACTAACTGAAAAGATCCAGGATCTGCTTAATAAAGATTCATTGTTAAACAATAATTATCAGCAGGTTGGATTTATATATCTTTCACAAAAATCAACTCTCATACCATCAGCCTATTTTGATGAAAACAGCCTGCGGAAATATTTTGAATTTAACCATACACTTAATGAACTGGATGAGATCCATTACAATTACATATATGCCATAGATGCTTATAATGTGTTTACAATACCTAATTATGTTGCTAACGAGGTATACAACAAGTACAAAAATATCTCATTCTACCACCAGGCAACACCCCTGATAAATGGTATATATACCCGTGAAAAATCAAATAAGGAAACCGAGATCTACATAAACCTGAATGAAGGATTTTTTGATATAGCAGTTATAAATTCGGGGAAGCTGAATCTGTATAATTCCTTTTCATGTCAAAATGAAAACGACATTCTTTATTTTATCATGTATGTTGTTAAACAACTGAAAATCGATCCTGACAATGCTATTCTCTGCCTCTCGGGAATACATGCTGATGATAAGCATATAATAACTTTCAGGAAATTCCTGCCGACAATCACATCAAATTCTCCAAATGCAAAATTCATATATGCAAAAGCACTGGCAGATATACCCAAAAACACTTTTACCAACCTGATAAATCTTTATAGTTGCGAATAATCAGCGGTAAATACAAAGGCAAAAGAATAAATGCACCAAAAAAATTTAGTGCCCGCCCTACTACTGATTTTGCCAAAGAAAACCTCTTTAATATACTGGCCAATCATTATGATTTTAAAGAGCTGACTGTATTGGATCTGTTTGCCGGCACGGGAAGTATCAGTTTTGAGTTTGCCTCCAGGGAGGCGTTGGAAGTTGATATGGTCGAAGCTGACAGACGATCAGGCCTGTTTGCTAAAAGTACTGCAGAAAACCTGGAAGCAGAACAGATAAATATTATTATTAAAGATGCTTTTCATTTCATTGGTAAATGCACAAAAAAATACGATATCATTTTTGCCGACCCGCCTTATGATATGGATGATATTGACACCCTCCCGGTCAGGATCACCGAAAACAACATGCTTAAAGACAATGGAACATTCATCCTCGAACATTCAAAAACACATAATTTCAGCAGTCACCCGTCATTTGTTAATGAACGTGCATACGGAAATGTACATTTCAGTTTTTTCGGCAAATTATGATCGGATATTTAGAGTCCGTCTATAAAGTAGTAAAAATGTTTAACCGTACATGTGTCTGTTCAGAAGGTTCCATTTGCAAGGCTCGCGCGGTCCGAAAATTCGGATTTTACTAGTCGTGAATGAGCAATTTTCAGACAAGCGTAACGCGGCAAATGGGACTTTATGGACATACACTATTATTTAGAGTTTGTCTATAAAGTCCCAGTGTTTGTTCAGAATGTTCGAGATCAAGGCGCGTGAACATTTTAAACCGGAGAATACTAAAGTATTTGAGGATTTAAAATGTGAGCAGCAACGCGGATATCGGACATTATTGACAGACACTATTTAGAGTTTGTCTATAAAGTCCTAGTGTTTGTTCAGAATGTTCGAGATCAAGGCGCGTGAACATTTTAAACCGGAGAATACTAAAGTATTTGAGGATTTAAAATGTGAGCAGCAACGCGGATATCGGACATTATTGACAAACACTATTTAGCCTGTATTATTCATGCTACAGACTTTTTTCATAATCCCCATAAAGAACCCTTGCTAATGCATTTATTAACAAGGGTATTTTATTAATTAAGCGGCCTGGACGGGACTGATTATATTGTTTAATATCAACATTTTAATACATTTAGTAACATACCGGGTAACGTATAATATTGTTCTAATTATTCACATAAAAATGAAATATTTTTTGACTAATTGATAACTAAACTTGGGTTTTGTGAGACTATATATAATGATTTAGTATCATGTCAAAATCACGATCTTTGTGAATAATTTTAAGCGCATATTTAATAGCATAATGAGCAATAAGACAATCATTGCTTTTCCTGATGCTAATCCCTTTTTTTCTTAGTGCACGATATATTTTTACAGCGCCTAAAGCAGATTCGAGACTATCATCATTTAATACCCCGAAACACATCAAATAATCTTTTATTTTCTTATACTGATTATCGTTTGTTATTCCCTGAAGTATTTCTTGTATAATTGTAGGACAAAGGTAAATAGTTTCATCTGTCTCAATATATTCTGTTAACATATTAACTTGTGAGGTATCCGATCCTTTAAAAAAATCAATCCAAACACTTGTATCAACTAAAACCGGTTCTTTCATATTGATCTCAATTCATTCAAATCACCTTCCCAATTTATTTTACCCTTAAATTTTAGGATATCTTTTCTTTTGTTAAGCCTTATAACTTCCCTCAGAGAATAATGGACAACATCCTTAATAGTATTCAAATGTGTAATTTCCATTGCTTTATTCACCAAATCCACATCCAACTCAATATTTGTTCTTCTATGCATAGTCTTATAAATTTTTGTGTACACAAAAATACTTATATTTACACACATTTCAAAACGTTTTTCCTGGATTTTGTGAGACTATTTTTTATTTGATTGTTTATACCCTATTGGCCTCTTGGAAGGAATTTGCTTATCCCGTGATTACCCAACGTGTATTCCAGATAGCTGCAGGATATGAAGATTGCAATGACTGCAATGACCTGCGCGATGATATGGTTTTAAAGACAAATGCTTTCGAAATGCTTTCGATGCTTCGTTTTTAAGTATAAACCCAAACGCTTGATATACAAATTATTACGATAGAACAGCGATTTTGCTGTACGGAAGAATAATATCCTGCAACTAAAAAAAACACCGAAAACATAGCTTTTTGTTACCAAATTGGTAAACAAATTTCAATTCATCATAAATTTTTAAGTAAAATTCTCCAAGCATGAAATACAGTGGTTCATTTTTTTGAAAAAATATACCGTAATTCGAGTTTATGAATTAATCAGGTTAAAATACAAACTTAAAAATATAAGTTTTTATGAGTATCGTATTATCATTTTTTTAATGATGCTTTGGCTAATGTAAAGATTTTCATTAGATTTAATGATCTAATAATAACTTGTAACCCTTAAAAATAGTATGAAAAAGCTCTTATATATTTTTCTATCGTTAGCATTAATTACATGTAAACATAAGATTCCTGAAAATAGTGCAATAATTGAAGTTAACAAAGTACCAGAGTATGGTTTGGTAATTGATAAATGGCATGTTGTAGGACCATTTCCACAAAATAATCGTGAGAATTTTATCGATATTGATAATCTTGAATTATTTAGTTTAAGTGAAAAGGATTTTAGTTTTAAGGAGTTTATTAAAATAACAAAAGATAAGATAATGGATACTAGTCAAATTGATACTTCTTTTTTCAGCAAATACTATTTTTCAGGTGAATTTCCCATTGAACTCGATTTATTGTTTAATGTTGATAAATCAGAATTTAAAGGTAATGCTTATTTTGCCAGTAATATCAGATGTAAAAGAGATACTAAAACAAGATTACATTTTTCAAGCAGTGACGGACAAAAAATATGGTTGAACAACGAGCTTATCTGTTCGATTGACCAACCAAAACCGGTATTAAGTTATGAACAATATATTCCTGTAAAACTAAAAAAGGGAGATAATACATTATTGATTAAGGTTCATCAAATTGATTGGATGTGGGAAATGTATGCCAGACTGGAAAATACTTCCGTAACAGGTTTGAAAAGATATTTTAGTTTACATAATCATTGGATATTACAGCATAGTGTCACATTTGATCTCGACAGCAACTTTTTGAACACAGGCTTCCCTTCTTGCACTGGAGAAATGTCTATTTATGATTATCGGAAAAATATTTTGTTCAATGATTCGGTTTATGAAAACCAAAAATGGGGAGTAAATATTTCTTCGTATAAAAATGGTTTATATAAAGCAAAATTTAAAACTGGTAATATTGAACTAGAGCACGACTTTTATAAAGGCGATATTCATGATTCTATTAACAAAATAATCAACATATTGCAACAAACCGATATTCCGAGTAAAAACAAAGATGAAATAAATGCCCTGATTTTCAGATATAATCATTTGCTCTCCAATACATATAATAGTGATAAGAAATATGTTTATCTGTTTGAACATCTCAATAATGCCTATAACTATTTAAAACAGGAAAGTGATCCTTATCATCATGTTCCGGGTCGTTTCATACGTAGTTATATATCTGACATTGACAGCAGCAAACAATATTATATCCTTCATGTGCCCTTATCCTATAAAGAAGAAATTCCAATTCCGGCAGCTTTGATCATTCCTGCAATTATAAATAAATTACCTTATTTGAAAAGTTTCAGAGTGGCAAACACAAAACTTCTTGAATTTTTCCAGGATTTGTCTGAAAAATACGGAATTATTATTATCGAACCGGGTTCAAGACGTTACAATAAACCTAATAACAACACGATAGAAGAGGCTGAGCTTTTCAATATTTTGAATGATATAGAGAAAGATTATAATTTAGATAGAAACAGGTTATACCTCGCGGGTACATGCAGTGGAGGAAATGAAGCTTTGAAAATTGCAGTTCAATATCCTGATCTATTTGCTGCCATTGGTATGGTTTCTCCTGAAATAATTTATCCAAATAAGAACAATCAACATTCATATCAAATTGATTACAAACCTGTTGAATTTATTTATAATTTAAGCAATATGCCTATATACAACACGCATAGTTTAATTGACAGACATGTAGCCGTTGAAAGAAGTGAAATTCTGGATCAGTTTATCAAAAAGGCAGGTTTTAAACATTATAAATATGTGAGACTGCCCAATGAATTCCCAAAATATTACCCTGATGATTTTTTTGACAATATATTTGAGTATTGCTGTAAGTATACCCTGAATCTCAGTCCCAAAGAAATAAATTTTTCTACAACCCAAATGATTTACAATAAATCATTCTGGATTACAATCAATGAAATGGATTCACTTGGCAAAGCCAATATTTATGCCAAGATAAGCGGTAATAGATTGAAAGTTCAAAAAAATAACATAGCAGCTTATTCTATTGATTTAAAAACATTACCTTATAATAAAAATAAAAAACTTAAAATAACAGATAATGGTAAAATAGTTTATAAAGGTATGCCGGAAGATTCTATTATATATGTTGGTTTGAATCCTGAATTAAACAAATTAGTTAAAAAAAGAAAAATTGCAGGCCCATTTTCTCATATTTTCGCCCAAAAATTTATAGTTGTAAAAGGTACTTTGGGCAGTGAAACAGAAAATACAGCAATTAATGCTACAGCCGACACAATCAATAAATACTGGTATGATCGCTATTATACATCATGTTTGACTAAAAATGATTTCGAGATAAATAATAATGATATAGCAAACGCTAACCTAATTTTACTGGGAAACTTTACTTCCAATGCTGTTTTGAGCAAAATGGAGCAGGATATTCCACTTAAAATATATTCGGATGCCATAAAAATATGCAATAAAGAATTTAAAGGAAATTCACTCGGTTTTTATATGATATACCCTAATCCTTTAAATATAAAGAAATATGTGGCCATTATTGGCTATAATAATACCAATAATATTTCATTGGGATATGAAAGAAAAGTATTTAATGATGTTTCTGATTATGGCTGGTTTGATTACAAAGTTTGGGAAGCCGATGATCCTGACTATACTATAACCTCAGGTTATTTTAACCATTACTGGGAAATGGTTAAGAATGAATAAATGAAGGAATAAAAAATGAAAATAATTGCCATTCCATTCAGTTTTATGGTATCAGATTGAATTGAACATACGCTCTATGCGAAATTTGAGCCAAACGGGTTTATTTTCATCCCATGACCAGACAATGGCAACAGCCTTACCAATAATGTGGTTTTCGGGAACAAATCCCCAAAAACGGGAATCAATTGACCCAAAGTAATTGTCACCAATCATAAAATAGTAGTTTTGTTTAAATGTATATGTTTCTGTCAGACTTCCGTTAATGTAAATTTTACCTTGCAATGTATCCAGTTTATTATATTCATAAGCAGTGATAATCCTGTAATAAAGAGATATATTCTTATAGTTAATATTTACAGTATTTCCCTTACCTGGAATATATAATGGGCCATAACATTCATTGTTCCAGCGTTCTTCCGTATAATGTGGAAAAAAATAGTTATAGGAAAACAAATCCTTTTTGGCAGGGTAAAATTTACTTTTCAAATAATGAATCGCATTTTCACTTAACGAATCTTTAGTCGCTGCCCAAAAATGTACTGGATCTTTTATATTCTGATTGTTGACAAAAACCGCATTGTTAAAAAAACGCACTGTATCGCCCGGCATACCTATACACCGCTTGACATAAGGCTGTCTGAATTTTACAGGTTGATATACTAACGAACCATGTTCAATAGTATCGTGAACGGCTTTCCAACGACTTTGCCAACCTGCATAATCATAAAAATTTAAATCAGGACGGTTCTTATAAATAGTATCCCCTTCCGGAAAATTAAAAACAATTACATCATTATGTTTAATTTTTGAAAATCCGGGCATCCGGGTTTCTTTGTCATTTTCAGAATTAACTTTTAGTCTTGCCCCATAAGCCAATTTATTCACCAGTATTAATTCACCCGGTAATATTGTATCTGCCATTGACGATGATGGAACCATGTAAACTTCAAATATAAATATCCTTATAATTAAGGCTATAATAATGGTAATGATAATATATTTAAAAACATTGCCTTTCTTTTTGGGATTATTACCTGATTTTGGTTTTTTCATTTTTAAGTTTCGTATACAAATATTAAAATCGGTATTAAAAATACTTTTTTTTATTTTTTTATTTTGTTGATCATCTTTTCCATCTCCGTTTTTATTTCCTCAACTGCCGTGGATTCAATTTTTACCTCCATTTCTAATATTTCTCTGGCCATAGTTAAGACTTTTTCAGTCTGTCCCGATTCATCATACAACTTGGCCAACAGATATTTCGGATAAAATCTGCCGGGAATCATATTCAGGGCATGGGTATATGCTTTTTCGGCTTCTTTATATTCGTCCAGCGCTTTGTAGCTGTCTCCCATTGCCGTGAATACTATCGTGTTGGTTAAATAATCTTGTGCATAAGTCAGCATATCTATTGCTTCCCTGTTTTTTCCGGCCATTGAAAGCGCTTTGCCATAATTCACCAAAAACATCCCGTTATGCTTCAACATGGGATATGCTCTTTCAAAATCTTCCAGGCAATCTTCATACAACTCCCAATTGTAGGCCATATTCGCGTCATTCCAGACTTTATATGATTGATGCCATTTTTTAAAAAAAGGAACAGAAAATATAAGTATAACAAGTATTCCCATTGCAGCAACAAACCTGAAAAATCGGGCCAAAGTATATATTTTTATCGTTTTCGTGTAACCTGCTAAAACAGCTAAAAGAAAAACAAAATTCAATTTTATGGGCAGAATTTCTGCCGGGTATGAAAAAAGAGCGAAAACCAATACAGATAGGATTCCCGCCCGTGAAGCTATGATTACTTTCTTTTGTTGACTGTTTATGTCTGTCCTGACTACAAAAACCAATACTATTACTAACAGCGCCAATATCAGTCCTGTAAACCCTGTTTCCGATGCAATTTTCAGATATTCATTAAAAGCGTACATGTTATCATCGGCAACCATATCAAAATTTGAACCGGGATTTTTTTCAAAATATTCAGCCTGGTAGTTCATATATTTAGCCGTGAATTTTTCATACCCCATACCCGTTAAAGGTTTTTCGCGAATCATTTTTGCCGTGACCTGCCAGATTAATGCACGCCCGTCGGCAGAATCTTTTTTAAAATGATATAAACCCAAAATCAGACCTGTCAATAAAATGAAGGATAGCAAAATTGCTCCTGTTTTCTTTGCATTCGTATATAAACGGGTTGCCAGTATTTCTCTGATATAATATTTATTATAAAAAATATACCCTAAAGCTGCCAGTACTGCCAGCCATGAAGCCCTGGAACGTAAGGCGGGTAAAATTATCAGAATAGTAACAACAGGAAGCAATGCAAAATACGAGGGTATAAATGAAAGATTTATTTTTTTATTGTTGAATTCCCGTATCTTCAATTTGTTAATTGTAAAAAAATAAAGATTTTGTATCCATTTAACAAGTTGCGATTCGCCATTAAGTCTGCCATAGAACAAATAAAAAGACAGGGCAACGGGAAAAACGCTTGCAAGATAACCTGCATAAGGACCCGGGTTAAAAAAGCCCCCTGTGCTTTTAAAAAGATTATGATGTGAATGATATATACCGTACAACTGCAAAGTACCATAAACTGCCTGAACGGTTCCCGCGATCATTAGAACATATAAAAAAAATATATTGGTTTTATTTCCTGTTGCACGAAACAATATATAAATTATTGCCAGACCAATGGTTTCAAAAAAATGAAGAGAATTACCTGCATTTTTTGCTACCAAAAACCTGTTAAAAACTATATATACTGCATAAACAGCAAGAAAAAAATCCGGCCATGTAATTCTTATGTAAAATGATTTTTTTTGAAAAGTATTTTTGAACACTCTGAGAATTAAAATTATTGCCAAAACAGCAAAGAAAAAAAAGCTCTTTTCACTTTGGATGCTGTTCATTAACTGTTTGGAGTCTACAAGTGGTAAAAAAATCAATAAAACAGATACAACAACTATCTCAAAACAGGAAAGTATTTTCACAATCCATCCTGAGCATTTTTCTCCCCGGCTAGGTTTTTTTTTCGTTATCACCTTTTTATTTATCAATTTATAACTATATTTTACTTTTTCTCATTTTTTGATTTTGCATTAATAATTGATACTCTTCCCTCATAATAAACAATAATTCACTGCTCAACTTTTTTTTCATACTTTTTAATTCATACTACTCACTTCTTACTGTTCACTACAATTTCCTTCCTTCTTTCTTTCATTTATTCATTACTTATTATCACGGTTCAAACAATTCCTCATCAAAACTTTCTTCAAGACTCATATTTGTTTCAAAATCATAGAGTGTTATTTTACGTATGGTGTAATAGTAATTCCAGTATTTCTGCAATTCACTCAAATACCTGTTCATAGCATTGTCTTTTCTGTTTTGCTGAAGGCCCAGTGTGTTGACATCAACGCGCCCCATAATAAAACGCCTCTTGTATATTTCATAGCTTTCAACGGCTATAGCCGATGCTTCCCTTGAACTTTCAACAATGCGCGCCTGAAGGTTGAACTCGCTAATTAAACGAAGTATATCTTGTTCAAAATCCTGTTTGCTTTGCTCATTGGCAATTTGCAGTGCATCACGCTCATTACGGGCAATATAGTATTGGCTTTTACTCGCTCCCCAATCCAGTAAAGGAATAGAAACCGAAACCGAAAGATGCTGTTGTTCACTTGGGTTTCTATAGGCTTCATTTATTTCATATCCTTTTTGATTATATCCTATGCTGGCATCAAGCGAAGCATTAAAGCGGCTGTTGATCCTGGCCCGTTCAATGAGTTTATCTGCTTCATACACTTGATAATCAAGATCAAGGTAAAACGGATTATTTCTTATGACTAGATTGAGCGCTTTTGCAGCTTTCACCTGTATATCAGGTAATTCTTCAGGAAAAATAACTTTTGGCACTATCCTGTCACCAAGGCGCAGGAAATTTATAAGAGCATCGTGAGCACGGGCGTAGTTGTTCTCGGCCTGTAACAAATTGTTTTGTGAGTTTACCCATTCAAGTTTCAACGTCAGTAATTCACCTTTGTCAATGGAAGCCAGTAAAAACCGTTCCTGCCCTATTTTATATAATGAATCAGCATTATTTGCGTTATTCCTGGCAATTTGTACTTCAAGCCCTGCACGTGCAAGATCAAAAAATACCGGTAAAACTGCAAGGTTTATCTCTTCACGCGACTGGACGTATTCTTTTTTCGCGATTTCAAATTTTAACGGTTCAGTCTTTCGCTGCCATTTAAATTCGTTAAAACCAAAAACCGGCTGATTATAACCTATGCTAAACCAGGTGGCAGTGTAATTAATATCAGAACTTGGCTCAATATTTTCAAAACGGTTCAGGCTTGATGTCATATACAGGGAACCACCGCTAAACGGAAGATTTTGCTTTATACGAATGTTACTGTTTGAAGAAAAGTTTTCTGAAGGAAGGTATCGGTATGCAGAATCAACAAACTGGCGTGAAATACTTCTGTCATACGTTGCCGGTGTCACATTCAGTGTTATCCCCGGTAATTTTTGTGCTTCATAAGTTTTATACCTCCAAAAGGATGCAAGGTAAACGTTCTTTGAACGAAATGCCTTCAAAGAACTGTCGTTTGCTATTTCTATAGCTTTATCAAGCGAAAGATACAATGTATCACTTTGTGCGCTAAGATTTATCGTAACGGAAATCAAAATAATAAAACTAAAATATCTTTGTATCATGTTGTAATTTTTTTTCTGAATTTTTATATAAAAACCAGTATATAAGCGGAATAAAGTAAAGGCTCACCAATGTACCAATGCCCAATCCTCCAATAATTGCCAAAGCTAATGGCCGTTGCAGTTCAACACCCATGGAATATCCGAAAAACACCGGTGTCAGTGCAAGTATCGTTGTAACACTGGTCATTATGATAGGACGTAACCTGCGATTGCCGCCTTCGTGAATTGCCTCCATCAGTTTCATGCCTTCATCACGACGCAGCCTGTTTATGGTATCAATTTTCAATATGGAATCGTTTATCACAATACCAGTCATTACAATAATACCTATTGCTGACATGATATTGAGGCTGCTACCGAACAATTTAAGCAAAATCAGGGCACCGGCAATATCAATAGGAATTTCAAGCAATACAATAATAGGCTGTGTGAGTGATTCAAACTGGGCTGCCAGTATAAAATAGAGCAATAATAATGAAATTAGCAATATAACGGAAAGTTCTTTTATCAATCGGTTATTTTCATATACCTGGCCTTTAAAGCTGTATTTTAACTGTGGAAAATACTTTTTTACGATCCGGGTTAAATCATTTTCTGTTTTATCTTGCTCCCTGTTGTTCATTTGATATTGCAGGGCTATGTATTCTCCATCCTTTCCCGATGTAATTTCATAAGGATGAAAGGCCTTTTCAACTTTTAAAACAGCTTTCAGGGGTATTTCCCTTTTGTCTTTATCCTGTATGGTTTCATAACTGATAATTTCGTCCATTGTCTTGTTTTCCTCGCTTATTGCTACCGGTATTTGCTGGTTAAATGCATTGTAAAATCCGATCTGATAATTCTTAAGCTTTGAGCGTAAAAGATTAATAAGCTTTGATGGAGATATCCCGTAAAGGCTTAACTTCACAGCATCATACCTCAGCATTATATAATCGTTTTCTTTATTTTTATTAACCGGATACATTCCTGTTTGCTCCTGAATGGTTTTTTTTATTTGTTTTACATATGTAAGTATACTGTCATTATTGTTTTCGTTATAGACACGCAATTCAAAGTCAGGTCCGTTTTGTAAAAAAGTTTTTTCAAATACATTTGAATTGACCATTTCCGTTAAATCTGCCCCGGGATAATGGTTTGAAATATGTTCACGTATTTTTTTAATAGATTTTTCCAACTCCGGTTTTGTTTCCGATTTCAGCCAAAGATGCGTGACATTC
>Ga0307422_1000635_pt1 | contig 19169 bp, 17 predicted proteins | sample SalMarWE160290MG_FD_202153 | JGI IMG/M metagenome (GOLD analysis project Ga0307422, IMG submission 202153) | Salt marsh sediment microbial communities from the Plum Island Ecosystem LTER, Massachusetts, United States - WE1602-90 | ecosystem: Environmental > Aquatic > Marine > Intertidal zone >...
TTCTTTCTGAAATACCTTTCCTTTTAATGGATGCTTTTATATCATTTATAATTTTATTTTTTTCGACTTGTTGCCTTTTATCTTCTAATTCCCGTATTTTTTTCTTAGCTTGTTGTAATTCTTCATCAATTTTTTTAAACTTTTCTTCAATATGAGTAGGTATCTCCCCATTATTTGCTGCCTTATATTTTTTAACCTGTGTTTGAAGATTGTATTCATTATCCAATAACATTTTTCTTAAACTGAATGCTAATGATTGCTCATAAGCTGTAATAACAGACATTTCATGGTAATTATCTAATAATTTATTTAAACTATTATACTGATCTTTTAATAACCTGTATTCAGTCAATTCATCAGTATCTTTAGCTTCTTCCATCATATCAAAAGTAGAATCAATTTTATTATCAAGTTGTGTTTTATAATAAACTAATGCTGATACTTCATATGGTTGTAATGCTCTTGGATTTTCAATTATATCTTGAACAAGAAATGTACCGTCTATTTCTTCCGTTTCTATTAATCCTTTTCCGGTTTCTAACATTTCTTTTACAGTTCTTTTGTCTACATCGGTATCTTCAATAATTTCTTCTGGTACTAATGCTTTTTTTATTCCCGATAGTTTCCCTTCATTCTTAAAATCATTAACTATATCAATTATGTTTCTTTTTCCCGTAAATATTTCTTTTATTTTTCTTTCAGCTATTTCTTTATCTGTTTTACCTAAATTTTTATACCATTCCGAATTGCGTACAGCATTTATAGCAGCATCAATAGCCTCACTTATAACTTTTCCTGCTTTTAAAGCTGTTTTTGTTGTATTTATAGCAAGTTTAACAACTGGAATAGGTAAAGCAACTGATGCTAAATTTTGTTGACTAAATTTGTCCAATTCGTCATTTAAAGAATCTAACCAATCAATTCCTTTATCTAATCCCTTTGTTACTGCAGATTTAAAATTATCTGTTTTTAATGGCTTTTCTTTCCCTTGTTCTTCGATTTCCCCGCCTTGCTCATAGCTATAGCTACTGACTGTTTCTGAGGGTATCCCTCGTGCCTCAGCTTGCTTATATTGCTGCTGATTACTTTCTGTGATTTTCCTTTCTTGAGTGGCATAACTTGGTTTCTCCATTTTTTGTTTAACTGATATTTTCTCTAATCCGGTTTTTCCGAACTTGTACCCTTTTGGTAAATATGCTTTTTCATTTACATAATCAATTTCTTCCTGTGTTGGTGTTTCTTCATTTGATACTTTGTTGAATATTCGGTTTACTTCATCAAATTCTTTTTCTTCCTGCAATTCCTGTTCAGGTATGTTTTTTTCAAGTGTTTGTTGTCTTTCTTCAAATGCCTTGTTTACTTTTTCTGTTTCAATACGTGACTTTTCTGCTTCCTGCCTTGCCCTTGTTTTAAATTCTTCTTCTTGTAATCCTTGCATTTGATCTGTTGTGGTTGTTCTCGTATCAATTAAAGCCTTGTATACAGGAAGTATTTTACTGTTTGCTCTTGGCTTACCGTCTTTTTTAAATTGTTCAGGATTGTCTTGTTTTAATTGATTTATTGAAACGTCTATTTCAGTTAATCTTCCTTCTAATTGATTATATTTTGATTTTTCGGTTACATTTGTCTGCTGTTCAGATTTACTTTTTAAAGCACCCTCAATACTATTAATATCCTTAGTTAAGGAATTATACTGGCTCTCTACCTTACTGTTAGGTTTCGGTTTACCTAATCTAAACTCATTAGGATTTTCGCTTTTTAATTTAGATAAATCATTCTGTGTTGTCTCTAATTGTTTTTCAAGTTCCGGGACAGTATAATCTTCATACCCCCGCTTTTCTATTGGCTTTGATTCTTTTTTCTCAATCTGTTTTTCGATCTCTTTTTTTATCTCAGGTGTTATTTCTGATTGAAAACCTTTTATTTCACCTTCAGATGTTACCGTAAACCTGCCAAACTCCCCTGATTCAACTTTATTTTTCATAAAGCCCTGTAAGTATTCTTGGTGCTTTCCCTTTCCCTCTGTTTGAACGGTGTTGTAATCTAATGCAGTAACTACCTGTCCTGTTTTGGTATCATACACTCCTAAGTGTACATCCCTATCCTTAAATTTAAAATTGTCTTTCTCAGAAACAGGAGGTGCTTTTTCATCTTCTTTTTGTTCTGTTATCATATTCCCTTCTACTTCATTCATAGCATCCAATATGACTTTCGATTCTACATAATCACGAATAACATTTACACCATCCCTATCTAATCCTTCATCAATACGTATTTGTATATAATCATTTAAATTATTACCTATTTTATCAAATGATTCCCCTGAATTTATTATTTTATCTATCTCAACCCTGTTTTTAGTTAATATATCATTTGCTGCTTTTTCTTTCTTTTGGACATATTCTGTCCTTTTATTTTTTACATATCCCGGTGTTCCTATCATAAAAAATATCCCTCGTGTTCCGGCTATCGAAAGAAATGTCCTTAATTGCTCTTCTTTTGTATAAGCATTTAAAGGTTCTTCTTCCCATGTAGCAACCGCTTCCATAGCTGGTTGTGGTAATTCCTCAATAAAATATTCAGGAAATAACCCCTGAAATTGTACCGCTTCTTCTATATTTTTTAATAGTTTAGGTTTATTAGGAACGACATCAAGTATTCTGTTTAATCCTATTTTTTTTAAATATGGTGTAGCCGCTTTACTTATTGGTTTTGATATATTACCAAGATATTCTGATAAATTTTCTGTATAGTTAGATGCAATTCCTTTATATATACCTTCTGCTCCTAATTGTTGATTTTCTATTTTTATTTTTCCTTCTTCATCTGTTAAAATATCTCCTATACGTCTTTGTTCTATGCTTTTTATTGTTTGCGGTGAACCGGTAGTCATGGTTATAATACCAGCTTTTATAGAATATTCTATACCTTTTTTCAACCATTTATTAATTATTTTTTCAGTTCCTTTTTCTGCTATTTTAGTTAATGGTGTTCCCGTAGCAAAGGCTATCATAAAAGGAATTGATTCTGCTATACTTGATGCAACATCATATCCTAAAGAAGATGTTGTTTGTGATTTTGTATCATTAAACATTCCATATACTGATAAAGCCATCTTTTCAGGTTCAGTTAATTTATTCTCCCCTTCTTTATTATATTTTACAGCTATATCTGCTATATTAACTGATTCAAATAATGACTTTAATCCTAATGTCAAAAAATCAGTGTCGGTAACTTTACTACCAAGTGATTTTAAAAACTTTTCATCTTTTGTCTCAATATATTTCCTTTGATCTTGAAGTATTGATTCTGATAATTTATAAAATTTTTGTTCATTTAATAATTTCTCGTACTCGCTTACTTTATCGTTTTTTTGTTGAAATAAATTATTTTCACTTATTTTTCGTGATAAAAATCTATTTTCATCAAGAGAATTTCTTAAATTTTCTTCCCAATTCATTGAGATTGGCCTTTTTTCATAACTAAAATCAGATAATACTAAATCCTTCTGTGATTTTATTTTTTCATCTAATCCCTTTAATCTTGTCTCTACTTCATCAATAGCTTTTGCGTTTTTTATGGTATAATATATATTAGCCTGTTCTCTCTGTTTTCTTTGCTCCTCTTGCATTTCTTCTGTGTCTTTCTCATCCATTATAAATTCTTGTGGTGGAGGTTCTTTAAATTCTCCTTTTATAACTTTTTCAATATCATTTTGAGTAGAACTTCTTTTAGCAATAGTACGGAATCCTTTTGGTGGTATATCATCAATTTCAAAAGGATTTTCTTCAATATCTATTTCAAATGGATTTGGCATTATTTTATAATTACAGTATAACCGTTCGATTCAAGCAATTTAATATATTCTTCAACAGTATATCCTTTTTTATCAGCTATTTCTTTTAACTGCGCTCTTGTTCCTTCTTTTATTTTTGAATCTATATTCTCGTTTGATGAAATTCCTCTTAATTTATCAATTTGTTTTTGTACCCATGATTTTTTACCAATATCTTGATTACTTTCATTTTCCGGTGGTATTATTTGATTTTGTAAATTTTCTAATTCATCTATACCTATTAAATTATAATGCCTTTCGACTGATTTCTTAATATCATCCCAGGGAATTAAAAGAACCCTGTTTTCTGGTGTTATTACTGTGCCTATCTTTACTAAACTTCCATTTTTTAATCTTTCATATGAAACGCTTGTTATTTTACCTGAATAAACAGGCCTTTTATTTTCTTTCATCTCTCCCGTGTTTTTATCATATGTCCTGAATTGACCGGGAAACAATGATGCTGCTTTACCTAATATCCATTCTTTTGTTCCATCTTCTCTTTCTATACCTTCAATATCTTCAATCTTATCTTTATCGGATGCTTTACTTATATTCACATATTTTGATGTACTATACTGACTGTCTTCCGGCATAAATTTATCAATAAAATAAGATTCACTATCCATATCAATACCTTCTGGTGTTTTAGTTAATCCTTGTTCTTTATCCCTATTATATCTTTTCTCCCAATCTTTTCTGTTTTGTGGCTTTTCCATCATTTCACGAAATGTTTTTAATGTGGCATTTCTTACTTCTTGTGGACTATATCCATGTAAAATATCAACTCTTACTTTTCCTGTCTTAGCATCAAATAATGGTTCTCCTTCTGACATTTTACTACCTAAATTCGGTAAATAATGCTTTAATCCTTCATCAACCATTTTAAAATAATCTAAAGTAGTAGGATAATATACAATTGGGTTTTTTGATATAGCTTTAGCCCATTGATTTATATCTGTTGCATTATATATTTCGTTAATATTTTTCGTTGACTCCTCCAAATCTATCATATCAGCCTTTGTTGGATCATTAATTATATTTAATTGTTTTTGTAATTCAGGTGCATATTGTTTATACAATTCATATTTCTGAATAATATCACGCTGGTTTTGTGCTAACTCTTTTTCTATTGATTGTCCCGATTCTGTTTTTATAAACGGTGAAAATTTACCAGTTTGATATGCTTTTATTGCTTTCTCTTGCATATCCTGTACTTGTTTATTTAAATCAGATGCAAACTTGTTATTAATGTCACTAAAGGTAGGCAATGAACCTACAAATTCTTTATAATCTTCCCTGCGTTGTTGGTCTTTTATTAGCCGTTCCTGGTTGTATTGTTCCCATCCGCTCCTTATTGTTTCAATGGGGTCGTAAGAACTTTTACCGGTGTCTAATCCGCCGATACCCATAGGGTCGGCTCCTGCCGGTACATTAAACTGTACATCTGAATATTTTGTTCCTTTTGCCATTGTCTTTTAATAAAATTATCCGCCTATTACACCTAAAATTTTACCCAATCCTCCGCCAACTACATTAGCCAATTGACCAACTGTCTGATCTAATGCGCCTCCCATACCTTTAAATGATTCTGCCCATGATCCCATCTTTGTCTTTAATCCTTCCCATTGTCCTTGCCTTCCCATTGTCTCTAACATAGATGCTTTTTGTTGTGCGTTCATGTACGGCATGGCTTGATTCCATTCAAATTCTTTCTGTGCAGCATCGGTATTAAACAAAAAATTCTTATTTTCATATTCACCTAATGTTTGTAATGCTCCCATATAATCCTGTTCTGCTTTATCCTTAAATAACGCATTTTTAATAGCCAGATTTGATTTTTCTTTCAATGACTTGGAATATATATCGCCCACCGCACCAAATCCCTCTGAACCTATTCCCATTTCTTTTATGGCATCTAAAACAGATGCTGTTGTCTCGCCTATCCTGTTTTGTGCCATTGTCATTCCGGGCATGTCTTTATACTGCCTTCCATAAGCCAATGATGTCATTGCATTTATGGCTTCCGGTGTCATCATCCTTTCTATACTTAATTCAGGACGTTCATATGCTGCTGATAACGCTTGTGCTTCATCAATCATCTGCTGTCCTAAGCCCATCTGTTTTTTACCAAGCTTGGCTCCTTGCCTTCCGGCAATCAGATTTCCTACAAAACTAAATAGTCCCATGATATTTTTATTTTATAATATTAGCTTCATTAAGTTGTGCCAAATTTCTTTCACTTATTGTTGATATTAATACAACATTTGACATTGTTATCTTATCATTTTCCGAAAAAGATAATACAATTTTACAAAATAATCCCCTCATTTTATCACCATTCATTAATTTATAATTTTGCGTACCTGTTCCCGGTGTATTTATATCCCCTAAAATATCACAATAAAAAACACCTTCTTTTTCTTGAATATTAACATCATAAATGTATGTTTTCATCTCCCTGCTTGTAGCCGATGCTTTTAAAGGGACAACAACTTCCGTGATAACCGGTCGTGCTCCTGTCTGGAATATAACTATTGAATTAAATATCTTATTGCTCACCGGTGTTTCGCTGCTATATAATATAAGTGACCCTGTAACCGTTTCTCCACCTAATACTTGATAATTTACTCCTTCCCACCATTTATAAAGTTTATTTTCATTCAAATGATATAAAATATCGCCCCACAAAAAAAACTTACCCAACACAAAAGGAATATTAAACATATATTTCCACCTGCCATCATCCATGTTAAATACAAAAACAATTTCATCATCATCTGATGTACTGAATAAACAAAACAACTCATTATCTTCTTTATTAAAAGCAAATTCTACTGTTTGAAGATACGTGGCAATAGAAGCTAATGTCTTTGCCATATCAATAAACCTTCGTTTTATTTTTATATCACTCAGAGGTATTTGTCCATTACCAGCATCTCTTATAACTGCTGATCTTGACTGATCCCAAAAATAAAGATTATTGTCATCTGTTATCATAGAATCCGGGTGTTGACATCCCCAATCAAAATCACTTGGCCTTATTGTGCCAAACACCTTGTCTGTAAAGTTGTATTGAAGCTCGTTTGATGCAGTATAAGCTTCAAACCTGTTTATATATATACTTGTTAATTTATGTTTTTGCAATACTTTTAATATAAACCCTATTGTCTTTAATCCAGTGATCTCCCCATGCTCATCTTTCAAATCTTCATAATCATCATAATCAAATTCAGCCAAATTATTTACCTGTGAACCAGAAACTATCTTTCCACCAAATCTAAGCCTTTTAGTTAGTATGTTATTCTGGGGGCTTTCAAATATTGTTAATGGTTGGCCTAATGATGTCATCTTCTGTGTCTCATAAAAATCAGAAGCATATTCGCTTTCAGACCATATCCGAAAGGTTCGCTCATCATCTTTACTTCTAAAATTTCTTATATATTTCCATGTGTCATGTGATGTGTTGACTATTATTGCGGGACTTGATGAGTTACCATTAGCATCTAATATCTGGTCTGTATCTCCTTTATGATATTTATGTCCATATTGGTCTGTTCCTATACCAAATGTCATCCCTGTTGTATAAAATAATCCATCATCTACTTTTAATGGCCTATATATTTGAACAAATAAATTAGAAAATCTCGGATAGCCAAAGTTAAAATCTGACTGTCTTGAAAAATATATCCATTCATCTATTTCTGTTTCCCCTGATGATGGATTAAATCCAACATAATCAGTGTCTTGATAAACTCCTGTTATCTCAACATCCCATATCTTTCCACCAAATTCCGAAAGAACACCTGTCGTATCATTTACTTTTCCAAATATTCTTATCCTGTCTCCTTTTTGCCATGAATATTCTTCAACTATCCATCTGCCACCAAAATAATTACGTGTTATTCTTTGTGATTTTTTTATTTTTAATCTAAAGTCATAATCATAACCAGAAGGAGCGCCATATTGTGTCGGGTCGTCATGGTCTGTTTTTTGTTTATCAAGATCATAACCCAATAAATGAAGAAACCAAGAAATACTCTTATTGCCAGCATATACTATCTCAATACTCTCTGCCCATGATGGTGGAGTATGGTTTATGTTAAAATTAATAATAGGCTTGCTATTTACATTTACCGTTGAACTTTCTGTTGCAAATGGTATATATTTTGTCATAGTATCAGTACCCATTATTGGAGATATTCTCCCACCTAAATCACGATATATAAATCCCCATCCTTGTACTACCCCACTTTTTAAACACCTGTGTTTATCAACCAATGATGCTGTTTTTGTATAATAAAATTCATAATTCCATGATAAATATGGATTTAAAGCATCATAATCTAAATCTTTATAAAAAGCACATACTGTCCATTGTTCTGTTGGGTCAATTTGGATACAATTTCCTGTTGCACCCGGCCATTCTGCTTCAATAGCTGCGCTAATACCATTTCTTACTGTTGTATAATAATCACCAACATTATTCCATACATAACTTACCGTATGAATAGTATCTGAAGAACCTCGTTGTAATTTTATATAAAATGTACATGCACCGGTATTTGTTTGAGGAAAAACAAAACCTAATGTCCATATTGAATGATATAAAGGGAATGAATTAATCCTTAAAAATTGAACATTAATGGTTAATGGCGTTTCTTGTATACCTGTTGTTGATAATGTTTGCCAAGATAAGTCCAAAGTAATATTTATATTTATTTTAGAATATACTTCAGAAATATTCGCAAAACATAATCTGTCACCATTTAATATTTCTTGAAATTTAGCAGTTATCGGAACATATGAAAATATTTCATTCACTGATGATAAAGAAACAGGTGAGCTTCCTTCATTATTATAAAATGTATAATAAATGTTCTCATTTACCCCATAAAGCCTATTACCATTAATGTCAAGTATATCTATTATTTTAATCCTAAACCATGTAGCAATATCTTCAGATGACCTTGCTATCATCTCAATTGACCTTACATCTTCATTACCAGAATTAAGCGTAATTTTTATAGCATTATTCTGGGTTATATTTTTATTTATTAAACCACCTAATGTTTCTTCCTGATTAGGCCGAGGTATTAAACTGGGAGGCCCGTATTTACTTTTCCTGTAATCAAGATATACATAACGATAAGTAAACTGCCAAATTCTTCCTATCAACTGGTTTATTTTTTGTTGCTCATCTGAAAAATAATAGGCTGTTGGAGATATTAAGGGCGGTGGTGCTATCAAAATAAATAAATCAGGGTCAGTCGTATTTAAATAACAACTTGTTATCAAACATATTTCTGTATATATAGATAAATTTGTATCTGGTTCATCGGTTACTAAGCTTGTATCGCCAATAACCTTAAAAACTTTATTCTCAAAATACACAAAAGAATTAATTGCATACACGCCACCATTTATAATATCCCATTTTATCGCTTCATCAATACTATTATCATATGATACTTCCATCCTGTCAACATCAATCATTCTTATGTCATTAACACCATCTGTAAATATTAATTTTCGGTTCACAATCTTAGGGTTATATATTTTATACATGTCACTATCCCATGTTTTCATTCCCCACAATGATGCTAATGATTTATATATTATTTTATTAGTATCTGTATTTATATCATGTTTTATTATAATAAAATAATCAATCTCTGATAAAGTATTAATAGCTAATATAAATGCTTCCTGATTTTCTTTATCAATAGCTACTGAAAAATATTGAGTTGTTGAAGCTGGGTCAATTCCTGTTAATGATATTTCCAAATTTGATTTTATTGATTGAACAAGCCCCTTATCTCCCTGTTGATCTGTACTTCCTATGCGTATATTCAATGCCTCACCATAATCACCTTTTTCAAAATGTCTTGGGTCATCATCAAGATTCATGCCCATTAATGGTAATATATCTTCTTTAATCTGCATTATCTTTTAGCCGTTTGACGTGAATGTTTATATACGTGACGTTTATATTCTTCTTTTGTAAATTTCATTTGAAAAGCCCTTAATGCTTCTATTTCTTCTTCATGTTGCATTTTTAGCCTTTCACGTGTTTGATTTGTTGCTTTTTTATCACTCTCTGCATTCTGCCATATAGCATATGTTCTTAATGCCGGGACTGCCTCTCTTGGAATAACAGTCGCACCATTCGTTTTTACTCCGGTGGAAATATATTCCAATACAATCTCTGATTGACTAACTTCACCATAAAACACTATCCTTCGTTCTTCTTTGTCCACGCGATAATAAGCGGTATCAACCCCCCCGGGCAACCCGTATAATCCTCCAACAAATTGTCCGTTCCTGAAATGTGGTGCAAAATATATCCAGTCAAGTGTTGATGTGTTACCGTCTGTATTGCCAACTTCTTCCCCATCCTCAAATGCCCTCGGTAATAATATATTTTTTTTCTTTGTCAATACTCTCAATTTCCCATTTATAGGAATACCTATTTTCGTATAATCAATAAAATCAGGTGGTAAATCAACCGCTTTTGCTTCACTCATTCTTAAATATACCACTTCAACATTACTCAAATGCCATATATTTAAATCAATAAAACATTCAATGATAATCTGCTCCAAGTATGAATAATTGCGTTCAGAATAGTCTTTTAATCTGTTCTGAACGCTTCTTACAACATAGTTGATATTTGTTGTACCTAATACTTTTGGTTGCTCAAGGCTCATATCTGGTTAACTTTATTGTCATTAATATAATCTTCTGCCGGTTTCTGTCTCAATAATTCAATTACTGATGTTATTATCATGCTTCCCCCTTCATCCGGTATGCTTACGTGTGAATAATCATCAACCTGATCTAATGGAACTACCATCTTAACTGTTACTCCTGTTGTCTGTGCCGGTATATTACCTAATATCAAAACATGTGAATTTATCCCGGTGCTATTATTTATTTCAAGATAAAAATAAGGTTTAGAACTTATGTTTGAATTACCAACTTCCAACGCTGCAAATACGGCATTTGCATTTGTGTCACGATATGCGTATACATTCGTGTAATCAACACCACTATCCCTTCCGTTTGCTACCTGTAATATTCCCATGCCATCAGGTAATGACATGGGTGGATATGGTAATGCCACCCTGTTACTTGATACTATTGATATTGGGTAATTACGTGCCCACGCATCAAGTATACTTAAATTACCCTGTTCTTTTCCTATTTTATAAAGATTGACAATAATAGTATTACATGCCAAACATGTTAAATTGTGTATTATCTTAGGGTGATATTTCCCACGAATATCCGCCGGAGCATCACCACCTGATAAAAAATCCTGCACCATATCTAATATTTCAATCTTTCTCATTTTCCTCTTTCTTTATACATTTCAGCATATTGTAACATTTGGTTTTCACGTAAATTGATACCAAGATGGCTTAATATTTTCATACTTAATAATGGATGTAAATGTCTTCCCCATTCATATTCTGTCGGTGAACTTCCCTCTGTTATATATCCTGTTTCCTGCACGTAATCAAATACAGGGTCTATAGGATACCTTAAATATGAAAACTGAACCTGAACTATAGTAACCGGATAAATATAAATACCACCCGATCTTAACACATATACCGGGTTTTCTGTTGTCGGTTTTTTTGTGAAATTACCTGCCCTATCTGAATATTCCCTTTCTGTTAATTCCTGAGCCGGTTTTGGTATTGATATTGTTACACCATCAATTGTACGTTGATAAACATATCTTATTTCGTCTACAATGAAAAAATCAGATGGGTATGATATTGTACCGCTACCCACAGCCTGAGATGCTTCATATTCTCTTAAAAACCTCGTTTCTGCGTTTAATATTTTATTAAGGTCAAATGATTGTCTCGATATTGGTTGTCCGGGTTGGTATTCTTCAGGTAATCCCATTTTCTCTTTAAACAATTCTATATTAACTATCGGGGCTAATGCTTTAAATTGTTCTGGCTTTAAAATATTTCCACCATAATCTTTATTACCGATAAAATTTAAAAAATTATATTGCTCAAAAAGTGTCATTCTATTAAATATTAAGTATCTGAAATCATCCAATGAATCTTATCCATTATCCTGCTTGGACATTTTTCATTGTCTGCTAATAATTTCAATCCTATTGTATATGGCTTAAATTCACTTTCTTCATTCAAAAATTCATTGTACTTGTTTATTTTTTCTTCGTGTTCTTTAATTGCTTTTTCAAACTTTTTATTCAGCGCTTTTACTTCCTTATTATACTTGCTGTTTTCATCAAATATACCATCAACATTATATACCATCTTTATATCCCCTGTCATTATATCCGGTATCTTGATCATGTCATATGACCCGTCTTCTTTTTTGTTGGCGTACTTTTTGGCTATCTGTTCCTTTTCTAATTGGTATTTTTTGTATTCATTGTTCGGCTCGGTAATCTTTTCCATATCCGATATTTCTTGGTTGACAAGCCTTTTATTTTTATTGACAATAAAAGTTATCGTGGCGTGAGAAAAATCAGATTCTATAAGCCCTCTCCTGAATATGTATAAATCCCTTCTTTTCATTAACTTAAAATTTTATATAAAATTATGAAATAACTTACTTTAAATCAAATAAATTAATGGGTGCTATATTTCAAACACCCATTAATTTTTATTCGGATTTTTTTACATATTTAATAATTGAAGCTACAATTATTTTTAAAGCCCCTTCAAAAAGAACAGCTTCCTGATCTTCTTCTACCCCCGGAATATCAATAAGGCTATTTAAAATATCTGAACCAATTGATTCACATAACTCAATATTTTCATTTATAGCCGCATCTGCTAATTCACCGATCTTAACTTTCAAATCGGGGTCTATATTTAACTTGTTAATAAGGTTATCATCTACCAGTGTAACAATTGCTTTGGCAGCATAACCATCAACCAATTCCAATAAACCTTTTAATTGAATAGCATCATCTATCATTTTTGCAATAGCTGATTCTTGTTTTGATGTTAAAATTCCTTTTTCCATTTTACTTTGTTTTAAATTTATTAATTAAATTTTCTGTTAAACCAAGTCCTAAAAGTCCTGCCGATATATACCCCACCTGTTCGATACATTTATCAAAAGCGTAACACATAACCATGTATGTTATAAATCCAATTGCCCCGAAAACCCTTTTACTGCTTAACCTGCCGGTTACTTCATTTTCAAATATACTTATTAATTTTTTCATCTTCGGTTATCAATATTTATTTTATATAAGTTTAAATTAAACTAATTTTTTATAATACGGGTGTATATATAATTCTAATGGATCAATTCTCCATGATTTTTTAAACGGCTTTTCTTTCAAGATGTGATTCATGACCGTTGGGAAAAATTCCGAACAAGTAACACGTCTTTCTGCCTTTTTACCTCTTTTCCCTAACCATATTCCAAAAAGTATTTTAGGCCCTTGATTAATATACCCCATTACATCGTATGGCGAACCATTGTAATATTTACACATCTCTTTGAAATATAATTGTTCGTGTATGTCTAATGGCTTTACTGGTGTTTTCCAAATACAATTTTCCAACAATTCTTTTTCCGTGTATCGTCCCGGCCATTTTACATACTCAAATTCCGGAAAATTACCTTCTGCAATATGTTCAATATTTCCATCCCTTACAAATCCACCTACATGGACAGCGATTTCTTTTAGTTTTACAGGACTTCCCTTTTTCCAGTTTTCAAACTGTTCAAACATAAACGTTGTTTTAGGAATTAACTTATCGTCTTTATCTTTCAGAACGAAAAATATATCCCCTGTCGTAAATTGATCTTTTGTTATCATATATTTATTTTTTAAAATAAAGTTCCGATTCGGCTAATCGCCTTTTTCTTAATCCTTCCAAAACCTTCCCGCCAGCTTTTGTCCACTTCATAAATTCTGATACTATTGATAAATCATCAGGATTTTTTATTATCTTTTTTAAAAGTGTACTTTTTGAAAAATTACGTGGCCCTAAATTATACACAAAACTTACTAGTGCATCAAACCGATTTTGATTTATATTAAGAGAATAATTATTTACATAATATTCATATTCCCCTGAAAGATCATCAATAAGCATTTTCTCAGCTTCTTTTTCGGTAATTTCCATTCCTTCGTGAACATCATGCGTATGCCCATACCCGATTGTCCACACTCCGGCAGGACATTTATAAGATTTTAATTCACATCCTTCAAACTTTTTTATTAAATCAATTCCATTTTGACTTATTTTCATTTTTTATTTTTTTGCAAGTTTCATTAATTCAAGTAACATTTTATTTGTCTCATTCTGTTTTTGCTGTATTTGGTCAAGTTCTCGGTATAGTTTTAACTCATCTTTTTCTTGATTTTCAACATAATCATTAAATATAATTTTGTCTAATTTTTTTTCAAGCTCCGGTTTTATCTCGTCTTTTACTTCAATTTTTATATCTGTTTTTAATTTATCCTCATTTTTAATTTCCTGGGCATCTGATTTTATTAATGCCCACATTAAAAGTACCCCTGATAATGTTGCCGCCATTCCTACTATCCCAGCTATTAATTTATCTTTCATCTTTGATGTCATTGTGTGTAGTTTTTAAAGGTTAATATTGCTAATATAACAACGATTAATAATGAACCTGATATAAATATGTTTGCATTCTCAACCCATTTACCATATTTTCCTATATCAAAAAATAACATACCTTCAGTTACCCAAAAAAATAAAAAGAATAAAGCTGTACTTCTAAAAACATTTTTATACTGTTTTAAAATACTATATTTAATATCTTGAAGTTTATTTAAAAAAATATATAATCCCATTCCTGTATAAAAATAAATTGACATATATTTATTGTTATATGTATCAATCCAATAATTACTTATCATATAAGTAAAAATTACAAAAAGAAATATAATATCACTTATCGCTTTTATTTTCATTTCTTTTAAATACCCTTTTCCACCATTTTCTCTTTGGTGTGTTTGATGTTGTTACAGATTTCCCACCACCAGGAGGTGGTGGATGTTTAGTTGTTGGCATAATTTTAATTTTTAATTGTTAACTTCTTTTATTATAACATAATTTTTGTTGACACGTTTAATCACTATTTCAGAGCCTATATCAAACTTATCCTTTTTAAGCCATATTTCAAGCCCTGTGCCATTATCTTTTATTTCATAGTAGTTTGTGTCACCCGAACATCGTTCGTTGATTATAGTGTATTTATTTTGCTCAGGAAGCGTGGATTTAATTATTGCCGAATGCGAACACTCGGTAAATAATATAAACGCTAATACACTCAATACGGATATATAAAAACTGCCTACATATTCTAAATGATTTTTTAATTTCATAACTTTATATATTTAATTTATAAATCTTGAACATCCCAATTATCCCCATATACATTGCCTGAATCATATGCAACAATACCTACCCCTTTCCCGCTTGGAATACTTGAATCACTAAAGATACCTGTACCTCCGCTTAATGACGTATCTAATGTTCCATCTAAATAACATCGTATCTCGTTTCCTTCAATTGTCATCTTTATTGTTCCGGATGAACTTGTGGTTGGAGTCCCTGTTGCTATAGATGAAAGGCTACCATTTATTATCTTTCCAAAATACGTGGCATTTGTGCTTATTAGGTATATATAAGCATTGCCTCCGCTTGTATTGTTCATCCTTAATGCAATTCCAATATATGCACCGGTTGAGGCAGCAAAAGCATAATCCAATTCACCCTGTTGATCGTCTGTCACGGTTAAACTATCCGGTTTCCAATATAAAGATATATCAGAAGCAGTATTGCCCTTCCATAAATAATCACTTGATGACATCCTGATGCTGTTTATTATAGCAACCCAACCATCTTGTCCGTTTAAATCTGTACCTAATGTATATGAATTGAAATTGTCAAAATAAGAATTTCCTATTTCTTCGACATTAAAATTTTCAATTAAAAGGCCAAACTGACTTTTTGCTACAATTAATGGAATAAATAATAATATAAAAACTGCCTTTTTCATTAGTCACTTATTATAAAATGTCTGATTTTTGTACTCCCTCCCGGAAGTTCAACTTTCATAAATTGTATTATTGTCTCTGCATCAGCAGTACTTGATATAGTCCCTGTTCCCATTAAATCCCCCCAACCAGTTCCTTTTGTAATAGCATAACCTGAGCCATCTTGCTCAATATAAAGTATACTCTCCCCGCTTGGTAATCCTGTTATATTAATAGTCTCAATCCCTTCTATGTAAATATATTTATAATCACCGCCATGAAAATTTATATTTTGCGGCGTGGTATGTGCCAGGCTGTCCCATGTTTGTATAAATGATTCTGCTGTAATAGAATCATGTTCATTTAATGTAATGGTATCTTCTATATCTGGAGTAGAAGATAAACTAGAATATGGTAAATTTCCGGTTACATCAGAAGTTAAATCTATCTGCCCCCTTACAATATCTTGTTCCGAAAGTGTAATATAATCAGGTGTTCCGCTTACTGTAACAGCAGAATGTCTTGCAGAAGTATTTGCAGATACATCAGTATTTGCACTTACTCTTACTTCCGTATAGTATAAATTAGTTCCCTCCGGTATATCAGTAGTACTCACCTGGTTTGCTCCTGTACCCCAATTAATGTGTGTGTCATCTACCGCATCGGAAGATATAGTTAATTCCCCACTTCCTGTTACATCTCCTGTATGAGTTGCATTTGTTTCTTTTGCTGTATTTGCTTCAATAGCTGTAATATGAGAAGCAGTAGCATACCCTGTTTGTGCATTTGTAGCAGCCCTAAAACTAATTTCCTGTGTAGAAATAGATAATCCTCCTGTTGTGGCTGATGCGTTAAGTGTTACATCTGTACTATTATCTGTTCCTGCCTGATCTACATCAAGTGTTGATCTTTGCGTGGAGGCATCAGCATCATCCAATAATGCCCTTCCTGCCGATGTACATGTTATTTCTTCAACAACCCCAGCCCCTGCCGTTTCCCTACCTAATAACCTGTCAGTAGCCGATACATTTTGTATTTTCGAATATGAAACAGAACTGTTTATTACCTCAGCAGTAATAATTGGTGTACCATCATTATAGGTAAAATCTATTGTCGTGCCATCTGTTAATATATTTCCTACTGCATCCTGAGCTTGTTCATCTGTATATGACCCTCCTCCTATTGAAACATTTCCATCAATCCTTACAGTATCTAAACTATTACATTTCATGCAAATAGAATCATTTAACACAAACATTGTACATGTATCACCGCTTTGCAAAATAAAAGGTTTATTAAACTTTACTGTATCGTCATATTCTATCTTATAACTTCTCTTTGCCCAACCATAATCTTTATCCTGTGAATACACAGTAAAAGACAATATTAATAATAATATATAAATTAATTTTTTCATCTTTCAGAAAGGTTAATTTTAAAATTTTCATTACTTAACGTAGTACTTGTCGCTTCACATTTAGCCATTATATGTATTTTATCACCATCTTTTAAATAAATAGGCATCATTGTGCATATTGGTCCGGCGTAAAATATATTTGCTGTCGATGTTCTTGATTTGGCGGTACATTGAAATTCTTCATTATACACTGTTTCGCCTGTGTGTTTTATAAATATCCCGATAAAAATAGTTTTATTCACACTAGACGTTGCGCTTTCACAAGTATAAGCAATATGAAATTTAATCGAATCACGATCATCATTAGCATCCTGATCAAAATAAAGCGTGTCACCATCAAAAGCAAAACTTGTCAATCCGAAATTTGTAAATTTATTATTATCACCACCGCCTAAAAATGACCAGTCAGTTGTTATTGATGTTACTATAGTAGAATCAGGGTGTGTATATGCTGATGTTTCATATTTTTGATCTGCGATATATCCATTTATATACATATTTCCATCAACATGTAAATTGCCTGTAACATACGTTGAATCATCTACATTATTACCTAGCTTTGTGTTTCCATCAACATATAAATCATTAAATATTTTTGTTGAATCTTCTGTAAATAAAGATGTTATAATTCCATTATTCTTAATTCCAAATTGATTAGTTGTTTGCCTAAAAAAACCAGTTTCACCATCGCTATCATAATCTAATTTAATTCTGACATCTGTTGGTGTTGATATTTTTATTAAAGCAACCTGCTGCCCCCCCTGTACCCCTAAATAATTGCTAGTTAATCCCCAATAATTAGCTCCTCCAGATTTAAATCTTAACTCTGGGTCATTATATGACAATCCAGCATCATTAGTACTTATATAAAAAGAAGTAGCATAGAAACCTCCATCAAAATTCAATCTATTCGAACTTGTGGGATTAATCGTTCCTGTATAAAAAGCACCTGCTGTTTTTGTTGTGCCTGTAAATAAAATACCATTTAAATTTGTTGCTCCATTAACTGATAAATGAGAATTTACTATTAAACTATCTGCGATATTTACTTGATCTATACCACTTACTGAAATCGGAGAATTAACAAATATCCCCGAACTATTGTAAGGAATATAGCCGTCTGTTGTGCTTCCTATACTGGCATTAGCATAAGCAGTGTCTAAATCATGTTTTGTTACTATTGTTTTATTTGTTCCTGTTGTATCACTAAATTTTACTAAAGTAGCCGTATCTGTAGAATAAGATGTATTATCAACATAATTAGTTCTTACATAGTCTGTATTAATTAAAGTGTCAGTCATAACAACTGTAACAGAACTATCGTTTAATTCAAAAACTCCTACTACTTTAAAAGTATCTGCTTCAAGATAAAAATTATCACCGGCTACAATATTTATATCATCCATTGATAATGTCATGTCATCATCTCCGCCTGAATTAATGATATTTTTAGTAAATGATATATTTCCTGAAAATGTAGATACCCCTGATACATCAAGCGTCCCTCCTAAAGTAGAATTTCCGTCAACTATCAAACTATCAGCAATATTTACCTTGTCAATCCCACTTATTGAAATAGGCGAATCATCAAATACTCCTGAATTATTATATGGTATATAGCCATCTGTTGTGCTTCCTATTCCACCTCCTCCCTGACTATCTATACCTGCATCATCTTTTATGTAGTAAATAGTAAGACTGTCATATGCTGCACTGGAATAAATGTTTATATACCATGTTGTATTCAGTGTATACCCTGTTACCAACACATCATTAGTAATATTTTCTCTTTCCCCATTAGCATCTACCGTATCAACAATAATAGCCAATATCTTAGGAATAACATCACTTTGTCCGGTGTTAATATTATTCATTCCTATGCTTAAATC
>Ga0307422_1000636_pt1 | contig 19141 bp, 42 predicted proteins | sample SalMarWE160290MG_FD_202153 | JGI IMG/M metagenome (GOLD analysis project Ga0307422, IMG submission 202153) | Salt marsh sediment microbial communities from the Plum Island Ecosystem LTER, Massachusetts, United States - WE1602-90 | ecosystem: Environmental > Aquatic > Marine > Intertidal zone >...
TGGTTGCCTTTCGTGAATGGATGAGATTGAAACACTATGAGGAATCGCCTACTAATGATAGAATAGATGAGTTTTTAAGCAACCAATAGTGGCTAACGATGGTGGTAAAAAATCGTTTTAATGTTTTTTACCACGTGTTAGTAACTGCACGGCCAAACACCACTGACTTTCAATTGAAATACTGACGTAGTAATTAAATTTTTTAGGAAGGGATTAAAAATATTTATCTTAAAATTAGGATATATAAAATATTATCCGTATATTTGGATATTATTAATTAATTAAATAATTTAAATTATGAAAACACGAATTATTGCCAGTTACTTAACTAAAGAAGGATTTAACGAAATTAACGACAGAGAAGTTGACTTAGATGAATATGCTAACATAGAGGTAAAATCTGTTGAAGAAGGACGTAAATTAATAGCAGATAATGAACTAAACGGAATTGGGACTATTTATGAAAAAATTCAAAGGGAAAAGTTTGATTGTTGGGACACTATTAGAGAAAGTAAAGTTGATGGCGGTGAAATCTATCATACAGAGATACTATGATTGAAGGTTTACGAAAAAACAAAAACTATTTGAGCATTCGAGGAATTGAAAAAAAACTTGGAATGCCAGATAGTACACTTATAAAGGCTGTTAATGGAGTTCAAAGACTACCTGAAAAATGGAAACAGCCTTTAGATGATTTTATCCGTGCGTTGGCAAAAAATTTAATTACGGAAAACAGCACTACTGATGATTAAATGTACTAACGTAGTGTTGTTACTAACGGGACAGAGGTATGGGTATGTTTGCCCAACGCATAGCAATTAACTTAAATTGAAATACAAACTTTAAAATATTTGAGCGATGGAATTAAATGAACAACAATTTTATGAATTATTAGATGAACAAAAATATTTAAAAGACGATATTTTGACATTATCACAAATAATTCAGAAAAATACAAGTAATTATGATGGTGTTTTTGATGTAATCTGGGTGCTTTATCAAGAATTGCCAGAATTTCAACAAATAAGATTAATTAAAAAATTAAAAGAACAATAATATGAAATTATCGAGACAAAAAGTTATAGATCATTTTTATGATTTTTTTCATTTAAATAATGAAGATATATTTGATGAAGATGATCAATTAATGATTGATTGGGCTATAGCTCTATTTGAAGATAATACAAAATTATTAAAAATATTATCTGACTTAAAGGAAATACCGGAAAAAAACGGATGGCATTTTGAATATAAATTTTTACAAAATATTGAAAACATCACTGAATTAAATGGAGAATATGTAAGCATGGAAGGTGTTGAAAGTGTATTATTATCATTAATAGAATATTTAAATGAAAACAAAGAAGATATTGGATAAATTCCAAAAGGAAGCATATTTTCTATTTGGCTATATTGGTTCAAAATGCCAAGTGAATAACCATAAGATTAAACAAACTACGGAAGAAGATATGAATTGGGTAGCTAATAGATTACGTAAATTGTGCGATGGACAAAAACTTCAATTGAAAAACGGCAAATTACCTATACCGTATGTTAGCCAGCAAAGCGAACTGTTAATTAATTTTTTGAAATATTGTAGAACACATGGTGAAACATGGATTTTAGAACACGAAATTGAAAAATTAGTAAAAGATTTCTTAAAAATTAATTAATTGTGGCTAACTAGTTTATATAAGCACTATACAAATGTATATAACTTTAAAAATTAATAATAACAATGATTTCACGAGAAAAATTAAATAATATACATAAACTTTCATTGGAAGAAGTTAAGCAAATACTATACGAATGTATAGAGGCATTAGGATTATCTGATATTAACGAAGCAAAAGAAGCATTGGGTATAAGTAGGGGTCGTATATATCAAAAAATGAACGAAAATAACAGTTTACAATTAGGTATACATAAATTACCAATGATTAATTTAATGTTATGAGCAACATCAAAAAAATAGAACAATTATCTCAGGTCATGCTATTCAAAAAGATATGGCAATTATCAGAGAAGAAATCTTTTGTTTCAAATCTTTTCCTGAGAGATTTTATCGGCACGGCATACGAGTTTAACTTGTTTGCTCATGTCCTACCAAAAGCATTGAATAAATATCAGCATTTCAGGCTATATGCTAAAAATATTGTATTATTATCACCACAAGAACATCACTTGTGGGACAACGGCACAAAAGAACTGAGGAATAAATATGCTGAAGAAATGAAAGAGAAGTCAAAGGGTAAAATAATAGTCTCATGGGATAAATTAGAGAAGTATGCGGAGTTGTTACAACAGGAATACAACAAAGTATTTCCAAAGACAGTAGGTCTTGTTATAGGCTATAAATACTCGTTAGAAGAAGTGTCAAGGACGATAGGCAAACTTAATAATGAATATTTTAAATTAATATCATAAAAGACATGAAATACGAACTGGCATACTCAAACAGACATAATTGTACTAATCCTAATGATCATGTATTTTCTTTTATCAAGGATAAAGAAAAGATCAAGGAAATACGAAAAGACCATCCTGGATTAGTTTATGCTTTATGGGAATGTGTTCATTGTGGAAAAATTAAACAGTCAATGTAATATCAAACAGTATTGTTAGAAAAAAATTCTTTATAAATAAAATATTTTTATATATTTGGTAGCAATTATTAATAATTAAATTTTTGTTACCATGAAACGAATTATAATTCTAATTTCATTCTGTTTGTTCGCTTTGACAGCATTCGGGCAAACAGCCGTTGTTTACAATTCTGATGACCCGTATTCAACATGTGCTGCCGCTATTGTGCAGCAAAAATATTCCCTTACGTATATTCTGGATGTGGCGGCCAGTGACAGTGCCGCACAGGTAACATGGATAGCCACACTAGATTCGTTAACCGCAGCTTATATTGTTGTAGACACAACCACATTATATACTGCTGACAGATGCCAGTCATCTACTTATGACAGCATTGATGCATATATGTATTACGGTTACAGTCTGCAATATTTAGCCGCTACTACATCAGTTACCGTCCCTGAACGAACGTGGGACAGTTGTTATACCGGAATAATACCACCATTGGCCGTTGTCTTTCTATCGGAAACAGACTTTTGCGAGGACAAATTTGATGTGGCAGCCGGAACGGACAGTACTGTTGTCAAGACAAATGCTACCGGATGGACTAATAACGAATTTAACACGGGGTATACGTTTTACATCACATATGGTACTAATATAGGAGCAAGTACCGATATTTCGGATACAAGGGCATACACCGCAGGAAATGCTGATACACTGGATGTAACAACTAAGTTTGACGCAGCAGTTACAAGCACATCTGATGGTGTTATCCTGAGTACAAGCCAGTTTAATAAGTGGGGGTTTAACGATGTTTATCTTTATTACGCTATATTGATAAAGATAGCAGATATATCCACATCAACAGCAAAAAACGGATGGGATAAGCTTCTTGATGATAACAACAAGCTAAATACATTACGTGCCGGTAGGTCACCAGCTCAGGACTTAGTTTATCTTCAATCATTACTTGATGCGGGTAAAAATATATTTGATTATTTGGTTGAGATAGGAAATTAGTAGCTATGGAAACAATTAAGCTAAGTAAAAATCAAGAAATAAAGGATATTCGCCTAGAAGTAGCCGATAATGGCGGTGTAGTATTGAAATATTGTATTTACACCCCTGCCATTGCTAAAAAAGAATCAAATTGGGATGATAAAGTGGAAATATATAGTTTGCCGGATGACGCATATCCACGTATCACTGAGTTATACAAAGCGGATATTGGGAACAAGATGTCATCAAACGGGACAAAGAAGAAAACAGGAAGTGATACCCCGGTAAAAGCAAGTTACTAATTAATGTTTAATATAATTACCAAAAAAAAAGGGATGCTCAGTAACGAACATCCCTTTTATCATTTTATAAAAACAATAAATACAATTGTTCCAACGATAATGATTTGATAAACTTACCATCTTGAGTAAAATTGCATATAACATTATCGCCAACTGTTTGTAAAGTTATTCTTTTGTCATCGAAAGTTATTTCAGCCCAGACACATTCTCGCGAACGGCTTATTATTTTATCCAAGTCACCTTGTATTCTTACTTTTAATTTATTTGTCATATTTGTTAAAATTTAAAGTTTGCAAATTTATACATGTAATCGCTTATCCGGTTATGGCCGTCAGATGGGTTATATTTTCCGTTTGTTTCTATGAATTTTTTAGTACCGTATGCACCACCAATATGAGCAGCAGCCAGTAACCCGCTTTTAGTTATTGTAACCGAGTCTATTTGTTGACCAACATAATCATATACATTATTTTTAACAAAATAGAAATGGTTACTATCAAGTAATTGTAAAAATATTTCATATTGAAGCTGACCTGGAAAACATGAAGGGTTGTTGACAAAATCTGTCAAGTCAATATTATACCCAAGATATTTTATTGTTTCCGGCATAAGCTGAGGTGCGCCGATAGCTCCTGTATTTATATTCACAATTGTTGTATCGTGACCGCTTTCTGTCTTAATTAATGAATCTGAGAACAACATAAAATTATTAATGACATTCAACAAATATGTATTTTGATCAATTAAAGAATCATTCATTAGAATAAGATCATAATTCATGTTTTTCAATTCCATGTTTTCAATTGAATATTTGTTTATATTCATCCCAGTAATAATACCAACTATAAATACAAATACCCATATAAACTGCCAGAAGGAATAACTATATTCAGTCACTGCTCCTGTCTTGTTGTTAGTTAAGATGTATCTTTTCATATCAAAATAAATTAAGTTGTTTAACATTTCCCTTTCGGGGTAATTTAATATACGTACACGCTCCTATATAGCCGCAAGCACAGTAAAAATTATTCATTTCAACTGCCCGTTTAGGAGATAGAGGAGAGGCAATATAGCCATTTTCTTTAACTTCAACTGTCCCGATTAAAATACCTGTTTTATTATCGGATAAGTTGAATAAAGTCGGTGATTGTTTGGTTAGTGTATACATTTGTATAGTGCTTATATAAACTAGTTATGGTGCATTTTAAAGGGTCCATCGCTTTTTAGCACCAAACTTTGTGTAAATAATAGCTTTCATCCATACCCATTCACCATTTGGATTAAATGAAGCAATTTGTTTATAATGTTGTATTTCTCCACAAGTTTTACACCTGCGAATATTGGTTTCTTTGTTCATTGAATCAGAACATGTAAATGAATATTGCCACCTATGCCCAAATTTTGAACAAAAACGCACCATAACACTATGTATAGTGCATTGCTTTAGTATTTCATTGATAAATTTTCTCATATTTTTAAGTATTTAGTTTCAAATTAAGTTCGGTGCAGCAACGCACCATACATTTTACGTTAGGCAACATAAACCGCACGAACTTCAAACATTCGTACTTCGTTTAATAATTCTCTAACCGAATAATTTTCTTCTTCTGTTGTTGATATTTCATTAATAAGTTCATCTTCCGTATTAAATTGTTTAGCATCTCTAATATCAACAGAATATGGAATATCCCAATATCTACCAGTCCAATACTTATTATTATCTACATTTAATAAAACAAAATTCTTTTTCATATATTTAAAATTACGTTGCCTAACAAGCAATATAAAACAGTTGCCGATAGGCTATTACTAAATTTGAAACGTCTTACAAGGCAACCGTTTCATATTGCCGTCCGTTAGCCACTATTGGTTGCTTAAAAACTCATCTATTCTATCATTAGTAGGCGATTCCTCATAGTGTTTCAATCTCATCCATTCACGAAAGGCAACCAACAGTTCGCGTTGCTGGTTAACATCAAATATAGCACAGTTGGCGTTCTCCGAATTAGCTGGGTTGCCTTCGCTCGATAATATAATAATTTCATTAGCAAGCTTATCATAATTAGAATCATCTATTCCTTTAGCATCAAAATATTCATTAGAACAGTCCTCTGTGTATTTTTCAAAAATTTTAATTAAATCATTTTTATTTAATCCCATTACACAATATTTTAAGGTTATTACTTTTAATCAATTTCAGTTGTATTCGATGGCCAACCGATGCCATATTTGAGTAACGTTGTGTGCAATACTATGAGGCATTCACACCAAGAAGTTTATTAAACTCTTGCATCACTTCACCATCTCCTACGATTTTATGTATTCGGCTTTGAAGTTGAGCGATGTCATTTTCTGTAAAGTTTCTTTCGGACAGAGATTCAATTCCTTCTTTTATCCTTTTCATGTCAGCAGCCGAATCGTATTCTTCACGTTCTGCTGCGAGTTTCATTGAGCGTGTTAGCTCCGTAATAGCATATTCATTAAGTCTCATAAAAGTATTGCACACAACACATTATATAAAACAGTGGGGTGTTATGCGACATTTTAGCCCACTTGCACTAATTAACTGTTTACGGTGTTGATAGGTTAGTGCTTCCAAATCCCCACCGTTTCATATAATCAAACGTTAGCGGTCATTGCCGCCAACGCTCAATAAAATCTTTTGCAATTTCAATGTATGAACCTCTATTTATAGTGCTTCTTTTATTTGTATCTTTTAAAAATTCAGCCATAAACTCAGGCAACGAACCGATAACATCAAATATGGGTAATGCTGCGTTCTTTTTTGAACATTCTCCCAACGCACTTTCTATATCGTTAATTAGTTTCAACATTGCTTTTGCTGTATCATTACTTAATAAAACACCTGTGTATCTTTTCCCGTTTTCATCAAATAATTCTTTTTGTTCTTCACGGAATTCCTGTAAATTCCATTCAATATCATAATTTATGTTTTTTACACTATTTGAAGCTAATTTCATATTACGATTAATTTCAGAAATTATTTGATTTATTTCTTTCATATTTTGTTTTGATTCTACATTATTTTCATAAAGCTTTTTATCCAACATGTCATATTCACTATCATTATACTCTCCAATTTCTAATTTATTTTGTATATTAAAATAATTAATTATAGGCTTAAGTAATGTATGTAATTTTTTTATTTTATTTATTTCCATCGCTCGTATTATTAAGTTAAATATTTCAATTTTACTTTGGTGCTGTGCGTTGGGCAAACTACCCATACCACTGTCCGTTAGTAACAACAACAAGTTCTCCTAAAATACTGTTTGCCTCCAGTGTGTTATCTTCTTCTGGGTGTTTAAGTATGTATTCAGCCTCTCCCTTCGCATATTTCATTTTTCCAATTATATTATCTATTGTAGGGCAAGTATTACCTATTGGTGCATTATCATTATATCGTGCCATATCCCACGTAATTTTTACAGATGCCTAACAGCAAATATAAAACATGCTTGTCTTGCATCTAAGTTATTTAATCAATTAATTTCAAAGTTATCTCGTTGTTGTGGCATTCGTTTAGCCACGTTTCACATTTGCAAACCGTTAGCTGCAAGGCTGCGTAGTGCATTTATACAACACCCGCCCAAGCGAGATTATAAAACAATCATCATAACAGCCATTGTCCTGGTCGAAGTCTATCGCATCCACGCACCATTTCATTTTAGGCTTCCCGATTCTAATACCCTCGCACTCAACTAACATAGTCGGAACGCTATGCCCGTATCCGTTTTTAAATTCAACATAATCATATTCTTTAAATATTGTTTCATAGCCAACGCCCAATAAGCAGTTAGCAGAATTGTATTTTTCAATATGAGAAACAAGCCTACTCACCCAATGCTTTTTCATTTCTCTATATTCTTCTCGCTTCTCCCCGCTTGCTATCATATCAAACCAATACCTATTAATAGGCAGTCTAAGTATTTTACGCCCAGCGGCTAACAAGCGGTCATACGCAAGCTGGGTGTTTGTGGTATTTTTATCGTTTTTACTTTTATTCATAGTTAATACTTTTTTGATAGTGTTTTACTTTTAATCCCAGCCAGCGCATATCGCCAGCCGTAGGCGTAATTAAATCCTAACATCATTCGTGTTTACATATCTTCTATCTCTTGGTAGTATTTGTATCAACCTAATTATCTTTTGCCACCATTTGTAGTTTACTTTTTCCTCAAAGCATTTACCATATATCATCAAGTCTTTTTGTAATTGCCAATAATAACTACGCCTAACACTGTATAAAACACATTTTATTCGTGCTTTTATGTAGACTTCTTTAACTTTTGTAATTAAGTGTTTCATATCAAAATTAATTTTAAAACGTGTTTTATACTTTAACGTTAGCAACAAGCGGTGTTCGTGCATCTAATCAAGGTTATCGCTAAATAAACCGTAATTAAATATTTTTTTACCAGCCCGCTATTCATAGGTATCATCATCTCTATATCTTAAATTTCCTTCGTCATCATCGTACATGTGTTCTTCACATATTTCAGTAGAATAATGTCCACACCTATCACAATATTCACAACTATGTGTTATTTCAGAAACTTTAAATGGATTTCTTGAATTTTTATATCCTTTTAAAAGTTTAGGTGTTTTTATTCTTTTAATATTTTTAGGATTACCCTCAAATTCTATTCCGTCAGCCATCCAGTACCTTGCTCCTAAATATCCATCAATATATTGCGGAGCTTGAATTTTCTTATCATCACCACCAGAACCAGAGTTATAAGCCTTTAAATCATTTTTATCACCATTATTAGCAAAGAAATACCAGTATTCTGGTCTCCAATAAGGTTTTTTAGCTGTATTCACAAAGAATACAGTAACAATGCTGTGAGGTAATTCATCTTGATATTCGATGTAAATTATCTTATGTTTTTCATTATCAATTAAATATTCCATCGCTATTTTTGTTTTTATTTGTTCTTCGTATCAAAGATAAAATATTGCCTACTATCTCAATAACCAATTCTTTCAAATATTCTGGATAGGTTTTGAAATGATTAGCAATTGGAAAAGTAATGTTCAATAATAGCATTCTACCATCTAATTCGGTTTCCATATATTCCTGCAATACTTCTTTTGAATCCGGCAACGTTAGAATCATTTCGCCCTCGCGCACTGCGTATTTAAGGCAGTGTTTTGCAAAATCAATACATTCAGCACTATCATGTACTTGCCTATTACTGTTAATAGTGTGATGTTTTCCACACCATTCTTTGTATAGTTCATCAAGTTTTTTACTATTTACTTCCATTGTTGTAATATTTTAGCTCGTAAAGTTGCCTTTCCTCAAATTGGGTTCTAGTTTTCTTCGTTTCAAGTAGTTTTATTTCTGCTTCTATCCAATCATTAGTTTCTTTTTTCATCTTATGAAGTTTTTAATAGATTATTGTTTCTGGTTACATTCCGGTGTTATCAATAACTAAGTGCCATATAAACTTAAATAGCTATCAACCATTTTTTCTGCCTGTTCGTCTGTACAACTTAGCATCTTTAAGGTGTAGGCAATTAGCCGTTCCCTTCGGTTACTAACACCCGATATAGGCAAGTTTTCAGCCTTAGTTTGGTTGTATAATTTTAATGCCTCATCTTTAATATGATTCCGCTCAGAATCAGAGCACGCTAATTCAAATGCACCTCCTAAATCAAGAAGTTCTTGTACTATTTCTTCGGTTGTTTTCATATTGTTATCGTTTTAAGTCGGCTGAAATCCAGCCCATATCTTTTTTGTTGTGCTTCATTAAAACGATGCTACAACATGGTATATAAGCCATGATTGCGTTTGTAGCTCGTTTCATTGTTTGTGCCAGTTCGGCCATAATTTTAAAATATTTTTGCCCACCGCACTTTGGTTTTTTCAAAACCATTAAGGAAAATATCATCATCAAATTGTTTAAGCCTTTCGTGTGTTATCTCGCAATATTCAGCACTCAATTCACTGCCAATCCATTTCCTTTTGTTTAATATAGCCATCTTTGCAGTTGTCCCACTTCCCATAAAAGGGTCGTAAACCAAATCTCCTTCATTACTCCAGCTTATTATATGGTCATTTGCTAATTGTTCTGGAAATATTGATGGGTGTTTAAATGCAATTTTATCTTTAGTGCTATTTTGATTTCCTCTTGGCAATTCCCAAACATTAGATTTTACCCTTGTTTCATCTTGCCTTGCTTTCTCTTTTCTCAAAAATGCGTTTGTCCCATCAATACGTTTCAAACTACCATCTGTTTGCCTTTCTCCACCAACGCCAGTTTTGTTTTTTTGCCTTTTTAAACTTCCTTCCGTTTTCATTTGCCTTAGTAAATTAACTGTTTTAGGTTTCCCTTTACTAAAAACAAACATATATTCAAAGTCTTGGTAATATCTAACAACATCTGGAAATGCGCAAGTACGTTTGTATATCATTGTATCATGTAAATTAAATCCTGCTTCTTCTACAAATAAAATTGCAGTTTTAAAACTTGTTAGGCTTTCACAATAGTTTTTAGTTTTATCATTCACAACCCAAACAACTATGCCACCTTCCTTTGTTACTCGGTAAAGTTCTTTTGCAATTGATTTTAATGGAAGCGTAAATCCGTTATACATTCTCACATCATCGTATGGTGGGCTTGTTACTGTTAAATCAATAAAATCATTTGGCATCTTTGCCATTGTTTCTAAGTTACTCTCGTTATATAAATAATTCGTTCTCATAATTAAAATTTTAAAATCCCCTCCCTAAAAAAAATAAAAACCCACCCGCCTTGGGTTTTTCAAACCCATTTAGATTATCAAACACAGACACAACTTGCACTCTACCAAAATATGTTTTGGGTTGCCATACTAAAACATCAGTTAAAATAAACTTCTCTTGTGCCTTTTTATAAGTTCCAGTTGGGTTAGCAGGCATAAACCAATGTTGGAAAATAATGCGTTTGCTTGCTACCCTTGCAAGTTCTTTAAGTAAATCGTGATTCCATTGGAATTTTCCGTTGTACGGTGGGTCGCAAATAACCGTTTCAAATTCATTATCTTTTACAAAATCACTCATATTTGAAGCATCGCAAATTATGTCAGGATTATTTTCGGGGTCAGCATCCAATCTAACATCTCCTAGCATTGACTTACCACAACAAACGTGAAGCGTTTTGCCAACAAATAATTCTTTGAGGACATCTTCTATACTGTCATTCCAAAGTTTATTTTTAACCCTGTAAATATGGCTCGTTCCTGCCAACGGCACAGCACCTTTTGTTTTATCAATTGCAGGTTGATTTTTATATGTTACATTTCCCATCCTTAAAAAAATTTATTACTGTTTTACTTTTAATCAATTTCAGTTGTATTCGATGGCCAACCGATGCCACATTTGATGAACGTTATTCATAATTATAAATATTCAAAAATATCTTCGTGAACACAAAATTAATCCCTGCATATAATAAAAACAACGTGGACATTTTTCCACCAACAAACACATAAAAAAATACAAACAACCAAAACCCGTGACAAAACCCACAATATCCTAATACATATGCTATTTTCTTATATCCTTTATGATAAATATCGTGAAGCCATTTACCATAAAAATCAAATATCATTTCCCTGCTCACGCAATACTGGAAAAAAGCTTCCAGTGCACTGCTTAAACATGCTATAAGTATATAAAATAACATTTCTTTTATCATAATCCGGATATATTACGTTTACCATCATAGAACGCTTTTATCTCATCCTCATTACCTGTTCTAAGAACCACTATAGGTACTGATGTTACAATATATGATTCTTTTCTTTCCCTGCTTTTAAAAACAAGGATGTGTCCATCATATCCTATGTGGCCATCGACTATACATGCTATTGAACCTTCGTGTATAAGTATTTTTCCACACGCTGATTTAGCGATACGTTGTGATACTACTATCGTATCTTTCTTGAATGTTGTTGACATAATTTTATTTTTTAAGTTGTTTTTCTCTTTTTGAAATAGGATATATGTCGAAATTTTCATCAAGCCATTTTATCATTTCTTCTTTACTCTCCCCGGTCAATAAATAAAAAGCGGACTGAACCATATCAACAAGTATCTTTTTCCTGTTTTTAATAAAAAAATCCGTTTCCTCTTGTATCTTTTGAAGATCACCGTTTATCTTCATTTCATCATATCCCTTTTTTATAATATTATCAATTGATACATGACTATTTATCAGCTTTTCAATAGCTTTTAATGTCCGGCTACTGGAAATGTTTTCTTCTTTGTTTTTTTCTATTATTTGTTTAATGTCTATTATGTCCATAATTCAATATATTAAATTTTCCTGTTTTTAAGACCGCAGTTAAACGATCTTTTTTGAGTAATAGGAATTACCAACCCAACCTTATTTGGTTTAAAATATAGCTTTAAATTACGTTTTTTAACGCTATTGCGATAAACCTTTAATCCTGCTATAAATAAAAACCCCGATAATACGCTTAAATTGTCATTGTTCTTATACCCCATGTAAACTACTCCAACACCACCTAATTGCATCACTGTTATTGTCCTGTCAAACATGGTGGCTTGTTTATATTGTGCGGGATTATATGTCTGTGAGTTCGATAAAAATATCGAAATATTAAATGCTAATATGATAAATAATAATTTCATATAATATTATTTTTAATTCAAATCCCAAACATCTTCCGGGTCCAGTATCGCATCTCCTAATATTACTTGATACCCTTTACCTTTTATCTTCTGCGCTATCTGCTTTGCCATTTTTTCTTTCTTACATATAGCTACTATAATTCGCATGTCTTTTACAAATATCCACATATATTGCTTTTTTATTTTCAATTCAATATTAAAAATTTATTATTAAAAAGTCAACCCATAAAAATATGTTGTACAACATAAAAATAGCGACCATAACATCCCGTTAAAGCCGCTATCTATTATTAGTGTTATTGAAAAGCTTATCACAAAAATAAGCTAATCGGCAGCATTTAACAAATAATTTATCTCTCCTACGCTAGCCCGCATACAAAAATCTTCCCTGCTCCTGTATTGCTGAAATTCTGGAAACTTACCTACCAATACTTCGTATACCTTGTTATCAATACCCGCTATGTTCTTTAAATCATCATATAGTTGTTTTAATTCATTAAAACGCCTGTTTGTTTCACCTTGAATTATTTCTGTAACATCAATATTAAATTTGTTGGTTAACGGGTAATCTGAATGATTTACTTCTGAATTATTTTCTTTTTCATTGTCAAAATCATTGTTATGTTGTATTTCTTCATTTGAAGTGTCATCAGAGGTATTTTCCGGTATTTCTTCTGGTTTTGATTTTTTATATTCATCAACAATTGGAGCTAATCTTCCTTCCTGGTAAGCCAATAAAATAGCTGCTAATTTTTTCATCGTGTTATCACCTGGGATAATCTCAGACGCTTCTTTCATCTCAGAATTGTTTTCAATTATCTCTTTAACCTTTTTTAATCCCAATGATTTTAGCTCTTCTTTGGTGTATACTTTACCCGCTAGAGCATTTTCTTTTTGTTCTTCTTCTTTTTTATTATTTTCTTGTATACTCTCTATGCGTTTATCCAGTTCTTCGGTGTTGAATCCCTGTATAGGTTCGCTTGACGAAGATGATTTATTGGTATCCGGATTAATCTTATCAATCTTATTGGCTGCTTTTGATGTTAAGTTCTGGCTTCTTTTTTGTGTTTTATCATCAATCACAATTGATTTACCATCCCCTGTTGTTAATACTTCTTTTTTAGAAGGCTGTTCTGAATTATCGTTATCCATGTAATCATAATCATTGGCTTCTAAATCCCTTATCTCGGCCTGATCATATATAATAGCATTCATCATATTAATATCATTACTCATCGGGGCATATGTTGATAAATTAAGCTTTAAAACTGTTTTTTCACACATCTGCTCATATCCGCCTTGTTCTTTATCTGCCCATTTACCCTTACCTCTTTGAAATGATTTACTAAATTGTCTGGCGTGTTTGTCTAATTTCTCAATAGGCATATAATAATATTTCTCAAAACCATTAACAAGTTTAAAGTAAGAAACATACCCTATAACTTTTTCAGATAACTTTTTGGTTTCGTCAAATTCATATTCCCCTGTAAAACGGTTATGTTTTATTATCTCTCCTTCATAAACCTCACATACATTTATTGTTTTTAACAATCCGGTTCTCTGGGCTAACTGTATATATCCTTTTTTCATTACTTGAAATTGCGCTTTCATCATACCTGAAGCAGAATCCCAATAAGGCACTATTCCGGCAAAACCTAATCCCTGTGTTAAAGGTAAATCCATACTTGCTGCCATTAAAGCAGAAGAAACTATGCTCATGTGCTCACATTTTTGTAATTCAGCATTACTGCTCATTATGGTAACAAGATTACTCATAAATACAGGAGCTTTCTTTCCTAATGCCTCGTTAAATTTCTTTTTTATATCATCTTGACTCAATAATCCTTTAAATTGAACGAGAGAAGATGTCATTTCATTTGCTTTTCTAATTTGTTGTTCCATTGTTATTGTTTTTAAACATTATAATTAAATTTATCATCCTTAGCTACCCAATTTCTTTGCTCTGGTGGAATCCATTCTATACCTAAAAAATCAAAAAAATCATATTCTGTATTAAATACAGGGGGTAATGTCGGGTCATCTGCATATTCCGGTCTTATTGTCCACTTACTGGATTTATTGATACATTCTTTTTTTCTTCTCAATCCATCTGATGTGCCTGACCATCCAAGCCTGTTCCATGTAATAGCTAACTTAAAGTGGCTGAATGCACTGCTGCCTGTTCTTATTGCCAATATACGCCCGTAATCATGTGGCTGTGCTATGTAAAGCTCTATCTTTGCTGATTCGTATTGAAACGATTTAAGCCTTTCCCCGTTTTTAACTATCCCAGGATATTCTTTCGTGAACAATGTATTTAACGGGCTGCTCATATCCTCAATACATACGATTTCAATATCTCCCACCATCGGTTGTTGTCTGCGTACACTTCCTGCTATCTCTGCTTTTATGACGTGTGGTTTTATCAATTCCAAAAACCTGTTTGCATATAAAATAGCTTTTTCTAATGGTATTTTATGCCCTGTACTCATAAATCAAAAATTATTTCATGAAACGCAAAAATTATAATTAATAATGAGAAAGAATACCCAGCACAAATCAATAACTTTATTAATAATTCAGCATTCATAAATAAATTCCAATAATTAAAAGCTACATATATCATTATAATAATGATGCATATCAAAAAAATTATCACAAACATTTTAGAAATAAATCCTAAAAAATTTCGTAGATGTGATCTCCAAAAATACCACCAAACTTTTCTAAATATTTTCATCCTTTTTTTCATTTTAATACCTTTTTATAAATAGCATTAGATTTAAATTTTTCGTCCATTTCATTTAATATGTAATTGTCCACATTCGATATAATTACCTCAACTGCATTACCGAATGTTTCATAAATAGAAATTTTATTTTCATTTATAAATTGAAATAATTCTTTTTCAATAAAAAACACTTGTGTTTTTACAATAAGGCTGTTAATATCTTTTGGTTGCTTCGGTAATTCATATTTTAACCAATAAGCAACATTCATGTTTATAGGATAAGAATCTCTATTTGTTTTAAAATCTAATGGTTGAAAACCGTATTCATCATCCCATAATAAATATCTTTCTTCAAAAACAGGATATGTATAGGTATCTGTTGACATTAAACTTAAAACACAATAAACACCGTTTTTTGATGGTTTTTCATCAATCAATTTAATCCATTTATTTTCCATATCAATCTTGTTTAACGCATGAAATACCTACTAAGTTATGAAACCAGCTTACCTGTGAGCTCTTCATTAAATGCTTTCTGCCATTTAACTTGAAGTCTATGTTCACCCAATCCCTTTCCCTGATGTTGTTCAATAACTCCATATTCTTATTGATAAAGTCAAAGGCTACTTCGTTCCTGTATTTATCATCCCACACCTCTAACACTACAATACGCTTACTCAGTTTATCGGAGTAAAAAATAGGCATACCGACAAAGACTACTCTACCGGATATGTTAAATTCGTTTTTCTGTGTTTTGCTCATCTATAATTTGTTTTAGTTTTAAATTTGTTTCTTCATGATTTTTTATAATCCCTTTCATTTCTACACACAATTTAAATGTTTTCATGTTGTTTTCTATTGCAGTTTCACAAGATGTTTTTAAACGTTCCGCAATTTTAATAGCCTCGTCTCTTTGTTTCTTTACTTTTATATAATTAATAATAACAATTATATAATGTACTATTAACATAATTAAACCTATTTTCCATATTTCCATAATTTAATATTTAAAGTTCAACAATTGTTATCAATATAATTTTAATAATGATTCCACTTTTAACCGAGTATAATCAATACCAGATATAATATCTTTTTTTATCTTCTTAGCCGCTTCTATAGCTTCTTTTAATTCAGGTATAGTAAATGTCTTATCTTTATATTTTAAAGGTAAAGAATCTATGTAATCCATAAAATCATGCCCGTAATTGGAGATTACGCCTTTCCTGTAATTGTCTATATTAGCTGAAAGTTTATCATTACATATTGTGCATTGACAAAAAATATTAAAAATATTAAACCTTAAATTGTCATATTCTTTTTTAGAATGATAATGCCCAGCCTGTCTTTGTCTTGTCCACTCTGTATTCCAACCATGATTACAGCTTATACATCCTTTATCATAATCAATATGGCGCACAATAAAATTCAATATAATCTGTAGTTCTTTTTTATAATTACTTTCAGTTTTTACTTGTTCCTTAAGTTCTTTCAATTTATCCTTTTCTTCTTTATTTATTTTTTTAGAAGCACGTTTAGAGAAAGATTTTATAATTTCTTCTCCATATGGTGATTCAAGTAAAAATATAGCATAACATTTGTCACATAATCCATAATGATGTTTGTCTATTTTATTTCCACATCCATATCCTTTTGCTTTACCTAACCCTTTGCACTTTTTCATTTTTATTTAACCTCCTTTCCTATTACTGTTATCTGGTGTGGTAAAAATGTCAATATCCTGCCTGTTATTATATGCTGGCATACTCCAACCGTATAAGATGCCGGGACTATATGATCTCCTACATCATACATGGTTATTTCAAGTCCCCAGTGAAGAAGATAATATTTTTCTTTCTTCGATATGTTTTCTTCTTCAATTTCTACTATTGTTCTCAGATATGACATTTTTATTTCGTTTTTTAATTGCTAAATCTACTTTTTGATATACCGATAAATTGCCAGCTTCTTGATTGCATTTCTCATGTGCCAATACCATATTGCCAAGAATATTTCTTCCCCCCGATGTTAATGATATTAAATGCTCAATAGTAATATCATCTAACAACCTTTCACCATAGTAAAAACACTTATAACCATCTCTTTCTAATATTTTTATTTTTTGTTTCCTGTATGTTGTTTTTCTATTGACACGGTGAGGCTTCCCTGACCATACTTTATGCTTATGAAATTCCATTATACTTATATCCACAAACTTTCCACTTACATTTCTTGTATTGTATATAACGCCTATTGATTTGCCTTTAAACCGGAGTAATTCATATTCACTGGTGTTTGGTATTATCTCTCCACCCTGACGAATTATCCAATCCTTAAATTTATCAATATCTAAATTTGTGTGTCTCATTTTTAATAATCCTCAGCATTCATTTTTTCAAATTCCCCTTCCAAATAATCCTCACTTGGCTTTTCTTTTATCTTGTTGCCAAATGACCTGTTCTTACTGCCTTTCCTTTCTGACCAGTTTACATTGCCTAAACTACCAAAATCAATACTTTCTGCGCTGTTGTCACTTAAATATTTTATTAGGTTGTTTTGTAGCTGTGTCCTTTCTTTATCTATACGCCCTTTCATGCTTAAATAAAACCTGTCTTTACGGGCAATGTTATAGATGTCTATTTTACCGATAATAGATTCTCTTTCTTTTACAAACCGTTCGTTCATAAATTCATTGTATGCCTCTGAACTATCTGGCTCTGGCTCTAATTCCTGTATTTTTGTTTCACTTCGTTCAATTCCCATTAAATCACCTTCTGATTCATATTTGCTTCTATCTTCAAATGATTTTCTTGCTGGCAATACCCTGTCATACCAAAATTTCTTTGATATATTTATAATACGATCTGCTAATTCTTCATTCAATTGTATAGACTCCACAGTCAATGAACTTCCATCCCTTAATACTGCTATCTCAGAATAATCTGTTTCAAGGATTATCATGTATTGTGTCACCTGGGCTAAATGATAAACTGGTATTTCATCAGCCCATGATTGTGATGCCCAATATGACATGTTCTTACATTCTAATACCGCCTCTGTTGATAATGGTTCCCCTGTTACTAGGTTAAACCCTCCCTTGATATTTATCAGCCTATCTAAAGACATAAACAGCCAGGGATATTTCGGGTTGACAATATACCCGTTTACATTACGGCAGCTACGTACTATATTTTTATTTTTAAAATTTTCGAGATAACCTTCTTGGCTCCCATCCCAATATTGCCATTTTTCAGCTATTTGTGATTCAAGTTCCCTGCCCCAAAACATTTTTTCATTATCTTCTTTTCGTGGCTCAATAGAACCTATTTTTTCATGGAATAACCTTACAGCAGTATCATATTTATTAATACCAAGAACAGTCCCTATCTCAGAACCACCAACACCATTTTTTCTGAACTCATACCATTCATCACTATGATGCGGTATGTTATAAACTTTAAGATAACTTTTCATTATTTTTCGGTGCTTTTAAATCGTTTTTAATTATCGGTTCTAATAAATTATATAAATCTGTAAATATCCCTTGTAATATATCTGCCTGTGTCTGCATCATCTCTGTAGATTGCTTACCATCATTGGATATATCTAAATACCATGTTGCATATAAATCACATAACTTACTTACTAATCCTTCATGTTGTCTTATAAGCCTGTATATATAAGAATGTAATGTCAATAAATACGTGTAGCTATCCTGAATTTCTTCATACTTTTTTTTCATCTTTTGCAATTCACCTTCTTTCCATTTTTTATTGGTGTCTTTAAATATCGCCCTTGCTTCCTGTATGCGTTTGTCCAATGGGTCAATATGTTTTTCTTTAAATTGATCCATCAACC
>Ga0307422_1000639_pt1 | contig 19068 bp, 17 predicted proteins | sample SalMarWE160290MG_FD_202153 | JGI IMG/M metagenome (GOLD analysis project Ga0307422, IMG submission 202153) | Salt marsh sediment microbial communities from the Plum Island Ecosystem LTER, Massachusetts, United States - WE1602-90 | ecosystem: Environmental > Aquatic > Marine > Intertidal zone >...
ACGATGTTCAACGACGTTCAACGATGTTCAACGACGTTCAACGATGTTCAACGACGTTCAACGATGTTCAACGACGTTCAACGATGTTCAACGACGTTCAACGACGGCTCAACGACGTTCAACAAAATCAACTGTAAGTGTTAATGTTAATGTTAATGTTAATATATATATAATATAACTTATATATTTTATAATGTTATATCAATAAATAAACTTAGTGGTATATTCCTCGAAAAATTGAAAAAAATAATTTTTCAAGGGAAAAAACAAAATAAATATTTTCATTAAAAATTTTTTTAAGATGAAAAAAAAGAAAAACCTACAAAAGAAAAATTCATCAGGAATAAAAAAGATTGATTTCATTGGACAGATACTAATTGCTTTTTGTGAAGTGTATGAAGAATACCACGGGATGCAATATGAAGTTGTCAGTGAAGGCAAAGAAAGGTCAATGGCCGGAAAGCTATTGCGATTGTACAAGGGTAAATATCCAAAAGCGAACAGTGAAGAAACAATTGAGGGATTAAAAGCGTATTTTTGGAGATGCGTAAGGATTCGGGATCCGTGGTTAAACCGTAACATGAGTATCCCGATAATCATTAATCAATTTAATCAGATAAACAATATTTTAAAAAATGGGAACACAATTAAGCAAAAAGGAGCAACAAATCAGGAGTTCATCAAGGCAATCCAGAAAGGTTTTGATAGAGCAAAAAACAGGTAAGATGTTTTTATCCGTTTATGATGATGAATTGATTGATGAGAGAGATGTTGTTAAAAACATTATGAGAATAAGAAAATCATTTCCGGATTTACATGATGGTTTTTATGAAATCATTTCAGAGATGGTTTTTAAATTGAGGTTTACTAAGAAACAATTGGAAGATGCCGCGGACAACCTGATAATAAATTTCAGATATGGCAGAGAACCAAATCCTGCAGAAATTTTATCGTGGGATAAAAAAATTAGATTATATTCGTGGAATGAAATTGCTGATATTTGCGATAAGGAAAATTCGAGTGTGTGGGATAAATTTCAGAAAGTAAAGATATCTGGATATGATAAAATATTTTATGTCAAAAAAAATAAACTTAACTTATGATGAGAAACGATGTTATATCAATAGAAAAAGTAAAGCCGATAAATGATTATGTTTTGCTAAAACCTAAGAGCGATTATGATATCATTGACACAAAAAGCGGTATTGAATTATATATTGACACAGATACCGAAGCGAGAAAGCACGTACCTGTTGTTTGTGAAGTGGTAAAGATATCCGACAAATTGAAGAAGGAAAATATTAAGCCAGGTGATGAAGTGGTTGTAGATTACATGGCATTATCGGTTGCATTGAATGTGAATGATGAGGGGGATCCGGCATACTTACTCTTTGAAAACGAAAAATATGTATTCCTAAAATTCAGGAAGATATATGCCATAAAACGAGATGGAGAAATAACAATGCTCAATGATTACAATATTTTTGAGGCATTAGAAACTGAAAGGCAGTTATTGGAAAAGAGATTAAATAAATCAGGGTTATTTATGCCTGAAAACACAAAACCGCAATATCGGGAATGGGCAAAAGTATTTTTCACAAACAAAGAGATTGTAAAAGAAATCAACGCAGGCGATAAAGTATTTTTGGCTCCGCATAGTGATATGAATATTGAATATCCACTTCATAAAAAGTTTTTCTCAGTACATGGACCGAACTATATTGTTGTAAAAAATTTAGATGTTTTAGCAAGAAGTTTATAAAATATTTGTTTTTTGATAATTTTTAATTAGATTTGTTGAAAATTGTTTTTATGGATTTAAAGATTAATAAAAATCAAAAAATAGAGGATATTGAAGTTCGTAAGGCAGATGATGATTCTTTTATTTTAAATATCGGCATAGAATCATCTGCTCCCACAAGAAGAGAATCATTATCAAGATATGAAAGAAAGACACTTACCTATCAGAACAATGAACAAGAAAAATTACTTGATTATATCAGGGAATTGTTCAAAATGAAAATAAGCAAGAAATCATAAAATTTAAGTCATGAAAAAGTTATTATTGTTTTTAGTTATTTTTACAGCAACCATAGGGCTTTATGCTCAAAAAGAAGTTGCTGTTTTTTATTCTTCTGATGATGCACAATCAATTGTTACCGCCGCGATAACTAAGGTAAAATACCCCGGAGCAGGTGTTTATGATATTGCTGATTTGGATAGTACCAGTACCAAAAAAGCAATTACTGATCTTACAGATTCCAGTTATCACCGGGTGATTGTTGCTGTAGATACAACAAAAACAGAAGATTCTACATTTGTAGCCGGTCAGATAATCGGGTCATGGTATTATTACATTGATTCAATAATCCTTTACCAAGCAAATGATTCACTTAACGGTCTGCCAGTTGATTCATTGCCATTTTACAATGAAACATCCAACACACAGAGCCGGGCTGAGGCATTGTGGAATAATGCGGATGTATTTGGAGACAAAACAGAACCATTAATTTTAACTTATCTTGGTACTAAATATTTTTCTACTGCAACAGGCAATCCCACGGCAGTTACCGATACGACACTTATTGACACAAGTATTGATTTGGATTCGGCAGGATATGTTGGGGACTATGTTTATATCACAAGTGGTACAGGTATAGGGGAAATTCAGGAGATAACGTATAATGATGAAGATACATTATATGTTGAATCGTGGGGAACAAAACCAACTACGGGTTCTACTTACGTAGTTAGAAAAGCTCTGAAATCGGGAAACAATTTTTATGATATTTATACTGAATTATATGTATTGACCTATATGAATGATCTGACAACGAATGCCGATTTAAGAAAGTGGTATAAGGTTTTGGATCATGGTCATAATCTTAATACATCAAACAATCTTTCTCCCTTTCAGGATGTTGATTATTTATGGAATACCATCATTGCAGGGGGCAAAATTATTTTTGATTACTTAAAACTATAAATTATTTTGTGGCCGGTATTTTAGTTTCATGTTGATGTTTTAGTTATATTATGCGTTTTGCCCCCCTATAAATTAGGGGGGTTTTTGTTAAAAAGTATATCATGAAAAAGGAATATGAAGTTGATTTTCAAAGTAAGGATTTTAGGAAAATGCTTATTCCTGTTAATGAGATACCAAATAAAGGAAATTTCATTGCAAATACGGTTTTGGATAAATTTCCGGAATTTCATCAACCAATACATAATCTAAACAAAAATAAAATTATTAAATGGATAGCTTGTGTATATGACAAAGAATCCCCGTTTGTAATTAAGTTTGATGATTTGAATGAAAGAAAGTTTGCTGCATTGGAATGGTGTGATCTTGATATCCGGAATGCATCCAAAAACAATCAAAAGCTCTTAAAAATCATTTTAAAGAACAGGAATAAGGCTGTAAACAAAATGATAGTTTCCTATGTAAGGGCTCATAATAATAGCAAATATGCCTTATGTAAGGGCTTAGAAAAGCAATATTATGATGAGTTGGAAATGATACAAAATGGAGGCGTAAAAAGAGGGGTAAATATTTACAATACACAAAAAAGGCTCGAATCGGCAATGACTGATTTATTGAGTGGTGACAGGAATACAGAGTTGGAAGCTGAACTACATGCATCAATCACATTTGAAAACCTGAGACGATTAAGACCGGAAGGAATTGCGCAGTTACTCATGGAAGGGGAGGATCCAATAAGTGAGGAAGAAATATATGAAAGTAAATGACTATAGCAAGTTTAATAAAAAAGTACCCGGATGTTGACCCAAGCATTCTTAAAAATTATAAAGAGGCTGACACGGAGATTATATACCATGAAAATGACCCTGACCTTCATGAACAAAGGGTGAAATTACCCAAACCGCCAGAACCACATAAAATATTAAACTTTGGATTACCTGCAGAACAACAGAAATGGCACCCTCCCAAGTTACCTCATAAATTACTTCGATTAATAAAACGTGTAAAGGACTTGGAGGAAATATGGAAATTACTCCAAAATGATCAAACATATTACAAAGATGAGATAAGTTTCATAAAAGAACAGTGGTATTATCTTCTTCATGGAAGATGGTTCTATAATAACGGCAAACCTGTCTATCTTGATGGGTGGCATTGGTTTTATTTATCTTGGTGGAATTTAAACGTTGGTAAGGCAAAATATAGATTGAGGGACTGGATGTTTTTCCATTTCGCAAGGTTTTGCTTTACAGATACAACTTCTTTGTATAATTATAAAGTTTCATATAATGGTGAAGATAAGTATTTCGCGTATGAGGAAAACATTAAGAAATTTTGCGAGTTAAAAAAAATACCAGAATCGGAGATATTAAGGGGTGAATACATTGTAGACACACATAATAGGGTTTGTTTCGGATTTAATTATCCTAAATATAGAAGGGAAGGCGCAACATATAAAGCTGGATGTATCAATTATTGCATGGCAATAGTCACTAAAGGAAGAAGATGCGGGATACAGGCAAATAGAAATACGACAGCAAAAAGAGTATATTTAAAATCTGTAGTAAATCCGTGGAGAAAATTACCTTTCTTTTTCAAACCAATAACAACCGGTAGTTCAAACCCTCAAAATGCATTAGTTTTTGATACAGAAACGGAAAAATCTGGTAATATAGTTGAACAGGATACTGGACTTGAAACAATGATTGATTATGAGATGTCAGAAGCTAATGGATATGATGGTGAAGAATTACAATTTCATCACCATGATGAAGTTGGTAAACCATCCAAGGGAGTTAACATGGTGGAGGTATCCGATGTAGTAAAAGAATGTCTTGCGATTGGTTCCAAGATACATGGTTTAGGGATTAAGACATCAACAGTTGGATTGATGGATAGAGGTGGAGGCGATAAGTTCCAAGAATATTGTAATAGTTCAATGTGGCATCAAAGAGATGAAAATGGACAAACGGGTTCCGGGTTTTACAATTTATTTATATCTTCTGATATTTGTTACCCTGGATTTATTGATCAATATGGCAATCCGGTATTAGAAAAACCTGAGAAACCGGTGTTAGGGGAGGAAGGTAATTGGATAACGCAAGGATCGAGGAATTATATTTTAAATAAAAGACAAGGATTGTTAAATAAGGAAAACTGGTCGGGATGGGTTAGTTATGTGCAGAAATTTCCTTTAACATTTGCGGAATGTTTTACTGTTAATCCTAAAGGTACGAGCATAAATAAGCATGTTATTATAAAAAGGATGCAAGAATTGAACTTTAATAATCCTGAGTTACGCAGAGGAACATTATATAGGATAGGAGGTCCATTAACCGACACTGATGTAGAATTTGCTCCGGATCCAGAAGGGAGATTTTATGTTTCATATCTTCCCCCTCCCCATTTAAGGAATAAGAAGTTTTATAATAAAGATATAGAATCGTGGGAGCCAGAGAATAATACATTTGTTGCTGGTGGTGACCCATTTAAACAAAGAAAAGTGCAAGATGAAGTTAAGGGTTCTAAAGGGGGTGGTGCTGTTTATTATCCTCATGATCCACTATTTGATGTTGCTGATGATCCTAAAGACTATCAAATTAGTGAAAGATTTGTTGTTACTTATGCAACAAGGGAAGCACAAGACCCAAAACTTTACGCCGAGGATATGCTTATGATGTGTGAGTTATGGGGGGCTAAGATGTTTCCAGAAATAAACGTACCTATATTGTGGGATTATTTTGTAGATAGGGGGAGGGCTGGATATCTATTATATGCTATTGATCGCAAGACAGGTAAGTTTAAATCAACACCAGGAGCAACAACAGGAAATAATTCAACGGCACAGGAGTTATTTACTGAATATGTAAAATGGAGCAATAGACACGCATTTAAAGAAGATCAAATGCCATTGCTTCAGGAAGTATCAAAAATAAGCGGAATTGATGAGATGACCAAGTATGACTTATTTACAGCAGGGGGATTTGCATTGATGGGAGCAAAAATATTAAAAGATATAAACAGAGGAATGCCAGACGAAAAAGAAGAAATCAATATAGAGAGTTTCTTTAAAAAATATAAATCGAATTGATTTTAACATATAATTTTGTATATTAGCAAACTATAAGTCATGGATAATTTTATAAAAACATTAAAAGCCGATTACGTGGACGGGATGTTCCCGTTCCCTAAAGACGATATCCCTTCCTCAAAGAAAAATAGAGAATGGTTTAAAAAATATTGTTCAGCTATATTTGCTACATATGTAAAGGATGAAAGTCTTATTCCTTATTCACGTATTGAAAAAATGAGGATGTTAAGAGATTTTGGGAATGGATGCCAATCAGTTGAACGTTATAAAGAAATTATCAATGAATGGGATGTAGATAGTCCTGAACGTATAACTTATGTAAACCTCGATTATCATATTTACTCACCTATACCGAAACTCAAAGCTATTTTTTTGGGTATAATGAATAGTTATGATTATAAAGCATCCGCGAACACTATCAATCCTTTTGCAATCAAAAAAAGAGAATTCGTTAAATATAAAATATTATATCAGAAAGAATTTGCGGTAGAGCTTAAAAATTTAGATCAGAAACTTGGCATAAAATCTAAGGAACCCGAATATATTCCGGAAAACAGGGCAGAGTTAGATATGTTTGATAGGTTGGGAGGATTGAGATTAGTTGAAGAACTTGCATTGGAAGAAATTACAGATCATTCATTTCACACTTCAAATTGGAAGCGTATAGCACTTAAAATGAATAGTGATTTATATGATTTTTCATGGGCTTTTGGAAGAATATATACAGATCCGGATGATAATAAAGTTAAAGCCAGATATGTTGATCCCCTGCATTATATCGGACAGTACAGCCGTAATTTCGATTTTACAAATCAGAAATATGGTGCCGAGATAATACCCATGAAAATTCATCAAATAAGGAAGGAATCACAATTGGATAAAGATAACCCTGATATTACCGAAGATGAATTAAGAGGGTTAGCAGTCAGATTTTCAGGTGAAGCATATGGTAATCCAACATTGGATAATATTTCTTATGATGATTCATATGGTGAAGATGGTTCCATATATGATGATTTTAATATTTATGTTTTAGATGTAGCTATAAAATCAACTGATAAAGATGTATACGTAACGAGAAAGAATAAGAATGGAGAGATAATATTTACAGAAGAAAAAAGTGGCAAGAAATACGGGAAGAATAGTTCAAAAGAAACTGATGTTATTCCTTTTGATGTAGTATATGAGGGAAAATTTATCATAGGGACTGATCATGTATTCGGGTTTAAGAAGATGAATGATATTATAAAACATAAGGGTAAATCAATCATTCCTTTTTTTGGAACTCATTTGGATGGACAATCTAAAACAGAATTATGTATAGGTTTGGAAAATCAGATAATGCTTACATTTCTCAATATCCAGAACCTAATAGCTGCAACGGCCCCTCCGGGATTAGTTGTTGAATATTCATCATTAATGAATATGGATATTAAAGGAGTGAAAGATCCCACTGATTTATTAAAAATATATAATAAAAAAGGATCAATCATTTATAAAGGGACAAACGCAAGGAATAATCCAAATATAGCACCAGGATCATCACCCCCAATACGGGAGATAGGGGGTAATTTTGAGGGGAGGCTTAACGCTCAGGTGTCATACATTGATTGGTTAATAAGACAAATGGGTGAGTTGACCGGTATTAATAGGGTTGCTGCAGCCAGTGATCCAAACCCGGAAGATACATATAAAGGAAATCAGCTTGCTATCATGAGTACAACTAAAGCACTTGATCCCTTGCATCAATGTTATCTGGATTTAATGTTGCAGGCAGCTATAATGATAAGCATAAGGGGTAAAGACTTAGTATCGACAAATGATAAGGCGTATGAATCGTATTCAAATATCATAGGTGAACATAAATTAAAAGCACTTAAAAACTCCCAAGACTTTGAGCCAATTGATATTGGAATTGAGATAGAGCTCATGCCAACAGAAGAAATGAAGCGAGAGATGAAGCAGGCAGCTATACAAGCATTCAGCTCAACCCGTGATGGTGGCCCATTAATAACTTATGGTGACTATCTATTTGTTAATAGGATGATTGATATAGGTAACATCAAATTTGCTGAATTATACTTGGCTGCAAAAGAAGCCAAAGCAATAAAAGAAAGGGCAAAACAGGTACAGGAAAACATAATGCTGCAAAAAAAGGCAGAACAAGAAACGGCAAAACAAAAACACGAGCAAGATAAAGAGCTTGAAACACATGAAACAGATGAAAAGATAAGATTTGAAGAGGCTCAGACAGAACTAAAAATAAAATATGAAGAAGAAAAAGCACGAATTGAAGTCAGGACACAAAACAAAGAAAAACAAGAATCTAAAGTTTGATTTGGAAATTAACAAAAATTTAATATATTTGTCTAATTGATCTTTTAATGTAAAAACATAATTTATTATGGCAGAAGAAAAAATATACAATCCGGATGACATAGGAATTGATGGATTAGTCCATGATCAAGAAACAAATGGCAATGAAGGTGATGAAGAAACTAAAAAAGTAGACGACCAAGATCAATTTATTCCCGGAAGTAATGGACAAGAGACTGATGGGGATGGCGGGAATGAAAACGGTGGAGAATATAAAAGCAAAGATGAAGAAACAAAACCAGAAGGGGAGGGTGAAGTACCTTCATTTTCAGATGATAACCTTGATCCTGATTTACCTGATGCTAAGCTCGGTGACAGTAAAAGTAAAAATGAAAAGTATACATTGGAGGATTTAGGTTTAGGGGATAATTTTAAGACTGTTGATGATATTAAAAAAGCAAACATTCCCAATGTTTTAAAAGAGCATAATGAATTAAAAAAGGAATTGGCACAACTGCGGAAATTCCGGGAGACAGTAAAAGAAAAAGCAAAGAACTTGGCTAATCCATTCGCTGATGAAAGTATTAAAAAATACAATGATTTTGCAAAAAGCACCGGTATAAATGAACCTTTTGTTGCTAATGCAGTGATGAATAATGATATTGATGCTATGGATGACAAGCAAGTTCTCATACTTGCCGAGATAGCCAAAAATCCTGAATTGGCGAATAAGCGCGTACAGCTTGAAAACAAAATCAACAGAACGTACAAACTTGGTGAGTATAGGGATAAAGATGATGATGATGAATTCATTGATGATCCAAGCGCACAAGAGGATATGGAGTTGGCAGCATCAACAGCAAAGAAGGAGTTGAAAGATCTTAAATCAAAAATCAAATCTGAGGATGCGAATATTGATGATCTGTTTGGAGAAACACAAGAGGTTGATCCGGAAAAAGTAAAAGGACAGTGGGGAACAGTAGCAGAAAAGATCGTGGAGAATGTAAAGAAGATTCCTATTTTTGGAAAGGGTGACAATCCTTATGGATATTATGAACTTAATGAGAAGCAACAATCCGCTATAAAGGATGAAGTTATAAATAATGCTGTTACAAATGGTTTACTCTTAACCGAAGAAAACGGTAAGGAGACTGTTCAAAGAGCATATAATACGGTGGTTAATCGGTTATTGCTCGAAAATCAGAGATCAATTAATACAGCTATTTATAATCTTGGCAAGAAGGCACAAATGAAAGAATACCAAAAGAAAAATTTTAATCCTTCCGGAGGTTCACTGGAGGATGGTGCCAGATATGTTGAGAAACAAGGAGGACAAGAAGGAATATTATCGGCGGATGAAGCGGCTGATAGAGCGATGAGAGATTATTATTAAAGAGCATTGGCATTGTTTAATTTATTGTTTAACTTAAAAATTTAATACAATGCCTGAAAGTATAGTAGGATCGTACAATTATGACGTTGTTTCGTCATGGGAGGTACACAAGCCAGAAAAGTTGACCAAGCTTTTTTCAGCACATGGATCGCAAGGTCAACCGTTCTTTATGGTGCTTTTTGCCCTTGGATGGGAAGAATCAGTGGCACAGGACACGTATTCTCATTTTGAGGATTATTGGAAGCACGAAACGTTTAAAGTCAAAGAAGAAGTTGCTGCACCCGGAGCGGGGAATGCTGCAGTAATAACACTTCATACAGATTCCGTTGATGATAATAATAGGTTTTATGTTCGTGAATGGGATCTTGCGTTATTTACTAATGAAGTTACTGGTTCGATTACAGATATTGATGTATCGACACCAGGGGCTCCAGTTATAACAGTCTATCCTTCGGATTCAACTGATGATATTGGTTTATTAGAAGCTGGTTCCACAGTAGCATTATATTCCAATGCACATTCAGAAGAAAGTGATCAGCCTGATGGTCGAGCTACAGGAGTTATTGAGTATGAAAATTACACTCAGATAATCAAAGAGAAAGTGTCAATAACAGGCTCTGAGCTTACAAGGCAAGAATGGATATCTGTACAAGACCCCGCAGGAGCCAATAGGCCCCCGCTATTATGGCATAAAGCATTGCTTGATGTTGATTACCGGCAAGGTTTAGCAATTAGTGGTGCTTTGCTTGTTGGTAAGAGGACCACTAACACCAATATTGTAGATATTGCAACTGGATTTTCACCTAATACAACTGTTGGTTTAATTCCAACAATGCGACAAAGAGGACTTGTACTACCAAAAGCGCAGGCTTCTTTTGCTTTATCTGACATGCATACCATTGCAAAACATATACGTAAGAATTATTCAAGTGACATGGTATTCGCTGGTCTTGGTATAGACCGGATGAATAGTATCGAAACGCTTTTACGTAGTGAGATGCAGAACACGAATATTAATTATACTCGTGAGAGGTCGGACAACGCTTTCTTTAGGAATAAAGATGGCACTGTCAAAAAAGGTATGGGGCTTGACCTCGGATTTAAGTATGTCATTTATGATGATATTACCTTTCACCTCAAATTGATGGAAGAATTTCATCATCCTAAAGTTCTTGGGGCAACTGGTTATCCATATGAAGATATGGGTTTGTTTATCCCGATGATGAAAACACGGGATAAAAAATCAGGTAAGCCACTTGGTTCATTAGGATACAAGTATAAGAAGCTTGGTGATTATAGCCGTAGGATGGAGATGTGGAATGATGGGGCAGCCGGTCCCGGAGTGAAGATAGGTGGTTTGGATAAGCGAGATACTAACCTGAGAAGTGAAATAGGTGGCCAGTTCGTATGTTTGGATGGAAGTATTCTTTTGACTGAATCTTAATTTTAACATACCTCCCCGTTAATTCGGGGAGGTTTTAATTCTTATAAGCTATGATATATTTTAATGATGAGCCAATTGATTTCCGGAATTATAAAAAAAATTTAAGGCCCGGAGAAAAGAAAAAAGATGGATTGGAGGAACTTAAAAAGGAATTTCCATGGTTTCCTAAAAAACCTGTTATTTTAAAATATGAATCTTCATTGGTGAAGAGAAACCCCAAAGACAATAAATTGATTTATCCCGTTGCAAGAGCTATAGATACAACGGCAAGGGTGTCTGATGAAGATGGACGTGATGTAACTGCCCGGTATGCTGAAACACGAACTCAGGATCAGAATGGAAATTTTATATACAGTCCTGGGCACATATTTATTGAGCCATTAAGCATGACGTTTAATAAGCAAGATGCTGAGAAATTATGGTTTATATGGAAGTTTGCGAAAAACGTTAAGAATGGAGCAGCGATAAAAAAGAGGTATCCATCTGATCTTGAATTCGTACATAAGCAGAAAGCTGCAGAGGAATTTATCAAGAAAGAGATGGAACTGGAAAAAGTGCGTTCTATTGTCTTAGATGAAAAGATATCCAATAGCCAGCTTAAGAAAATTGCTAAGGGGATATTTATTTCTGGCACTGATGATATGAATAAGTACGAATTGAAGTCTGCTATCCTTAGTCATTTGCAGGTGAAAGATGAAGCGACTAAAATTAAGAGATATGAAGATTTTGTCCGGGTAGTTGATGTTGATGAGGTGTTGGAAGCAAGAGCAAATATACAGGATGCAATTGATATGGGTATAATCAAGCTTGATTCCCCAACACGTAAATGGCATTTTTATGATAGTAAATCTCGCAGGAAGCTTGATGAGATAGTTTTTGTAAGGACAGGGGAAGATCTTTATGTTGGATTATATGATGCAGTGATGAATGATCCCAAATTGATTCAGAAGATGGAGAATATGCTGAATAGTGTAAAGAGAGAAACGGGAGTAAAAGAGGTGGATAAGGAAACAAAACCAGATAAGAAATAAGCGGTCGTCGATTTCCATATATGTAGATAAAAAACACCTCAATCAGATATGATTTGGGGTGTTTTTTCTTAAAAAAATAGATATGACAGCTCGTGATGTTTTTGATTTTCTGAATTATCTTGGCCGGAAGGATCCGATGGGTAATATAACTTCCGAGGATAATTTTAATAACTTAATACCAGTAGCAGCCAACATTTATTTAAGTAATATAATGGGGGTTTCGGAAAATTACTCACCAAGAAAGCCTAACATAAATTATGGTTTAGGAAAGAACCAATTCGTGGAAAATAAGATATTACCATTAATCACAAATGAGGATATAAACTTAGATGTCAATGGACAAGTGGCATATAGTGATCTTAGCGCGAATTATTACCATCCATATTCATTTTCTTATGAATATTCGCCAGGATATGAAGTGCCAGTTGTAATGTTAAATTCATCAGAATTTGATGATTGGAAGTCAAGTCCCAATCTTGGGGAGGATGAAGAAAATCCATTTTGTACATTCCGGGGTAGCTATATCCAATTCGCGCCTGCAGATATTTATGGAGAAACTATAAATTTTACTTATATTAAAAGACCACGGGTACCAAGTATGGGTTATGCTATTGATTATGCAACAGCAGAAAGTGTTTATCTTGATAATGCAGCATATATCATAGTAACAAACGCAGGCACATCAGGTAATACAATTGAATTATCAACATCAACAGATAATTTAGGTTCATATGAGGTGCAATCTGGTGATAGTGCTTCGGATGTAATGAAAAGATTAGCGGCAGCAATCAATGAGAATAGATATGTTCATGGATGTCATGCTATTTATGATGATTCTAAGTTGTGGATTAATGTAGAAAGTGGAAGTCAGAGCGGATCATTAACGATTGATATTACAGGGACAATAGCAACGGATGATGATGATTTTTCCACCAGGTCAACTCAATTTGATTGGGAAGATCAAGTTGATTGTATGTTTGAAATAATAGAGATACTTTTAGGCATGGTTGGAATATCAATAAAAAATAATTTAATAGCTCAGTGGAGTGAAATGCAGCAGCAAAAATGACAAAAAATCAATTCATAGATTTACAGATGAGATGGCTTGGCGGAGGCACAGCCCCGGCAGACATAAGGAAGAAATATCCGTGGAACATTGTCAAGAGATATACTGAGATGGGGTATAGTGCTTATGTAAATGAAGTATATAAGGCTGATAGGGATCGTAACAATGTTTATCTGGACTCATTAACTAAACCATATTCAAATGTCGCTGTAGCTGAAGATACGACCAGGGGTGAAAAGTATTCTATTATTCCCACGATCAAATTATTTCAATTACCGGATAATGCAGCAATAAGGCAGATAATACCCGTACAGAATGATGTAGCCAAGATGAATTTAGCATTTGTGATGAGAAACAATAACACGTCATGGATATTTAGTCAATTGGAGGTAGATACACAGTTAGATAGAGTGAGATATTATGTTGAAGATGGTAATATATTTTTTAGTACACATATTGATGATTTGGATCCGGTGCCGACTAAGGTTTTGATGAAACTTGTTGTCCCTCTTTCAGAATATTCAGGGGATGAACAATTGACAATACCGATTGGCGGTGATTTACGAATATTTCAATTAGTAGTTGAATCATTGCGACAGCAACCACCTATGGATGAAGTTGTTGATTCGCAAGCCAAACAAACAGGACAATGAGTAGTGAAGTATTAAAAACATCCGGAATAGTTAGTATTGATTATTGTATAGCCAATTATATGGTTGATCTTGGAGGTTATTCAGACAAGAACTATGAGAGATTATTCCAAATGGCATTGCATCAATATAGTGAATTAAATATACATTCAGATCAAAAAATTGAGGTCGAGTATTTACAAATGGATGATCAGGGAATAGTTGATTTTTCGGATTTAACAGATTATATCACATGGACAAAGATAGGGATGCCGATAAATGGGAAAATATGGACATTGGGAGTTAATAATGACATATTATTAAGAAGGGATACCATACCATCGGATATAGCAGATGATATATTTAATAATAATGATAGTAACAATTTTAACTACGGATATTATTTTGCACCTCATTATAGAATGGGAACATTTGTTGATGGTTTATTTGGGATAGGACAAGGGACAGCAAAGAGTTATTTTCGTATTGATGAAGAAAATAGGAATATTCAGTTTGATACATCAGTACCAGGGGATAATATAATCTTTGAATATCAAAGTACGGGGATAAAAGTAACGGGGAATACTTTGATTCCGAGAGCCGCGGCCAATGTTATCATGGAATACTTGCATTGGAGATTAAGAAAAAATGATCGTTCATATACAAGGGGAGAGGTACTGGATGCAAAAGAAGATTGGAAAGAAGCCCTGGCAGCATATGAATTTTCGGTTAAAAAAATATCAATACAGCAATATTTGGAAGCACTAAGTGCAGGAAAACAACAAGGACCAAAAAGATAAATGGCACAATTTAAGGACATAATAACATTTACTGAACAAGGAGGTATGAACTCAGATGATGATGTTCGTACGATACCTAAGAATGATGTATTATTGTTGTTGAATGGTAGGTGGGGGGTTAGTTACGCTAATAATGTCAATGCTATTGAAAAGATAATTGGCAATTCACGTGTAAATATAACCCTTCCTGATGGTTTTAATAAGGTTATCGGGTTTACCGAGGATATAAAGAGGAAGGCTGGCATATATGCTATTTATAATACCAAAGGTAATCATTGCATAATAAGGTTTAATATAATGTATGAAACATTGAGTGTTATTGTATGGGGCCTTAATAAGTTGGAGTTTACGAGATATGGATATTTGGATATGGATATTGCTTATAATGATGATGAGGGGCTCTTATATTTTACGGATGGATTAAGCAGCATTAAGAAATTAAATATAATGAAAGCACGATTAACAACAAATAAAACATATAATTCAGGAATAGGAGTTTGGATAATAGAAGATGATTTTATTGTACAACAATAATAACAAAATGAAAAAAGTAATATTAATATTAATCGGTATAAGTCTTTTATTTGTTTCTCATGGACAGGTATCAAAGACTTACTTGAAGACTAAATTTGAGGCGTTTGACAAGCCAACAGAGGAAGATTTTGGGATGTTTATTGATAACACCTATAATTATCTACAAGATGGCATATTAAAATCCTCCGGGACATCTATTGCCCCCTTATATAGTCCTTATACGTCAAGACAGGTAGGTAAATTCTATACAGGATCAGAAACGCCAATATCAACAGCACCAGGATTAAATTATGATGGTATTTTTCGGGCGACAGAGATATATATTGGTAATACAAAAATTGATTCTTCTTTTGGTGAAAGATATTGGTTTTTTGATGAAGATGAATTAAGGCTTAATCCACAAAGCCCAACTCATGGACTTGCTATTGGTAATGAATCTTTGCTTGGTTATGATTTGCGTGTTTCATCAAGAGCTCTATTCGATTATAGTATAACAACTGATACAATAATAATACCATTCGATGTTCTCGGTCCTGGATATCCATCCGCTAAAATATTTGTAGATGGTGATGGTTATTTGGTATTCGATGGTCCTGTTTCAGACGAGGTAAAATTGGCTGATATAATATCCGGGGGTGGATTTTGGACAAATAATAATGGTGTATTATACCCTGTATCCCTGACTGATGGATTGGCTATAAATACAACATTTTTATACGGATATGACTTAAGGGTAAATGGGAAGGCATTATTCGACGATGGCGTTAAAGTGGATACTCTTTGGATAAACAATGGATATTATAATTCCTATCTATATACTTCACCAAGTGGAGCATTAGTATTTAATGATGATATAGAGGGCTCAGCAAGTTTAGGACAATTGATAGGAGGTAGTGGGGGGTTCTTTGAAAGAAGTCCTGAATATGATATTATCTACCCCTCTTTTAGTTCTGATAATCTTATGTTGGGAGCTGGTGCTTTTGATGATTATTCTTCATATAAATTATCTGTATTAGGATCACAATTAATTACTGGCACGTTAAATTTTAACTTAGAAGAGGATGCAAGAATATATGCGGGAGGTACGAATGGAGGGAAACTCTTTTTTAAAGATGAAGAAAACACAACACCTTTATCATTGAGTGATTTGATTGAAAGCACAGAATATTGGAGAGAAGGGGGATCATCCGGAGTATTGAAACCAGCTGCAGGATATAGTAGGATAAATATAGGAGGTTTTGAAGATAATGGGAACCCTCTTGGTGTATTAGGTGATGTAGATTTTCTTGGTCATACACATACTTATGTGTTGGACGCGAAACACGGGATACGTTTAAGACCAATTGACGATTATAATAGTGGATGGAATTCGCCATGGCCGGGGAAACTCGTTCATATGAGCGAAGATACAACCTTAAGATTCATTCGTTCTTATGAGGGTATAGGGGTAGGGGAAGAGACTTATGAAGAAAGAACATTAATAATGAATGAGGACAACGATGGATATAACATTGGAGCAGATACTATTTATTCAGATATATATACGTTGAATGATGAAATCTTTAATTGGAATATTGATTATTTTTTTAATTCAGTTGACACGTTTGCCACTCTTGATACAGTAAGACAGTTAATAGCCGAAGAAGGAGGAGGTGGTTCATCGGGAGTAGACACAAATGTTGTTGTAGCAATAGTGGAGGATACTTTATTTAATAGCATATCTTCTGATACTCTTAATTCAACTTATATTTTATCGGATGAAAAGATAAGATTAGTTAAGGGCTCGGATACATTATTTTGGGATGGCACTTATCTATATCATGCGATTGATACATTTTCTACACAGGCTTATTCAAGAAGTTATGGCGGTACCGGCACGGTATCAACAGCTGAAAATCTGACTACAAATTATTTGCCGAAAGCGACTGCCGCAGCAGAATTAAGTAATTCACAAATAATAGATTATGGAGATTCAGTCATAGTAGATATAGGAGGTGATGGAGCTGATTTTACTGTTTATGATGATTCAGTTAAGGTCAACTCTCTTAATGGGAATAGTGAAGGATGGGTAGGTGTTTATGAAACAGGGGTTTTATTTAGGGATTCATTAACTGGTGTTGATTCTATTGTGTATGAGAAATTATATGTCGATACTTTAAATGTTACTAAAGCTCAAAAAATAGGTTTTGATGCAGATACCAATACTTCAGCAAGTGGTAGTATAACATTAGATTGTGGGGCATATAATATCTTTGAATTGACGATGACCGGGAACATAACATCTTTGGATTATTCAAACGCAACGACAGGAACATATATTATTGCATTAAAACAAGATGCATCTGGAGGTGCTACAGTAGCTTTTGCAACTAATAAATGGCAGGCATCTGCGGGTAGTGTATCAATAGATTCCGGAGCTAATGAATTAACAATATTGAGTTGTTATTATCATGCAGATACAAATAGGATGATTGTTACAGATATAAATAATTTAAGTGACTTATAATGAGAAGGTGGATAATTATATTGATATTAGGAATCTTTGCTCTCAATTCAATTAGTCAAGTGCCTTTTCTGTCTGGCAATAAGAGGATATTACAATACATTGATAATTATGACGATGGAGGGGGTTATCTGGATGTATTGACACATTATACAAGTTTGTTTGCAGCAAGAGATGATTTAGGAGTAAGTTATTATGAAAGATTTCCATATGACAAAGGAAGATTAGAACATGTTGAACGTTATTTTGAATCTGGATCAGAAGACTATCTAAGATTACATTTTTTCTTAGGACGTCGTATTTATGTTGCTGCGGGAGCATCCGGTCTTCATATCTATTTTGATGATGGTGATTCATTGATTTATGGAGGTACGAATACATTAATGAATAATGTACAAGATGTATGGGATGATGCATTAGATGGGGTTAATCATAGAATATTTTGTGCAGAATGGGATGGAGGTGTTTCTTCTTATACTGAGGATTATGATACTTATGAATGCACTTTAGTTGATAATCAGGATGACGGTCAGGCATATTGGAGGATCAAGGGTGATCTTAATTACATCTATACTTTAAGCATGCTTGAAGGGGTAAAGATATATTCACATGATTCAGGTGTAATGACATATATTGATAGTAGTGATTATGGTTATTATCATTATGATTTAGCTGTTGATTCCCCATATATTTATACTGTTGGCGACTATGGTATTAATATATATAGTTTTGATGGTAGTGGTAATTTGACATTTGAACGTCAATATGCTTCTGATGATCATCAAACAACAGTATTTATTAATAGGGAACGTTGGTGGGATGATGATGGTGGAGATTTATTATTTGTTGGCGGTAGAGATGGGATAAAAGTATATAGTGTGTCAGATGGTGAATTGACTTTATTAGATAGAGATCAGAGAAATAATAATTATGAAGGTGGAGCATATATGGACGGATATATTTATCTTGCGTGTTGGTACAGTGGAATTATGCATTATCGAATAAATTATTAAATTATGCTAAAGAAATTAATATTCATACTACTGTTTATACCGGCTGTTGTTGTTGGACAGTCAACATACTATGTAGCGACAGATGGTAGTGACAGTGACCCCGGAACAATTACCGAACCGTTTTTAACTTGGCAAAAAGGATTTGACGAAGCCACAGCAGGTGACACTGTATATATACGGGGAGGTACATATTATGCTGATCCTACACTAAATGGCGGTTACTACGGGGTTAATATTGAAGATAAAAGTGGTAGTGAAAATTCTC
>Ga0307422_1000641_pt1 | contig 19058 bp, 16 predicted proteins | sample SalMarWE160290MG_FD_202153 | JGI IMG/M metagenome (GOLD analysis project Ga0307422, IMG submission 202153) | Salt marsh sediment microbial communities from the Plum Island Ecosystem LTER, Massachusetts, United States - WE1602-90 | ecosystem: Environmental > Aquatic > Marine > Intertidal zone >...
CACTCGTCGATCGCTTCGAGATGCAGATAAACAAAATCGCTGCTCCTTAAAGCATCAAGAGTGGCTCTAACTTTATTTTCAAAATTGGTATCGATAAAACCAGTCGCGCCGTCAGGTTTAATAACCTGCATTCCTGTTAGTTTACCGATTCCGAGAATCACATCCACTGCTGATATTACCGCACCCTTTTTATTGTATTTCTCTTCGAACGACTCAAAATGAGGTTTTCTTCCCGGACTCCACGGCCAGATACAATTAGCCGGTTTTTTATTGTTTTTTATAAGGTCAATATTTGCGGGAGCGTTTTTTAATATTTCTATACTTTTTTCAATTAAGCCTTTAATTAACTCAGCCGTGGTCTCCGCTTCCGGTTCCTTCGGATAAGGGACGATCTCTTCCCATTTAAGTCCATGATTCGAATCCGGCTTATAATATTCTATTTTATCTGAGAATTCTTTTCCTTTAAGAATCAAAAGGTTTCTGTAACTGACACCCGGGTAAAATCTTACTTTTGAATTTCCCAATTTATCATTCAAAAAAGCAATCAAATCTTCCGCGTTTTTCTGGTCGATTTGTCCGGCTGAGTAGTCTTCCAATATTCCATCCATTATAGTTATAAGATTACACCGAAAAGCTATTTCATCTTCTTTCAATTCTATATCCTGCCTTGCGGCTTCAATGGGCCCCCTTCCGCAGTAATTTTTCGCGAGGTCGTATCCAAGAACGGATAAGTTTGCCGCGTCGCTCGAAGAGGGAAAAGGCTCCGGTATGGTAAGAAGCGTTCCCTGCGCGCCCTTTTTCGCGAGAGAATCCAGCCCGGGGGTACTCGCCGCTTCGAGAGGCGTTCTCCCTTTTAATTTTTCGATAGGCTCATCAGCCATTCCATCCGCTAAAAAAACTAAGTATTTCATGATTTTCCTTTTACAAGTTATGTACGATTGATATGTTGTCAAGCCACCCCCCTCCACCCTCATTTCTCACCACAGAGGACACAGAACCCATCCTGCAGTCAACCAGCAACAAATAAGACGTATAGTTTTTTTTGACTAATGACCAGCGACAAGTAACTTATGACTAAGTGACTAACACAAAGGCACTAATGCACAAATAAAATAAATTGTTTTTTTTAACCTTCCAACCGTAAAATTTTACCGCTTTTAATTGTTTCGGCAAAATCATTAATAAACCTTGCGGCAGGCGCTCCATCAACGATGTCATGGTCAAAAGAAACTGTTAAACAAAGATGCTCTCGAGAAATATATCGACCATCGATTTCAACAACTTTCTTGCTTATACTACCGACTGTAACCAGCACTGTAGCACTCCCATGAGGAATAAACCAGACAGGTTCTTCGCTAAACATTCCGACAGCTGTAACCGCGATTTTCCCATAACTCATAGCCATACGTATATTTTTATCGGCAATGCGAACGAAAGTTTTAATAAGAAATTTCGGAATAAAACGTATCCAGGTTTTATCCGATAAACCGCCGAGCTTATCGGTTTCTTTCTTTTTTGCTTCCCTTATTTCATTATGTATTTGATAAAATGTTTTTTTCTGCGCTTTTTTTATTCCTATTGGCTCAGGCACCTTTTCTCCATCTACTTCTTTTTCTATCAGCACACTGATAATAATATCGTCAAGAATAATAAGTTTACGTCCCTTAATAAAAGAGTTAAATCGAGGGTACCTCTTCATTACTTGAGCTAGACATGTTACAATGTATGCTGTAAAGGAAAACTTTTCTCCGGTTTTATCAAAATGTTCTTTCATCAAACGGCGCGGCTCGGTAATATCTACTTCAATAAAACCGTGTATTGTATTCTTACCTTTAGTAACAGAAGCTGAAGCTGCAACTACTTGCCTGTTAAAACTAAGCGGGACACTTTTATATCCTTTTTTATTGTTCATTCTATACTAACAGCTAATCAATGAGACTGGGTCAAAATTCAAATATTTTTGTGTAGGGCGAACCTTTAGGTTTGCAAAATAACTGATTACCAGTATCTTAGCACGGCTAAAGCCGTGCCCTACGAGCGAAACTGATAATTTTGGCACAGTCTCCGATAAAAGCAGATAAACTACTTTAAATCTTTTTTTTGCTCTCCAATTTCCCGTCATCCCTAACCTCGAGCTCATATTTATCGCCTCCTGTATTCTCGGTTTCAATATTGTATATGACTTTATCGCCTTTTGCTTCTTCCATAATTTGTTTATCTATTAAAACGTGAAGCATAGCCGCTGGTATTCCAAGTTCCTTTTTTATCGTTTCGATTACTTCAATCGGCAAATCCGAAAGTAAAATCGGAGGATTTGCAACTCCAAGCTTCGCCGCCACTTCTTCCGGCGTGGGATTCGGCGGAGCATTTACATCGAAACTGTCTAAAGGAGTAAAATCTTTAACCTCGATATATTCCACACCCGGACTTCCGGTTATGAAAAAATCACTTACATTATCTAAAATTATATCATTATTTCTGATCGCGGATCTTTCCGCATAAAAACGGTTTACTACCGCGCCCTGGATATCGGACATAACCATTCCCGGTCGGGGATCTTCTTTTTCAAAATCCACGGAAACATTACGTATTTTTAAATCCTTTATATACCCGCAGTAAAGACCATAAGCCGGTCTCAGACCGTAACTTTCCGGGCGATAATCCTCTATTTCAGGAAGTTTTATTTTTACCGGATCTTCCTTTAAACCAAGATAAGCCAAACTGCCGCCTTTGTATGTCATTCTCATGTTTTCAAGAACTACATTCTCAAGCGGTCCGTCGGATTTCCCCATAACAGTACTGGCAAAATTCCATCCACAACCGTAACCATAAATATCCTTGGCTACCACATTACTTATCCGGAAATTACTAATACTACCGATATCGTAAGAACCGGGCGCTCCGCCTTTAATTTTAGATATATTAACAAAAAATGGTATAGCAACATTTTCCATGGTAACATTCTGAATGTTTATTCCATCAATCATAGCGCCATGGTTGGAAGTAAAACTCATGCCGGCTTTATCCGCTTTTCTTATGGTTATATTGGAAATCTGCATATTTTTAAAATCACCAACCGTTTCGGGACCAATCTGAAGGGCACAACCACCGGAGGAAATCACAGAATTACTTATTTCTATATTTTTACTATTTAACTTATTACCCAGAGAATAATTGGATTTCAACGAAATACCGTCATTACCAGCCTCTACGGCACAACTTCTAACCTTAACGTTGCTGCTTCCAACAAAGCTTATACCATTCATCCCGGTTTTTACTTCTAAGTTATATATATTCAAGTTATCGCATCCCGCAGCAAGGACAGCCAGATATCCACCATCGTTAACTGTTACATCACTTATTTCGGCATCTTTACATAATTTAAGTGATATAGCTTTATCTCCGTCACCTTCTACCGGATCACTGTAAAGAGACGAAGTTCCACTTATCACGCCTTCTCCTTTTATCTTGACATTATCAACACTATCTCCCCATATAAGCGCATTACGGAAATGGCTGTAACCGAAATCCTGATATTTATCCCACGGATTATCCTGAGGTAAGTCGAAAGCGCCCGTACCCTTTGGTGCAGCCTGTATCCTCGCTTCCTTTTCGATTTGCAATGTTACATTGCTTTTCAAACGAATCGAACCCGATAAATAGATTCCCTCAGAGAATACAACTGTTCCATTAGGAAGCTTAGAACAGGAGTCGATCGCTTTATTTATGGCTTCAGTATCAAGAATATCATCATCGCTAACCGCTCCGAAATCTTCGACGTTTAACAAGACAGGCGGAGAACCGACAGGTTCTTGTGCTAACAATAAAAAAGATATTAGAAATAATATTATTATTCTGTACATATTTCCTCCTTTTACTGAATTTAACTTATTATCGATACTTTTCAAGTGGAAAACTCACCGCGGAAACGCAGAGCCCAACCACACAACCCCGAATTTAACCACGAGATTACACTGATTATCACGATATTTTTTATTGTTTTTTCCTAAATCCAAATCCCTAAATCCAAAATTCTAATTTACCGCAAAGACACGAAGACACTAAGCCACAAAGATTTTAAGTTGTTGGAAAGTTGGATGGTTGGGTGGTTGGAAGGGTCAAAAAAATTCCAACCAACTATCCCACAATCCAACGAACCAACAATATAAACCATTGACAAAATACATAAACCCATAAATTACAAAAAGGAAAATGGAAGAAAAAGAAACCGAATATAAAAAATCGGGATTAAAAAAACAAACAAAAATAGGTTGTGTGGGGTGGCTTAGTGCGCTTAGTGTTCTTTGTGTGAGAAAAGTTTGTTGGGTTGGGTCGGGTTTTAAACAACAAAAAACTCTGCGTCTTCGTGGGCTTTGTGTGAGAAAAACGGTGGTGTGGGATGGGTTTTAGAAACCTTATATGGGATTTTGACGGAACGCTTTTCGACACCTACCCCGAAATAACACTGGCTTTTATAGATGTTTTAAATAAAGATTATGGAATCGAATATGGTTATAGAGACGCTTTCTCACTCGCGAAAAAATCTATAGGTCTCTGCATTGAAAGCCTCGCGGATGAGTTCAACATAGACAGGGAAGAATTTTCTGAAAAATACAAAGAAAGATATTTCGGAGAATTAACCTATGAAGGCAAACCATTTGAGAACGTAGAAGAAGTTCTCGAATATATATCAAAACGCGGCGGAAATTTCCTCATAACTCACAGGGGATTTGAAAGCCTAAATGAATTTCTAATCCGACATGATTTTAATAAATATTTCATTGAAATTGTCACTTCCGACGCGAATTTTCCGCTAAAACCCGACCCGGCAAGTTTTAATTATATTATCGATAAATACAAACTAAAAAAAGGTCATACACTGGGTGTCGGAGATAGAATACTCGACATAGAAGCCGCTAATTCGGCAGGCATAAAATCCTGTTTTTTCGATCCGGGTGGTTCAAAAATAGAAACGGCTAATTACAATATAAGCAGAATGAAAGATTTACTGAAGATTCTTAAAAAATCCAATAATCTCTTGGGCGCTACTTCCGACAACAGGGGATAAACTTTCTCCAATTTCTAAACTCTCCGGCATAATAGCCAGAACTTTCAGTTCTTTTATATTACCTTCCCCGGAAATAAAATCGTAAAAAAGATGAAGAGAAGAAGAATGAGTAAGACCAAAACGTCTACTTACTTCCTCTAAACCCAGAAGCTTTATTTCGCCAACCTTTCCGTCGAAAAGAACGCTATCTATTATCAAAAGTTTTTCAAACTTTTTCCTGGTCAGAAATCCCAGCCAGTGTTCGGGTGTAGCCTCCGCCACGATTACATTTTCAATTCCCATATCTTTAAGGCTTTCAGCAATAAAAACACCGACCCCGTCATCGGATTTTAAGGTCGAGCCGATACCCATTATTATGGTTTTATCATCGATAAACTCTTTTAATTCTTCTTTCCAATTCATATCACAAAATTTATTCTCACACAAAGACGCAAAGAACGCAAAGCCTCCACACCCCGGATTTCATATCTTTAAAACCTTACCACACAACTCCAAATTATTCTCACACAAAGAACACTAAGTCACGAAGCCACCCCACAACCCTAAATCTAACCACAAGATTACACCCTGAGCGTTCATTCCTCTCTACCCCGATACAGTCATACTTTCCTACGGGGCATGCAGGGCAAGCTCAATGGAATAGAAGTTACTGCATGATAAGTTTCTATTCCACAGGGCAGGCAGATTAACACCAGATTTTTTGTTGTTTAAAACCCATAACACACCCCAAAAAAATAGCCACGGATAAACACTTTTTTTAATAAAATATATATTTTTTAATCCGTGTATTTCCTTGTCAATCCGTGGCTATTACTCTTTGTTTTATTTAAAAAGACTGAAAGCTACGACGAATCCGGCTGTAATCACGGACAGAATACTCATCAGCTTTATAAGAATATTAAGCGAAGGTCCCGATGTATCTTTCATCGGGTCACCAACAGTATCACCGGTAACTCCCGCTTTGTGCGCGTCGGAGCCTTTCCCGCCGTAAGCTCCTTCTTCGATATATTTTTTAGCGTTATCAAAAGCTCCGCCCGCGTTAGCCATAAAAACAGCCATAGAAAATCCGGAAGCGAGCGCTCCCACAAGAAAGCCAATCACACCGGAAACACCGAATACCCAACCTATTAATACCGGAGAGATTATCGCAATAAGAGAAGGTATTACCATCTGTTTCTGCGCGGCTTTGGTAACAATTGCAACGGTTCGCGCGTAATCGGGTTTTTTCTTTCCCGCAAGAATATCCTTATCTTTAAATTGTTCCCTTACTTCACCTATAACAGACTGGGCTGTTTTTCCTACGGAACTCATAGTCATACCGCAGAAAAGAAAAGTAATAACCGCGCCGATCAAAAGACTGGCGAGAAGAGTCGGATTAAGAAGACTTAAATTGTAATATTCCGAAAGTTCAAGAAAAGTAACACTGCTTACACTTATAACTCTCTCCCCGAGAGTGATAGCTTCCACTCCAAGACGTGTTAAAGCTATTTTAATCTCTGTCAGATAAGCGGCAACCAGAGCAAGAGCGGTAAAAGCGGCAGAACCAATGGCAAAACCCTTACCTGTTGCTGCGGTCGTGTTGCCGAGAGAGTCCAATTGGTCTGTTTTTTGTCTGATTTCTTTACCAAGTCCACTCATTTCCGCAACTCCGCCGGCGTTATCGGCAATGGGACCATAAGCGTCCGAAGCGAGTGTTATACCGAGAGTGGATAACATACCGACAGCCGCAAGTCCTATGCCGTACAAACCCATTATAAAACTATTAAATCCTCCCGCGAAGGCAAACGCGAGTATTATAGAAATACCTACGGTTACAACGGGAATAACCGTAGAATTAAGACCGAGAGCTAAACCATCGATTATTAAAGTCGCGGGACCCGATTTCGCGGAAGCAGAAAGCTTACGAACGGGAGAGAAAGCGGAAGATGTGTAAAACTCCGTCGCTTTTCCGATAATAGTCCCGGCGACAAGCCCGACCACAATAGAACCAATCATTCCCATATTTTCCGGAGTAATATATTTTACTATGAATATAGAAGCAACCGCTGTCGCGATCATAGCAAAATTTATACCTCTCGAAAGAGCTTTTATAAGACTGTGCTGGGTGGCTTCTTTTCCTGCTCTAACCAGAAAAATACCCAATATTGAGAATAACATACCTGCGCCGGCGATAAGCAACGGCTGAAGAATTCCCTTCATACCAAGACCCGCAGCGACTCCGAGAGCCATGGTTGCAACAACAGCGTCCGAATAAGATTCATACAAATCAGCTCCCATGCCTGCCACATCCCCGACGTTGTCTCCAACGTTATCCGCGATTGTAGCCGGATTCCTGGGATCATCTTCCGGAATTCCCGCTTCTACCTTACCAACAAGGTCGGCTCCCACATCGGCGGCTTTTGTGTAAATTCCTCCGCCGACTCTGGCAAAAAGGGCAACAAAACTTGCGCCTATACCAAAACCAAGAAGAATACTTGTAACCTCTTCCAAGGGTAATTTTAACCCAAAATAAAATATCGCGAATAACACAGATATCCCCAAAAGGGACGAACCCACAACCGAAAGACCCATAACGGAACCGCTCCTGAAAGCGACACTTAAAGCGGAACTGAGAGAATTCCGGGCGGCATTCGTAACTCGAACCGCTGCCTTTGTAGCGGTTTTCATCCCCAGGAAACCTGAAAGTCCTGAAAGAAATCCGCCGAGTAAGAAAACCGGTGAAATCCATTTCGATTGCACTCCCAAGCCGAAAGCAAGAAAAGCAAAAATACCTGCCATTATAACCAGAAAAATTGCCACCACACTGTCCTGAACCTTTAAGTAACTTAAAGCTCCTTCTCTCACGGCATTCGCGATCTCGACCATCTTCGGAGTTCCTTCTTCTTTTTTCATCATCTGGACGTAAAAAATCCATGCAAAAAACAGAGCTACTGCCGAAATACCGGGCACTAACCAGAAAACATTTCCCATAACCATTCCTCCTTTTGAATTATTGAATCTAAGACAAATTTCCCGTTATATGTAACTTATTTTCAATGCTTGTCAAGTCACCACCAAAAAAATAATTCTCACGCAGATAATACAAAGATTTGATTTGTAATTTTACATTAAAGCTTTTACGCACTCCTGTCCCGATATCATTGGTAGCTTGTTCATACAGCTAAAATCAATGTTTCGAATTTCTCTTCGGGAACCGGGAAACCATCCTCTTTCAGGGTTTCTATATAAATCTCGATAGCTTCTTTAATATTAGTAATAGCGACTTTTTTTCACCCTGATTGATACAACCAGGTAAACTCGGGCATTCCGCGGGGGTTCATCCCCCGCCCGTGGATTGTTGGGGATAAGCCCCAACGCTACTGCCAGATATTGTAAATTGGAAGTTGGAAATTGCGAATTGTACATTTAAAAACACTCAAAAAAATAAAAATTATTCGTGCTATTCGCCTGTCCTGTGGAATAGCCATACTCCATGCTATAACTTCTATTCCACTAAGGGTGTTATTTGTTGTTTCATAATTATATTCTTCGAATATAAGTTTAATAGTTAAATTAAAAAAGGTTTAAATAGGAACAGCCAAAACTACAATCCCTACACGTCCTACATGTGAATATTTTGGGTGGGAGGACGGATTTTAAAGACTCATATACTTTTTTTGTTTTTCTCTGCGTTCTTTGCCTGCCCCATGGAATAATAACTTCTATTCCATGAGGGGCGTCTTTGCGGTGCAATTTTCTTGTGTAAATCTGGTGCAATCTGTGGTTCAGTAACTGAAATCCTCATTTCTATTTAAAAAATAGAAATGAGGATTTCAGAAAAACGCATTAAAGGAAAGAAAATCTTACTTCGCTTCGCGTTTTTTTATATCCAGGGAGAAAGAAAGACTTGCTTCTCCCCCTCTTCCATCCCTGGCTTTTACCGTTACATTAAAGGAAGTATCTTTCTTCACCTCCGGAGATTCCCAGATCAGCGTTGTACCTTCGAGTTTCATACCCGGAGGACTTTCCTCCAGGTAAATATCCACATTATCCCCGTCCGGGTCTTTTACTTCCAGTTCGTAATTCAGTATTTTCCCCTCCCATCGAGGGGAATCCGTTATAATCTCAGGAGCCGAATTTTGAACGGCAATTTTTTCGGTCCTGACTTTTACTCCCCTCTCAGAACCGTCGAAAGGCTCGACTTCCGCATAGATTTCGTCCCCGGCTTTTATTTTTTCACCGGAAAGTTTTTCCCCGCCAAAAACAAGTCTTCCATTTACAAACCAATCCACGACGAAACTTACATCATCTTTATCATCGGGATCTCTTACATCACCAAGAATGGAAAGTCCCTCTCCGCGACGCGGTTCCGGCGGTTCTATTCGTACATTTATAATTTCCGGTTTACTATTTGCGATAACAACGGGTCCTACATTCTTCTTTTGCTTTCCATCTATGAAAATTAAACATTCAATTGTATCTCCTTTTGAAAAATAATTTGGAGATAGACGCGGCTTAACTACATCCTGTACTTCACCGTTAACCAGCCATTCAAGCTCCACATTCTCTCCGGCAAGCAAAACCGGATCTATATTGATAGGATCCGTTGTTCTCGGGTTTGAAGGAGTAAAATCAGAGGATACAAAATCTACCGGTCCAGTTTCGGATAAGGATTCTTTTTCTCTTCCACATCCAACCAGCATAAGGAGAAGCAACCAGAAAATCAATCTCGATCTTCGTCTTCCCATAATATCTGCTGCCTGAAAGAGGTAAAGGAACCTAATTTTTCAACTTTAATTTTTCCACCGCCAGGTGTTGCCTTTTTTCTTTCACCCGATAAGCTTGAGCTATAGCTTGGGGGTTGCGGAATCCCCGAACCAATTATCTTACCCATAGCATTACCCGCCCCCGTTCTTATGTGAAAAGTATAAGAACGGGCAGAAGAACCACTTCCGCCAATTTCACACGGACCTATTTCCACCGCTCCTCCAGGGGAAAAAGTGTAAAACTCAAGAGAATCCATTAAATAAATTGCCGGAGTCACCACTTTTTCCCTATCATGAGTAAGATTCAACATCCATCCGCAATCGGTTGACTCATCCGGTAGAACTCCGAGGGAATCTTCCGTATAAAGGGGTATATTGGCGGTATCACTGAAGGCGTCGATCGGATAATAAAGAGCATAAAAACGTTCGGAGGATTCATCGAAAATTCTCGAACGGTTCCCGGTACCATAAGCAATCCAGTACCCTCCTTGAAGGGGATCTTTCCACACAAGTGGATAATAATACGCGGGATGCCATTTATAAATTTCCGCAGAATCACTTGAAGTCGGCAATTCAGGCTCGAAAATTTTCCTCGCTTTCCAATCTGAAGGGTTCGGAAATTGAAGGTTAACAAACCACAATTGACCCGCCGCGTCCGGAATAAATAAATAATCGTAACGATTGCCGAACTGTGGGTTTATATTTACAACAGCCGGCGAAGCAACAAAAGGATATTTCATGCTGGCTTCCACCGGAGGTATAAACGTAACACTCTGATCGATTCCGCTCATTGCCGCTTTCCAGACGTCAAAAGCAATAATATTATTACCCCTCAATGTTCCCGAAGAAAACGAATCGACTATAGAAATATCCATGGGATCCGGGAACTGACCTCCTCCCATAAATGCATAAAAACGGTCGATAATTTTCCCCGAATAAACCGACCAGTTCACGCCAACTTTATGTATAACCGGAGTAGAAGTTGTAAAACCCAATCTTTTCTCTAAAGTATCGCTTTGCCAGGCGTCAAATAAAAATGTGAGCGAACTTACAGTATGAGCAGTTTCATTCTTCGGGTCGGTAACATCGAAAGCCGTAAAAGAATTTCCCCCTTCACCCTGGGCAGCAATTAAAACAGTATGCCATTCTTTCCAGTGCTTAACACTATCACCCTCATTAGCAGGGAACCACACATCGGCAGCCGTTGGGTCCCCGTCCACAAAATAACCATGAGAGTTAAGCAAATTTTTCACTTTGGGAACAAAATTCATGGGTATTATACCGGCGATTTCGTGTCCCCCTTTTGCACCCTGACCGAATATCGTATCCGCGATGACGTGGAGCATTCCATCATTGCCGCCCGCGTATACAAACGCGCTTCTTTTATTACTCATAACATTATAGAAACTGTCCCATCCCTCATCCTCATAGAAATAATTCGGCGCCTGAATTCGCAGGGGTGATGAATGAAAAATATCTCCCAACTTACCAAGAGTATCACCACCACCTCTTATCTGTTCAACCACATCTAAAAGACCCGCGGATGAAACACCGAGGTCACTGGCCGTAAAATTTAAGGTATCGAACGGGAGCATACTTCCATTGGATTTAATTCCGTAAATAGGGCGTGAACCCGCCGGATATTTTCTGATAGTATCCCCGGCTGACCAGACAAGAAGGGAATTAGGTATACTATCCAGGGATATCACACCCGGCACCATCTTTAAAGCTTTGAGATTACCTTCCCATAAGGGCATAGTGTCCGGTTTAAATGAAGCCACGTAAAGTTTAGACTGATATTTCGTCGATAGGAATTCTTCCTCAACAGAGGTTACTTCCGCCGCAGTGTATGATTGAGACATGCTGGCTTCGACTTCTACGAATATACTCCTAAGCGCATTTGCTAGATCTCCCGCGTCTTCCGCAATATAGGCGTATCCGGTGAGTGGTTCATATCTAGGATCTTCTGAAGGACCACAACACACATTATCGGAGGGATCAATAGCCGTACCATTCCCCGACATCAGAGATGAATCCGACCAGGTACCGCCCCATCTCGCCGTCCAGTTAAGAACATTCGCACAATCATCATCAATACCGGTACCAAAACCGACAGCATAGACCCGTATCGAATCGGGACCTTCAAAATTATCGTTATCTCCATGAAACGCGTTATACGCAACACGGACAAGATCCTTTGCCCCATATTCAACATCATCGTTATAAGAATACTCACAGTGTCCCGGATCATCACAATCTGTCGGATGACAAGTCGTTCGAGGCACATTAGGCTTTCCATCGGTAATAAGAACAACGCTGAATTTCATACACCATAATTCAGGATGGGCATTCCGATATTCTGCTATGTAATGAACCGCACTGTCAACTAACATACCGTTAGGAGTAGAACCATCGAGCTCTGTAGTGTTTATATGCTCCCATATAGTCGCAACAGGCGTCCCCATCGTATCGGTGCGCAGATATTGAGTGCCCGTTAAATCGTCCACCCAGGTTTTGCTTACCTGATCCCATCTGCTTGGGTTATATTGATTGTTCGAATGATCTGTTGCAATTGTATGGTTATCTGCATTATATTCCTGTGACCTATTATCTCCAACAAATACTTGCGACTTATCAAAAAAACCCTGACCCAGCTTTATAGGAAATTCATCATCCCCATCGACAAATCCGTCACCGTTCACATCGAGCAGAGAATGAATGACAAGAAGAGCGTCTTTCATTCTATCTGATGTCGTCTCGACTCCGGGTGTATGTAAAAGATGTACTCCAACATTTCCGATCTTAAGTCCATCACCAGTAGTAATCTCGACATAACATTCAACATCCTGTACATCCCATCCACCAGATACCGGAATCGATACCTCTTCAGTGGTAAGTTCCGATTCAGTCCAACTGTAACTTCCCCCTGGATATTCATGCCAGGTTGAACCATCATAAAGTTTTAATTCCCATGTTAGATCTAAAGTGTTCGAACCAGCCCCGCCCCACCCACTATATTCCTCCCATGTCACCTCCAGAGTCCAGTTCCCGCCTGCGGAATCACCAACAAAATTACTCATAGAGTTAAGTGGGTAATCGTAAGGATACTGCGTATCGTCGAACCACTCGCTAAAATACGTAACATCGGGTACCCAACCCCAACTGCGTTGCAAAAGTTCAACATCCACACCAAGTGTTGTTTCAAATTTCATTGATCCGGACCTGTCCAGGAGAAGAATGGCTGCGGCAGGAACTTTCGAGGTCGCAAAAAGCCTTTCATCCTGAATGTGAGCGCTCAAAAAAAGAGGTATTAATATAAAAACCAAAAATATCCTTTTCATTTTAATCTCCTTTTGAATTCAAACCTCTTATATATTCTTCAATCTTTTCGTCAAGGGGACAGAGCTTCATCACTACAGGTATGAGTTTTCTCGTTCTGTTTTCTTCTATTTCCATAAACGAATAATAAATTCTTAACGGATACTTTACCCCTCTTATTTTCTCAAGTATTAAACCCGGTTTAAATTCCTCTTTTTCATTTTTAAAATCATCCTCGGGGAAAATTTTTCTCATTTCTTGCAATGTTAAAGAAGGTATTCCGAGCTTCCTCGCCGACTCTTTTTCCAACTCTTTCCATACCACCTTCAACTCTCCTTCCTTATAAAGAGCGGAATATCTGTCGAACTTCTTCATTCTTATCGCTCTCTTCATAAGTTTCAAACCCTTCGGCAGACCCCTTATCTCTGAACCTTTTGAAAAGAGTACCTTGGAACCACCCCCAAAAATGCCTGAAGTCAAGTAAATAAACTTTTTCTCGATTCTGTTTGTTCCATATTCCTTTACTACGGGAGATTCCAATACTTGCCTTGAAACATCCCCCCCCTCAACTGGAAACCACTCGTAAGTTCCTAAAAAAGTTAAAAGTAAAATAAACATATTAAACCTCCGTTATAAAATATTTAATATATTGTATGACCCATCTTTCCTTCAGTAAAAGCAGAGGCATTCCTGACTCTACGGTAACCAACGATATCGTTATCACTTTCTATAACTGCTCTCGTGCGGTAATAGAGCACCACTCCCATTCCCGCATGGAATTCCGGATTTACCCGGATGGAGTCATAGCCAACGGTAGAAGAGGAAACGATTAGAGACGAATCTTTATTAAAATCTATAAAATCCGGTAAAGCGAGGCAACCAATTATCGAATTATCTGCAGATAGATAAAAAGGAATAGAAAAAACCGTATCAATACCATTATTCTCATAAAATACTTTATTGTAATCTTCTTTAAAAAACAAACTATCAAGTTCATGAAGATCTTTATGTTTCGGTAGATACGAAATCACAAAATCCGAGGGAACTTCCACAGCTCTCACCTCAATGTATCTTTTTTTTAGATTTATAGCTGAGGTTATATCACTATAAGTCATCAAAGCCGTAGCGGCAACAACAACTGTCAAAATGGTAACCACCCACAAAACAACAATCATTGAAATACCTTTTTGCTTATTTTCTTTTTTCATTGAGTCCTCCTATTTCAAGGTTGGCCCTCTTGCATTTCTGATCTGGACCGTTTCATGATAAGTTATTTTTTTCGAACCGTTCGGATATACAAATCGCACTGTATAATCAATTACATTTATCGGATAACGTCCCGGGTCATTTCCAGGATTAATTGGCTCTTCCATTACCCAAGATCCGTTTGAGTCGACTTCAGCAACTTCATTCCCGGCAGTAATCGAATCCCCATTTACGTCTACGTAAGTAAACCCAAGAGAATCCAGAAAGTTCACCGCTCTATCACCATCTATAAAAAGAGTGTCCCCTCTTTTTACTATAGAATGAATATCTTCCGCATCAAGAATACCTTCAAAATAACCAAAAATATCGTGCGTATAAGAAATCGAATTGATAGTTCCCGAAATGATTCCGAATTTGTGGTCCGGGGAAAGAGGTCTCCTACAAAAACCTATATGCCTTAATTCATTTACAATATATTCACTCGCCCTCCTTGCTTTAATATTAAGGCGGGAAAACTCCTGCTGATCTCTCAATGCTGTCTGCTGTAATATAAATTGCTGATAAATAAAAACAGAAATAAAACTCATAAATACCAGAACCACCATTAACTCGATTAATGTAAAACCTTTCTTTTTCATTTTTTTCTCCACGGTTTAACGGTGATGACTGAAGATTGTTTGCATTTTAACAGAATCACCGAAAGACAAATTTTTAGTTTTTAACGTCGCCCATATACGAGAACCGGAACTATAACCTTTCACCCCATCTTTAGAAGCAGCTTCAGTTTTATCAAATTGAAAAGAATCTATTACTATCTCGCTGTTATAGTGAATCCCATTGATGGTATCGTTAATTGTAAAAATAATATCTCCTTGATTACATTTTCCCCATACCGAATCAAAAACAAGCCCCTCATAATTACCGCCGGCATCGTACTTTCTCCGCATCAGTTCACCTCTGCATGTTTCATAAGCTCTTTGCGACACGACCTCCATTCTCGCGCTTTTTTCAGACTCAACAATTCTCCTGCTATTACTCGCATAAAAAATTCCGATTGAAGCGCTCGCGATACCAAAGAAAAGAATAGCAACAATTAATTCTATAAGCGTAAAGCCTCTTTTTTTGTTCATTGTAACTTCACCTCCAATACTCCAAGGGGGGAGATATAAAAATCTAACGATTTTCCGGATTCACCATTTTTCACACTAAAATCCCTGATATCGTCCTTATCCTTAACGAATCCATCAACATATACGGTTAATCGGACAGGATTAACCCCACCGGCAAAATCCAAATTCAGTCCTTCAGGTAAAACCAACGATCCCTGCTTGGAACCCTCAGTACTAACATATTTAAGAAACTCGTTTTCCCTATCGAGGTAAATCGTATACCTATATCCTTCGGTTACCGCCTTTTTGTTCACACCCTCGTAAAAAGCCCTGATCTCATTAGCCATCTCCTCCAGTTTACTACTCGCAAAAAGACTCCTGTAAGAAAAAAGCGATATGCCGGTAAGCAATCCTATTATTACAATAATGACCATTAACTCGATGATTGTAAAACCCTTCTTTTTCATTCTTCCTCCTTTTTAATTCCCTACAAATTTTATTCCCAGAATTAACACCCTGATTATCAAAAGCTTAAGTTCAAAAACCATGTAATCCTTTTCGGAGATGTGTAATCCGTTTCATACCCAAGAGGAACCACGAAACACACAAAATACACTAAACCCAACAACCCCCTTAAAATCTGTGTTTGAAAAAATAAACGAAAAATTTATTAAAAAGAGATTGCCGCAATACGGAATAGCAAGAAGAAGAGCCCGCAATGACAATCTTACCTCTTTCCAAAAATGTTATTAATAGTAACGCCATTCTGAGTTAATCTTCTTGCCCGACCCGGGCGAAGTAATCTTAAGATAATCGCACCGCAAAGCCGCAGAGCACGCAAAGAAACAACTGAAATTTAATTTACTTAAAACTCCCCCCATCACCACCAAAACTAAGAGAAACAACAAATCACACCCTTAGTGGAATAGAAGTTATAGCATGGAGTATGGCTATTCCACAGGACAGGCGAATAGCGCGAATAGTTTTTACTATTCAACCAATCTGTAGGAGCGGCTTCCCAGCCGCGAGGTCGCAGAGAATAAATGAACTTCTGTTGTTCTCTGGAATCCATTACGACGATTTTGTCGATACCTCCGCTGTTACGGGCAATAAATCCGATAAATTCAAGCGGGTTGACGCATTTTGAATCTCCAACCCTACTATCTTTTCGTCTTTGCCGACATCGAGAACCATATATTCGGAAACTCTTTTATTAATAATTTTTTGTTTTCTTTTATCCAAACGCAGTTGGAGTAAATCTGTTTTGTCATTATAAGTTATTTCCATTTATATCCTCCCACTTCGCAAAAAACATACACGGTTATTGCTTTTGCGCGGGAATTCTTAAGTTATCGAGCAAAAATTCAGGGGCTAAATCGGCGCCATTCTCCCAAACGATTGTTTCTAAAACAGGATCAACTTTAAATGATTTAAATAGATTCTTATCTTTTAAGGCCCCAAAAACTTCGCCCTCTAATTCCCCTTCTAAATCAATCTCTCCTTCGATCCCATTATTAAACTTAACCCATATAACATAATCATGTAAATACCTGGCTTCTTTTACATGTAAAATCATACCATTTACTCCAATGGTTTAATTGGGAACAGGCATTTCTTCTGTTCCGCAAGATTCCAGTTTTTCAATAATTCTTCTTTATGCAATTCTCTCCACTCATCGATCAGCTTCAGCGCGCGTTTCGACATGTTTCCGGTTATATTACCATCTTCAATATTTACCAATATCTCATCTTCCCCGTATTTGGCGTGGAAATGCGGGGGAGCATGGTCTTTCCAGAACATATAAATTATTATACCAAAAAACCTACTGATAATCGGCATATTTTTTCTTAAGTAAAATTATACAAAAACGCCTCCTATGTCAAGTCATTTTGATTAATTTAACAGATATGGCGCATGGAACGCGAACCGGGAATCTGCGTTCTCTGCGCGCTCTGTGGTACTACCGGTCAACTTTTTGTTTTTTTTCGAAGATATTAACCACAAAGCTACAAAAACACGCTGTAGCGCGGGGGTTCATCCCCCGCCATTGGTTGTTGGGGACAAGCCCCAACGCTACAAAAATATTCTGTAGCGCGGGGGTTCATCCCCCGCCATATTGATTTGTTGGGGGGAACTCCAATGTTTTAATAATATTGGGGTGTGGGGATAGGTTCAAACAATAATTTTTTCTCTGTGTCCTCTGCGCCTTTGCGGTGCAATTTATTCGGAACCTCTTCCGGACGCAAATTCGACTCTGTTCCCGCCTTTTTCTTTCGCGAGATAACAGGCATTGTCCGCGTATTTGACTAACTCAACAAGATCTTTTCCATCGTAAGGGAACATCCCTATTCCAACAGAAACGGTTAACCCTTTCAATAATTCATTTTCTTTCACGCTTTTAATCATATAATCGGCAACTTTCCTGGCTTCTTTAATATCCACTTTTGGTAAAATAGAAATAAACTCGTCGCCACCATACCTTCCCAGTAAGTCACCCTCTCGAAGTACCTCCTTTATAGTAAGGACAAAAGATATAAGACCTTCATCTCCTTTTTGATGCCCGTATTTGTCGTTATATTCTTTAAAATTATCGAGATCAAGAAAAAGAATCGCGAATTCTTCATTATTCAACTGAGCTTTAGCTATTTGCTCCATTAATTGCTCCTCCATCATTCTTCTGTTAATCGCGCCGGTCAGAGGATCTTCGGTAGAAAGTCTTTTTGTTTCTTCAAAAAGCCGGGAACGTTCGATTGCCATCGCGATTTGAGCGCCGAGAGCTACCAATAAATTTCTTACCGATTTCGGAAAATCGTCCCTGCGGAGACTTTCAATATCTAAAACTCCTATAATTCTATCCTGAATTTTCAACGGTATCGAGAATTCAGATTTCTTTTTAAACTCTTTCGGACCATGAAAAGGAACCATAGAAACATCGGCGGCATAATAAGGCTGCCCTGATTCAACAACTCTACCGATTATACCTCCATCCCCTATTCTGATTTTCGTACCCTTAAAATCTCTTATCGCATCCACGGTCCACTTCAGAGTAGCATACTTTTCATCCTCATCAACAAGATAAATAGCTATGATTTCATATCCAAAATGCGTGGTTATCTGCTTAACAATCTGTTCTATAAGCTCGTCGACATCCAGACTGGAAATCATTACCCGACTCAGCTCGTAGGAAATTCTTAGTTCTCTCATAGTTGTGTCGAGTCTCTGATACAGCCTTGAATTAGCAAGGGCAAAAGCCAAAACTGGAGATAGACTTCTCATCAACTCTTTTATCTTTTCTAAATCCTCCGGAAATTCTTTAAGATAATATAAATATAAAATCCCTTCCACCTCACCGCGTAATATAACAGGAACAGCGACAACAGATTTATCCGCGCTATTTTGAATCTCATCGTTTTTATTAGACAGTTCGGCAGAATCTCCGGTAACCACTATATCCCGCTTTCTTATAACCTCTCCCTCTATACCCGTGGCTAATCTCGCCATGCTTTTATGAGTAGAAAACTTACCTTTTCGCATGGAATAATCGTAGGCGATTTTTTCGGGATTCTCTTTAAGAATAAGGAAAGAGGAATAATCGGCACTTGTTATTTCGGG
>Ga0307422_1000642_pt1 | contig 19026 bp, 6 predicted proteins | sample SalMarWE160290MG_FD_202153 | JGI IMG/M metagenome (GOLD analysis project Ga0307422, IMG submission 202153) | Salt marsh sediment microbial communities from the Plum Island Ecosystem LTER, Massachusetts, United States - WE1602-90 | ecosystem: Environmental > Aquatic > Marine > Intertidal zone >...
CAATTGTGCCTGATGAATCAGGCAACTACAAAATGCGGAGGCCAAGCAACCTGGACTGATACCCTGCAGGGAAAATCCTAAATGCTAAGTGCCCCACCGAGATTGCCGCGCTTCGCTCGCAATGACAGGTGAAGAAGGCTCGCAATGACAGGTAAAGGGGGCCCGCAGTGACCGCCAGCATAGCAATAAGGGAACGGAGTTGCTATAATTCCATTTTGACTGTGGTTATATTCAGCATGACCTGGCAATCTGGTAAAGGAGAAAAGAACTACGGAATGAAGTTACTACGCTGCCTGATCATCGCTCTTGCCATCTGCCTGGTGGCTATCCCGGCGTTGGTCACCCCTGTCCAGGCTACCCTGGAGCGAGTCTCACTTTCACCAACCGAGGGTTGTGTGGGGGATAAACTAACCGTTAACGGCGAAGGTTTCCATTCCGGGGAAAGGGTTGACGTTTATTACGATGATGTGATGCAAAATAGCGCAAGTGCATACTGGGGACAGCAGTGCCCCCACGGGTTCTTTGACCTATCTTTTAGCGTGCCTGAGGGCTGCCAGGGATACCATGACGTCTATGTCGAGGATGCCAGCGGCAGAAGTGCCACGGCACATTTTGTTGTTAATCCCGGAATAACACTGGACACGAAGTCGGGGCATACAGGGGATAGTGTGGAGGTAAGCGGAGGCGGCTTTCTCTGCGAGGCAACCGGCATTAATATCAGATATTACCTCGATGACGATTCCTACGTTGATTTTCCGGTCACCGCTGACGCTGACGAAGATGGCAGCTGGGAAGAAGGCTTCTCCGTTCCCGCTTCAGCGAAGGGAAAGCACACCATAGGCGCCTACTATGACGATGACAAGGGCACTTTGAGTGATGTTAGAGAGGCCAGTTTCGAAGTCGAGCCAATACTAACGTTGAATCCGTGTTCAGGCTGCGCTGGCGAGATTATTGCCGTAAGCGGGACTGGGTTTGGGAGCGAAGACGACATCGAGTTAAAGTATGATGGTCAGAAATTTGGCGAATACTACGCCGATGAAAATGGCAGTTGGGGAGCGATAAGCTTTACCATACCCGAGGGCAGCCAAGGCAGTCATGTTATTGGAGCCTTTCATGGCGGCTCCATCGTGGCGGTTGCCTCAGCTACGTTTACTCTGGGGGCAGGCATAACGCTGCAGTCAGCAACGAGCCCCAGCTCACCGGGTCATGTGGGACAGACTTTCGATGTCACCGGCAAATCTTTCGACTCCTACGTCCTGGTAAGTATCAGCTATCAAAATGAGACAATTACCAGTCAAGCTGATGCCGCCGGTAATCTTCCCGCGGTTACATTCACTGCTCAGGGAAAGCATGGCGAGCAGTATGTCAATGCCAGCTATGACGGCGAGACCGCTCCTGCGGCGGTCTTTTATATGGAAGGGACTCCGCCCGATGGGCCGGTGCTCAACTCGCCCGTTGATACCAGGACTGGCCTCTTCGGCAGCTTTCTGGGCAGGGCATGCCCGACATTTAAGTGGTCAAATGTAACTGACCCGAGCGGAATCGCCAGCTACGATTTAGAGATATATGGCGGCGATAATTCCGCAGTCTCTATCTCGGTCCCAATAGAAGCTGCCAGCTTCCATGGTGATATTGTTGCCTACACCTTGCCCGGGAAGTATGCCCTATCTTACGGCAGCTATTATTGGAAGGTAAGAGCCATAGATGGCGCCGAGAACGAAGGGAACTGGGCAGAGGCGAAATCCTTCCACGCTGGGGTTCTGCCGCAATGGGCAGCGATTACTATTGCGCTGGGGCTGCTTCTGGTCGTCATCCTGGGGGTGGGCATCTTCATCAGGAGACGGTTGGGCTATTACTACTACGATTAACGTTGAGGTTGCCGCGCCTTCGGCTCGCAGTGACAACAATATCAAAGATCAAACATAAAAAATCAAAATTACAATTCAAAAAGCTTCACTTTTAAAGTTTGGTTTGTCATTTTAGGCTGCTTACATTACATTCTGGCTTTGGATCCAGGTTTGCCTTGATTATCAGGGAAATCCTTCACCTCCAAATCTTGTAGTACGACCCTTCAGGGTCGTGCAGCACGAGGCTAAAGCCTCGCACTACATTTTAAACTTTGGTTTGCCATTTTTGCATTTTGATTTTTGAGTTTTGCTTTCCTCGGGGGTTGCTATTGACTTATGAATTTTTATACTATGTATTGCAATTCTGGATGAAGGTTGATAATCTTGTTTAGAAAATTAATAAATAATCGATACCGAAGCTGAAAAGGAGGGATTTTCGATGGATAAAAGGATAAAAGGGTGGACTGGAAGACTATTTTACATCGTCATTGCGGTGGTAATGACTTTCGGCTTGCTTCTGACGCCAGCTAGCGCTCCGCCAGTTAGCGCCGCTGAGGTGAATGCCGAATGGAACAAGGTGGACACCCCTAATATGGATGATTGGACCATTGCCCCTGGCTCCGATCCCTATATCCCTGCCCTGGGCATTGATGGGCAGAGAATCTATGTTGTCGGGACGATGTGGGAGGATGAGAATGGGGATGGGTGGATAAATTACACCGAGGAAACCGCCAGGCTGTGGAAATCCGAGGATGGCGGGGCTACCTGGGATGACATAACCAAGAACGTCATGAAGGAAATTCGGGACGAAGTTTACGGTTCTAATCAGTCGCTTAGCTGGACTGACATGGTTGCCTGGTTCAACTTCATTACCGCGGCCTTGTACGATTCCAACTTTATAGCCATGGGTGCCTACGTGGGCAATATCACCGACCCGGCTAACTGGACACAGACGGTGCTCGTTTCTACCGACGGCGGCGAGGAGTTCGAGATCCTGCCTTATCCTATACGAGATACGGCGGCAGGCACCAATCTTACCGACCTTTTGAATATAAACGTTGGCCCTGACATTGATGGAGTGCGCAACATCGCCATATGCGGCTACGAAGACCCTAACCGCAGCATTGTTGCTTCGTCTACGGGACTGCCAACTGGCGATGAGGAAGGGCGCGTCTATCGCTACCGGACTGGCGGGCTTATCGGTCGATGGGAGGATGCCGCCACCGGCAAGCCTGACTGGATTGCTTGTAGCGCGGTTACCTGGGTGTATTTCTCGGGTATGTTCTCCGATGACCGTACTCTCGTGGCTGTTACCCACAATAGCACTGTGGCTGGTGCCCTTAACAATGATAACTATCTCCAGACGGGGACCTGGAGCGGGAGTAATGTGAACTGGAATGAGGCGGCTTCGCGTGGAGAGGCAGCCCTTTTGTCCACTGAGCCAACTGCTTTCTGGATCACCAAAGCTTCAACCGCGGGGGTAGGACTGCCCCTTGACTATGATGGCAGGGACAAGAATTTGAGGTATGCCTGGATAACTCTAAATACCGCTGAAGGTAGCGACCAGCACACCGTAGGCACTATTTACCGCGTGGTCAATGGCAATGCTGAGCCGATTACGCAGCAAATTTCAGGACAACCGTGGCTGGCGATGGTTTTCTACTTTGGAATGATAGACGAGGGTAAGGCTGTTGCCGGGGCCCTGGGTAATGGTCATGTCACAGGTGTTATCGACAATCCGTTGATGGGCCTTCAGCTTAGAACAGGGTGTTGCGAGGGTGTTCAGGTTTACCGCAACGATGGCATCTCCGACATGGATATTTGCTGTCAGCGGTGGGAGCCAGCGTGCAAGCCGCCCACGGGGCATGGCGGTGCTGCGACTATCATCGCCCCTCCCGGTGGCACCAAGGTTTATTGCATCACCACAGGACTCACGACCGGCATGGCCTCAAATATGCTCGAGGATCTCGCTGGCGTCAAGAATTTGCATATGATTGACAAGTATGACGAAAGTGGCTTTTCGGTGAGCTTCGACGAGGGCGATACCTGGAACCAGATTGGTTTAATTGATACCGATATGGATTACCTTACCGATGTTGCTCAGTCGCCTGACTGCAACGCCACTTATCTTGCCAGTATCAACCTTAATCTATCCACAGAACGAAAAGAAGCCGGTTACCCTACCTTCGTCGAATGCGGTGACTGCGATAGCGTTTTCTTCAAGTCGAAGGACCTTACTAAGGACATTGTTTACGCTCGAGGCTACGACGACAAGTGGTTCCGAGTGTGGAACCACGAGCTCACAAATAACACCGAGGTTAATGCTGACGATACTCCTCAGATTGGCCTCATCAGGCTGGCTCCTGAAGAAACCGCGGGGATAGACACGGTTTACTTCGTTGACCGCGGCAGTGATACCGTTTACTACGATGGCAATAAGGGACTGGGCTGCTGGGAAAAAGGAAGCTCGACCGTTGACGAGATAACTGATTTGGCTGTCCAGGACGAGGCTACCATCTATGCCGTGGGCTTCGATGCTGATGTAGCAGTGTCCGATGACCATGGGTATGCTGCTTCCTGGAGCAACACGATGGACAGCAAGGTTGATCATGGTCATACCATTGCCGTGCATGGTGACGGGAATGTCCTCGTTGGTGGCACTGACGGCAAGGTGAGCTACTCCGACGATGACCTGGCCACCTTCCTTGATGGTGAAGCCAGCTTCACCAAGCTGGATGACATCGGCGACGCAGGTGGGAACAATGAGTTGCGAGTACATGTTGCCTTTGACAGCTACTTCGACACCAACAGCGTCATTTATGCTGCGGTGAGCTATGTCGATGTTGCCTGCGGCTATGACATTCCGGTCGATAACGACGACAACGGCATTTACCGCTGGGTCATTGGTGAAAGCAGTGCGTTTACAGACCTTGGTGAATGTACCGGCACTGCAACGCCATCGGCGGCTCAACTTGGCTATGACACGTGCAGTCGAGTTGAGGTTGGCTACTACGGCATAGTCCTCAGCAATGCTGAGGGCAATCCCGAGACCGATGCTACCACTGGCGGGGTTCTGTATGCCACCTTTTATGATGCGGACGGCAATGTGACCGGCGTGGCACGCTGTCTCAATCCCGCTGAGGAGGTAGCCTGCGGCGAGGCAATGTGGGATTACCTCATTGAGGAGGTAAACGAGTATCATGGAGCGTTCACGCTTGAGCCTTCCAGCTTGGAGATATGCGGCTGCCTTAGCCCTGATACCAACAGCAAGCTGTGGGCTATTGATGATGCCCGTTACTACAACGGCATTGTAGTAGAGGAGCATCCTGACTACAACGCTACGCTTGGTCGTCTGTGGACCTATGAAGACTGCTATGCCAAGGCAGGTCCAGCGCTTCTTTCGCCGGCAGCCGATGTTGTGGTTGATGCCGACCCGTGCTACTGCTGGAACGATGCCTTCACCTTGAAGTGGGACAGGCAGTGTGATGCCTGCTCGTACAACCTGCAGATATCTCTGGATGAGGACTTCACCGAGGTGGTAGTCGACTGGAGTGGCAAGGATGGTGATTGTAATGAGATAGACTACGAGCCACCCAGTGGCACCAGTCCCAGCTATGTTGTTGGGAATGGAGCGCTGGGAACTGGCAGCTGCGGCACCAAATTCTACTGGAGGGTTCGCTCTGCCGATGCTGAGACCGGTGAGATAATTCACAGTCCGTGGTCTGAGGCGCGCAGCTTCACCGTTGCTATTGGTCCTATGGCTGCGGTAACGCTGACCAATCCGGGCAATGGCGCCACTGGCGTGGCGGTGAGCAATATTCCGTTCACCTGGGATGCTGTTGCCGATTCCACCGGCTATGAGTTCAGCCTGGTGAATGCTGCGACTGGTACCGATGTTGTATCAGCGACTTCAGTATCAGGGACGACTTACACCTATACCGGCACGCTTTCCTACGACACTTCTTACTACTGGACGGTAAAGGCGTTCAAGGATAGTACGGTGTTTGGTGATGCTACGGCGACCTTCACCACCGGTAAACAAGTAATTCCCCCACCTGCACCGAGTACTGCATCATGGTTGTGGGTGATTATTGCCCTTGCTGCTGTGGTCTGGCTGGTGATTCTGGTGCTTATCTTCCGAACCCGAAGAGTGTAATAAATCCCCCTCCCTCTAACTCCCTCCCGCCAGGGGAGGGAGAACCATTAACCTCTCCCTTGACGGGAGAGGATTCACCCCGTGAAATAGTATTTCACGGGGTGAAGGAGAGGGTGAAAAATAGACTGTCATTGCGAGGCACATTGGTGCCGAAGCAATCTCATGCTATAATGGTGCAATGACGGGTGAAGAGGCTGGCAATGATAAGAAGGGAAATCCGGACCGCCAACCATGTAACCCATTGTGGTCTATTGACAAAGTTGGTGTGGTGATATAATAATGAATAGACGTTTATCACGGAGGTAAAAATGGCTAAATTCTGGAAATTCCTCGCAATTTCAATTGTGTTTGTAGTGTGTATGGGGTTGCTATCGGTGCCGGCAGCACCGACGGCCCTGGCAGTGTCATGGGATGCTGGGCTTGTGGTTCAGCCCAGCAAGGCCAAAGTTGGCTTTAATGAAAGCTTCACCGTGAATGTCAGCATTGACAACTCGGACAATGATGACGTAAATACGGTGGGAGCCATTATTAACTTCACTCCTGGTCTCATTAACGTAACAGCTATTACCGTTGACCCTACGTGGACCCTTGTAGTCGGTAAGACGTATGACAATACCAAAGGGTGGATCGACATTGCCGCGGGTATTATGGGCAGTTCCACCAATGCTTCTTCCATTCCCGTTGCCACTATCGACATGGTGAGCAACAACGCTGCCTTAAGTGGGATTGCTAGCATAGACATTGTCGTCATGCCGGGAGTAAGGGAAAGCGCGGTCATGACGGTAGCACACGGTGATATCCTCAATTGGACCATGGTGGTTAACGGCACGGTGATAGTTGGCCCTGCCTTTAATCTAACGGTAACTTCAGTTGGCTGCTGTCCCATAACCGTGGGTGGACTGGGAACGGTAGCAGCTAATTCCAATGGAACGTTCGTTGTTCCTTGTCCCAATGTAATTCTCACCGCTGATGATACTGCTGGCTCCTGCAGCTTTGCTAACTGGACGGTTGATGGTAATTCTACCACTAATGAATCCGTAATCGTCACTGGCACGGCCGATACTAGCCATACTGCCGTTGCCAGGTGCACTGTGGTGGCTCTTGCTACCCTGGAGGGGCATGTTAGCTTTCCAGGAAGGGGTAGCAATAATACTAAGTGGGCAGAGCCGTTTAATGTAACGCTGTTCCAGACGGGTAATCTCAGCCACGTGCTGTGGGCTGGTAACGCCACCACCAACAATACCGGGGTGTTCACCATTGCCGGTCTTACCCCGGGCACCTATGACATTGGAATTAAGAACTGGACATGCCTGAGCGAGGTGAATACCAGCGTAACGCTAAGTGCCGGTAGCACCACGGTGGCAGATTTTGGCACGACACGAGAGGGGGATTCCAACAATGATGATAGTATCACTGGTGCCGACAGGTCGCTGCTGTACTCGGGTTGGAGCAAGTCTCAGGGTCAGGGTGGTTATAATGTTCATTACGACTTCAACCGGGATGGCTCGCTTGGGGGGCCTGACAGGTCGCTAATGTATTTTAACTGGGCTCAGCATGGAGACTTACCTTAAGGAAAGATGTTGCAGCAGAGGGTGAGAGGTTTGACCGGGCGTTTTAGGTGTTGATGAACCTGAAACAAGGTCTTGACAATGCTTTCTATTGTGTTTTACAGTTTGGCTCAATATGGTGGGAATGATCTCGGAATTAGAGTTCGCAAGAAAGAGGTGAGCAGATGAGAAATAAGATTATTAGCGTCGTTTTATGTCTGGGAGTGATTTTGGCGGTGGCGTTGGTGCCAGGGGCGCCACCACCCAGGGTAGCTCTGGCTAATGGGAATGATTTGGGCTTTGAAATCCAGCCTAATATGACCAGGGTGGGATTTACTGAAGACTTTACCGTAAATGCCGTGGTTACTCATTATGCAGGCGACTCGGATACCTGGCAGATGATGCTGCGGTTTGACCCTACGTTACTTGAGGTGACTTCTGTGGTGAGGCCTACTACCTTGCCTAATGGACAGTCGCCTGACCCTTATCCTGGCGAGCCAACTATAAATAACACTGCTGGCTGGGTTTATGATGGATATGGTATACCACCTATGACCCCTAATATAAATCAGACTTTTGTCTTTAGCACCATACACTTTCGCAGTAAGAGCGCTACTGGAGCCAGCCCCCTGAACTTTACATATGAGGGCGCGTACTACTCCACCCAGGTTATACTGGTGGGATCTGATTACCTGAACTGGACCCGTGTGGTCAATGGCACGGTGATGGTCGGCACTCCCCAACTGACGGTAAATGTAACTCCGGCTGGTAAAGGAGATGTGGACATATCTGGAGCGAGCATTCCATCTTCCTATCCCAACACCACCACCTGGGCCTGGGACGATGTGGTTAACCTGACAGCAGTGAATTCAACACCAGGCTGGGGGTTTGTGAGCTGGACTGGAGACTCACCGGGAACTAACAGTTCTATGAGCATCACCATGGATAATTTTACCAAGAATGTAACCGCTAACTTTGCGGAGCTGCCGCCGGCAATTTTGGCCCTCCCACCGAGCCTTAACTTCAGTGCTAATGTGGGAGAAAATCCCCCGAACCAGACACTGGATATATGCAACGGCGGTGGATACATACTGAACTGGTCGGCGAACATAACAGGTGTCAATGTGACCTGGCTCAGCATGAGCCCGATGAGCGGCGGTAACCTCAGTGCCGCTGACTGCAATTCTACCCAGGTGGCGGTTAACGTAACTGGCCTGACAGCGGGAACTTACCACGCCAATATCACCATTAGTCAAGGGCTTCCGCCAGCGAGTCCTTCGGGAGGAGCTGAGAGTGCTGCGGTGAAATCTAAGCCCGCCGCGGCGGTGGTGCCCGTCAACTTAACTATTGGCGTTCCCGGAATCTCCGCTAGCCCGGTGCCCCTTACCTTCACCACTGGTGAAGGAGAAGACCCTCCGGACCAGACGCTCGAGGTATGCAACACGGGAACTGGAACACTGAACTGGTCGCTGACTGATAGTGCTGGCTGGCTCAGTGAAAATCCCACGAGCGGCAGCCTTGGTGCAGGTGAGTGTGAGGACGTAACCGTGTCGGTTGATACCACCGGTATGGCAGCCGGAGATTACACTGCTACAATCACCGTTACCGGGTCTCCTAAAGTATCAGTCCCGGTCAACTTGTATATAGTGTCAGGAATGCCGGAAATACCGGTAACGCCGGCGGCTATCTCTTGCTCCGGACTCAGCATATCGCAGCAGCAGGTTCAGCTTGGACAGGAAGTGACAATCTCCGTCATCGTGACTAACAGCGGCGGGGAAACTGGCAGCTATAATGCCGTTCTGTATATCAACAGTGTGGTTGAGGACAGCCAGTCGGTGTCCGTTCCCGGGGGCACAAGCAAGAATGTGATATTCACGGTAACCAAATCGAAGGCAGGCGTTTATGACGTTTCCCTGGCCGGGCAAACCGGGCAGTTTGAGGTAGTGGGTGGCGGCTGGTTTGGTGGTGGGCTCGGGCTGGGCACCGGTGGCATAATAGCCATTGTGGTGATTGTTATCGTGCTTATCGTGGCCGTGATATTCATAATCAGAGGCACGGCGGGACCGGGATAAATTAAGCTGATATGTAATATAAAGGGCGGCTTTGTAGCCGCCCTTTCCTTTTTGAGATTGCCACGCTGCTCCCTTCGCTACGCTCGCGCCTTCGGCTCGCAATGACACCCCCCTTTGTCATTGCGAGGCACTCTGGTGCCGAAGCAATCTGGTGAGATTGCTTCACTTCGTTCGCAACAAGGATTGCCGCGCTGCGCTCGCAATGACAGGTAAAAAAAGGCTCGCAATGACAGGTAAAAAAAGGCTCGCAATGACAAGGTAAAAAAAGGGGCGCAATGACACCCCCCTTTGTCATTGCGAGGCACTCTGGTGCCGAAGCAATCCCGGTGGGGCTATTGACAAATACGACTCTTCACCATAATGTAAGCGCCATAACATGCATCTAAATCTGCCAAAAATCGCCGTGAGTGATTCAAGGAGGCTTGAATGAGAAAGCTGGGATTTATTGTCGGGATTATTGTGCTTCTGATGGCGGTAATGCCCCTCAGCGTGCCTGTGAGCGACAGTTTACCGGCTCAGGCTGCGGAGCCACCTCCACCTGTACCGCAGGAGGCACCAAGATTGCCGCCGCCGCAATACCAACCGCCTCCGGTGATAGACGGGCATGGAACAGGTTTCATACCGCCAACGATGGACCTGTCCCATATTAGCGGGCAGAGAATGCCTGACGGCTCTCTGGTGGGAGAGTCGCCGGTGGGACCACCACCACCGCCGCCAACTTCGTTTGATTGGCGTACACCACCAAATGGCACAAATAAGGTCACCTCGGTGAAGGACCAGGGTGGTTGTGGTTCCTGCTACGCCTTTGCCGCGATTGCCAATGTCGAATCGAAGATATTAATCGACACCAACACCACTCCCCCCGGTCCCAACTACTCCGAGAACAATGCCAAGGAATGCAACTGGCGCGAGGTGCACAACTACAACTGTCCCTGTCCTCCTGGCGTTCCATGGGGCAGCTGCGATGGGGGGAACTACAAGATGCTTGCCAGCCTGTTCTCCCAGAAAGGCATAGTCCGGGAGACGGATGACCCATATGTGGCCAACGACACCGCCTGCAACTCTACCTGTCCGTATAACAAGACACTGCTGGACTGGAGAATCATATCGACTTGGTCGGTGGCCAACACCAATGTGCTGAAGAACTACATCATGAACAATGGACCGGTCTATACCACGGTATATGTGGACGCGCCCCAGGGTTTCAATGCCAGCTATACCGGCTCGTACACCTTCAACTACACTAGCAGCGGTACAAACCATGCTGTGTTGATTGTCGGCTGGAGCAACACTCTTCCACCTGACCAGCAGACCGGCCTGACCGGAGACGGCTGGATTGTGAAGAACTCCTGGGGCGCCGGCTGGGGTGCTGGCGGATATTTCTATATTCACTACGGCGCAGCAAATATCGGCATGTGGTCCTCATATATGCACTCCTGGCAGGACTACGATAATAACGGCGGCATCATGTATTACGACGATGATTGCTGGGACCAGAGCTGGGGATTTGTCTGGCCATGGAACAGTACCACTGCCTGGGGACTGTGCAATTTCACCCCGACAAATAATACCTGTGCTACCCGCGTGGAGTTCTGGACCACCGATGCCACCACTGATGTGGACATATACATCTATGATGCCTTTAATGGGACACATCTGAGCAACCTGCTTTGCAGCCAGTTGAACTACAATTTCACCGAAGCTGGCTACCATTCGGTGCCCTTGAGCTCGCCACTGCCGCTGACTGCCGGCGACGATGTTATCGTGGTGATAAATTTCACCAACAGCGTTAGCGAGTACCCCGTCCCGGCCGACCCGAACGGACCACATGTAACGGGGCGCACATACTTCAGCCCCAATGGTGCAACCGGTATGTGGCTTGACCTGGGAGCAACTGCAAACGAAGATGTGGCTATTCGCCTGCGCACCTCGGCAGTATCGTATATCAATTGCACCTGTGGCGATATCTGCGTCAATACCACCGGATGGTGGCGCAACGGAGGCACTTTCAATGCCAGCGCCACGCCCATCCAATCTGCGGTCAATAACGCCACCGGTGGAGACACGATTTGTGTTAAGGATGGCAATTACAGTGAAAACGTGGATGTGAATACCGCTAATTTAACCATTAACTCCGAAAATGGCTATGCCAACTGCATCGTGAACGCATCAAGTTCAAAGGACCATGTGTTTGAAGTTACCGCAAATCATACCAGCATAACCGGGTTCACGGTGGAGAATGCCACTGGAACCGGCAAAGCTGGGATATACCTTTCTAGCGCAGACCACTGTAACATTTCTAACAGCAATGTAACAGATAACTACTATGGCATCCGCCTGTATTCTTCGAGCAGCAACAACACGTTGACAAACAACATCGCCAACTCGAACAACGACGCCGGCATCTACCTGGTATCTTCGAGCAACAACAATGCTCTCAGGGACAACACCGCCTCGGACAACAACGACGGCATCTTCATAGGGTCCTCAAGCAACAACAACCTTACGAACAACACCGCCTCAAATAATAGCGTCCACGGCATCTACCTGTGGAGTTCCAGCAACAACAACCTTATGAACAACACGGCAAACTCAAACACCTACGGCATCTATCTGCATTCTTCGAGCATCACTACCATCATCAACAACACTGCAAACTCGAATTGGTACGGCATCTCCCTATCTTCTTCGAGCGACAACAACACTCTCAGGGACAATACCGCCTGGAGCAACACGAACCGCGGCATCTCCCTGGATTCTTCAAGCGACAACAACACTCTCAGGGACAATACCGCCTGGAACAACACCGTGAACGGCATCTCCCTGGAATCTTCGAGCAACAACACGCTCATGAACAACACCGCGAACTTAAACAACAACGGCATCTCCCTGGTGTCTTCAAGCAACAACAACCTCACCAGCAACAAGGCATGGAATAATAGCGGCTACGGCATCTACATAGGGTCTTCGAGCAACTATAACAACCTCACCAACAACACCGCCTCAAATGGTCAATTTGGCATCTATCTGTATTCTTCGAACAACAACACCATCACCAACAACACTGTAAACTCAAACACCCTTCGGGGCATCCAGCTGTATTCTTCTTCAAGCAACAACGCCATCTACAACAACTACTTCAACAACACGCAAAATGCCTATGATAACGGAGTTAATACCTGGAATACCACAAATACCACTGGGCCGAACATCGTCGGTGGACCATATCTCGGCGGGAATTACTGGTCAGATTATTCCGGCAATGATATCAATGGGGATGGCTTTGGGGATACTCCTTACAACATCACAGGAGGCGGTTCAAACAAAGATTATCTGCCGTTGGTTCCAGCGCCAGTACATAACATAGACTCAGGAGAGGATTTCTATGCCATTCAGGCTGCCATAGATGCTGTTAACACTACGGCTGGTCATACAATTACTGTGGATGCTGGAACACATAATGAAAATGTAGATGTTACCAAGCGATTAACCATAAGGTCGACCTCGGGGAATCCTGCCGATACCATTGTGAACGCCACAAATTCAAGTGCCCATGTGTTCAATGTAACTGCAGATTGGGTGAACATCACCGGGTTCACGGTGGAAAATGCCACTGCAGACTATATGGCTGGAATTCATTTAGACAGCGTGCAGCATTGCCACATTTCCAGCAATCATGCCATAAATAACTACCATGGGATCACCCTGGGTTCTTCGAGCAACAACACGGTCACTGACAATGCAGCTTCGAATAATAACCAGATAGGCATCTTCTTGGTTTCTTCAAGCAGCAACATATTCATGAACAACACTGCAACGAATAACACGCACGGCATCACGCTGCTTAGTTTCAGCAACAGCAACACCATCTACAACAACTACTTCAACAACACGGCTAATGTCTTCGATGACGGAACCAACACCTGGAACACCACGAATACTACCGGGCCGAACATCGTTGGTGGGCCGTATGTCGGCGGCAACTACTGGAGCGATTATTCGGGGAACGATACCAATGGAGACGGCTTTGGAGATGAGGGACTTCCCTATAATTGTACCGGAAGTATCCAGAATGGTGGGGATTATCTGCCGTTAGTGATGCCGACCGGTGCAACCCTGGAAGGGCGTGTTAGCTTTCCAGGATGCCCTGAAGGTCCTAGATGGGTACGGGGACTTGATGTAAGGTTCTTCAACTCGACAACTGGGAATGAGACGGCATGGTCGCCGATGAATGCCACCACTAACAGTAGCGGGGTGTTCAATAGCACGGGTCTTGACCCTGGGACGTATAATGTTTCCATTAAGAACTGGACATGCTTGAGCGAGGTAAAGACTAATGAGACGTTGACTGCCGGCAACACCACAGTGGTAGATTTTGGGACGACAAGAGAGGGAGATTCTAATAACGATGATAGTATCACTGGTGCCGACAGGTCGCTGCTGTACTCGGGCTGGAGCAAATCTCAGGGTGAAGCCGGTTATAATATTCATTATGACTTCAACCGGGATGGCTCGCTTGGCGGTCCTGACAGGTCGCTGATGTATGCTTATTGGGCTCAGCATGGAGACCTGACTTGATGTTGATAAACAAGTTCAAAAATCAAAGATAAAAAATCAAAATTACATTCAGTAGCTATCAGCTTTCAGCTATTAGCCTTCAGCTATCAGCTAACCGCTGATTGCTGATTGTTTTTTCACATTGTTTAGTATTTCGGGTGTCATTGCGAGGCACGGCAGTGCCGAAGCAATCTCATGGCCCCACCGAGATTGCCACGCTTCGCTCGCAATGACAATTGAGCGAGTGAAAACCTATTGACAGGGTAAATATGCCAGCTTATATTTAGCGCAATGCTCTATTTGGAGGCTTGAAATGGTCAAAGCATGGAAGTTGGTTTCGATTCTTGTGGTTGTGCTATTGGTGCTGTCTTTTGGGATAGTGGCAATGCCGCAAGGAGCAACAGAGGCAAGCGGCCCAGCCTGCACCTGCGGGGATATCTGCGTTAATGAGACTGGCTGGTGGCGTGATGGAGGCGCTTTCAATGCCAGTGCCACGCCCATTCAGGCTGCGGTCAATAACGCCACCGGTGGAGACACGATTTGCGTTAAGGATGGCAATTACAGTGAGAATGTCGATGTGAACCTAGCTAATCTGACCATCCAATCTGAGAATGGCAATGCGAATTGTGTCGTGAACGCATCAAATCCAAATGCCCATGTGTTCAATGTAACCGCAAATCATACCAACATAACCGGTTTCACGGTGGAAAATGCCACTGGAAGCAATGCCACCGGGGTTTACCTTCATGGCGTAAACCACTGCAACATCTCTAACAATGTTATGTGTAGTAATAACATGGGCGGGATTTACCTGAATGCAACGCATAACAGTATTTTGGATAACAATACTGTATCTCATAGCCTGGCAGGGATAGGTTTGGAGAATTCTACCTATAACAATGTAACGAATAGCAACATCAGCAATACCAGTTATGCTATCGCTGTATGGCGCCTCAGCCACTTCAATCGAGTCATAAATAACACCATATTTAATACCACCAATTTTGTTGCCAGTCCTTCTGGCAACTATAGCTTTGCTATTGAAATAATGGGTTCCAGCGGTAACACCGTAGATAACAATTATATCTCCAATACAACGGCATCCGGGATAAATGCCGGCGCTATGGGCATTTTTATAGCGTTTTATTATGGACCTGTCAACAATAACACGATAACCAACAACGAAATATACAACACAACAGCGTGCGGAACGAATGCAAGTGCCATGGGTATTTGTATAATGGGTGGACCTGCCGACAATAACACGATAACCAACAATGAACTATGCAATGCGACAGCATCCGGCGGAGGATACACGGCTGGATTTGGAATTTATGTAATGAACGCAACCGACAATAGACTGCTCAATAACACCGTAAGCTCGAATGATTTTGGGATAATGCTGGATTCAGCGAGTATTAACACGCTAACCAATAATACTGTGACCTTGAACAACAACTACGGCATCCATCTGTCTTCCTCGAACAACAACAACCTCACCAACAATACCGCCTGGAATAATACCGGTCTCGGCATCGTCCTGTATTCTTCGAGCAACAATACCATCACCAGCAACAATGTCACCTCAAACCACGACGACGGCATCTCCCTGGGTTCTTCGAGCAACAACACCCTCATCAACAACACCGTAGACTCGAACGACTGCAAAGGCATCTTCCTGCTTTCTTCGAGCAACTATAACAACCTCACCAACAACACTGTCTCAAACAACGGCCACTACGGCATCTGGCTGGATTCTTCAAGCAACAACAACATCTACAATAACTACTTCAACAACACCGATAATGCCTGGGACAACGGGACCAACATCTGGAATACCACAAATACTACCGGGCCGAATATCATCGGTGGACCATACCTTGGTGGAAACTACTGGTCGAATTACAGCGGGAATGATACCAACGGAGATGGCTTTGGGGATACCCCTTACAATATCAGCGGGGGTTCGAATAAGGATTATCTGCCCCTGGTTTTCCCGGTCCACAACGTGGACACTGGAGAAGATTTCTATACCATTCAGGATGCGATAGACGACTCTAATACTACAACTGGGCACACGATTACCGTTGCCCGGGGGACTTACAATGAAAATGTGAATGTCACCAAGCGGCTAACGATTCGCTCGACTTCTGGAAATCCTGCCGATACCATTGTGAACGCCACAAATTCAAGTGCCCATGTGTTCAATGTAACTGCAGATTGGGTGAACATCACCGGGTTCACGGTGGAAAATGCCACTGCAGACTATATGGCTGGAATTCATTTAGACAGCGTGCAGCATTGCCACATTTCCAGCAATCATGCCATAAATAACTACCATGGGATCACCCTGGGTTCTTCGAGCAACAACACGGTCACTGACAATGCAGCTTCGAATAATAACCAGATAGGCATCTTCTTGGTTTCTTCAAGCAGCAACATATTCATGAACAACACTGCAACGAATAACACGCACGGCATCACGCTGCTTAGTTTCAGCAACAGCAACACCATCTACAACAACTACTTCAACAACACGGCTAATGTCTTCGATGACGGAACCAACACCTGGAACACCACGAATACTACCGGGCCGAACATCGTTGGTGGGCCGTATGTCGGCGGCAACTACTGGAGCGATTATTCGGGGAACGATACCAATGGAGACGGCTTTGGAGATGAGGGACTTCCCTATAATTGTACCGGAAGTATCCAGAATGGTGGGGATTATCTGCCGTTAGTGATGCCGACCGGTGCAACCCTGGAAGGGCGTGTTAGCTTTCCAGGATGCCCTGAAGGTCCTAGATGGGTACGGGGACTTGATGTAAGGTTCTTCAACTCGACAACTGGGAATGAGACGGCATGGTCGCCGATGAATGCCACCACTAACAGTAGCGGGGTGTTCAATAGCACGGGTCTTGACCCTGGGACGTATAATGTTTCCATTAAGAACTGGACATGCTTGAGCGAGGTAAAGACTAATGAGACGTTGACTGCCGGCAACACCACAGTGGTAGATTTTGGGACGACAAGAGAGGGAGATTCTAATAACGATGATAGTATCACTGGTGCCGACAGGTCGCTGCTGTACTCGGGCTGGAGCAAATCTCAGGGTGAAGCCGGTTATAATATTCATTATGACTTCAACCGGGATGGCTCGCTTGGCGGTCCTGACAGGTCGCTGATGTATGCTTATTGGGCTCAGCATGGAGACCTGACTTGATGTTGATAAACAAGTTCAAAAATCAAAGATAAAAAATCAAAATTACATTCAGTAGCTATCAGCTTTCAGCTATTAGCCTTCAGCTATCAGCTAACCGCTGATTGCTGATTGTTTTTTCACATTGTTTAGTATTTCGGGTGTCATTGCGAGGCACGGCAGTGCCGAAGCAATCTCATGGCCCCACCGAGATTGCCACGCTTCGCTCGCAATGACAATTGAGCGAGTGAAAACCTATTGACAGGGTAAATATGCCAGCTTATATTTAGCGCAATGCTCTATTTGGAGGCTTGAAATGGTCAAAGCATGGAAGTTGGTTTCGATTCTTGTGGTTGTGCTATTGGTGCTGTCTTTTGGGATAGTGGCAATGCCGCAAGGAGCAACAGAGGCAAGCGGCCCAGCCTGCACCTGCGGGGATATCTGCGTTAATGAGACTGGCTGGTGGCGTGATGGAGGCGCTTTCAATGCCAGTGCCACGCCCATTCAGGCTGCGGTCAATAACGCCACCGGTGGAGACACGATTTGCGTTAAGGATGGCAATTACAGTGAGAATGTCGATGTGAACCTAGCTAATCTGACCATCCAATCTGAGAATGGCAATGCGAATTGTGTCGTGAACGCATCAAATCCAAATGCCCATGTGTTCAATGTAACCGCAAATCATACCAACATAACCGGTTTCACGGTGGAAAATGCCACTGGAAGCAATGCCACCGGGGTTTACCTTCATGGCGTAAACCACTGCAACATCTCTAACAATGTTATGTGTAGTAATAACATGGGCGGGATTTACCTGAATGCAACGCATAACAGTATTTTGGATAACAATACTGTATCTCATAGCCTGGCAGGGATAGGTTTGGAGAATTCTACCTATAACAATGTAACGAATAGCAACATCAGCAATACCAGTTATGCTATCGCTGTATGGCGCCTCAGCCACTTCAATCGAGTCATAAATAACACCATATTTAATACCACCAATTTTGTTGCCAGTCCTTCTGGCAACTATAGCTTTGCTATTGAAATAATGGGTTCTGGCGATAACACGGTAGATAACAATTATATCTCCAATACAACGGCATCCGGGACAAATGCAAGTGCTACGGGGATTTTTATAGCGTCTTATTATGGACCTGCCAACAATAACACGATAACCAACAATGAAATATACAACACGACAGGGCATGGAACGAATGCAAGTGCTATGGGTATTTGTATAATGGGCGGACCTGCCAACAATAACACGATAACCAACAACGAACTATACAACGCGACAGCATCTGGTAGCGGGTACACGGCTGGATTTGGAATTTATGTAATGAACGCAACCGACAATAGACTGCTCAATAACACTGTGACCTCAAATGATTTTGGAATAATGCTGGATTCAGCGAGTATTAATACGATGGTTAATAATACTGTGAGCTTGAACAGCTACTGCGGCATCCATCTGTCTTCCTCGAGCTACAACGACCTCACCAACAATACCGCCTGGAATAATACCGGCCTCGGCATCGTCCTGTATTCTTCGAGCAACAATAACCTCACCAACAACAATGTCACCTTAAACCACGACGACGGCATCTCCCTGGGTTCTTCGAGCAACAACACCCTCACCAACAAC
>Ga0307422_1000643_pt1 | contig 19026 bp, 13 predicted proteins | sample SalMarWE160290MG_FD_202153 | JGI IMG/M metagenome (GOLD analysis project Ga0307422, IMG submission 202153) | Salt marsh sediment microbial communities from the Plum Island Ecosystem LTER, Massachusetts, United States - WE1602-90 | ecosystem: Environmental > Aquatic > Marine > Intertidal zone >...
CCGAAACACCCGTCCCACCCGTCCCCACGGAAACCCCAGACGCAATACCTACATTTCCGGTAGATGGCTGGCGTGGCACGATCGTCAGACTGCCATCCCTTGCCCAATTCGACGATTACTTTGAACGGGAAGACGGAGAACGGTTCGGCATCGAGGGGACGCTCGAGAACAGAGCCGTCATAGAACCGCAGATCGCCGAATTCCGGTGGACCGGCGCACAGGTACATGTGTGGGGAGAACTGATTCCCGACATCCCGGATTGCGAAGGTCGACGCATCGCCGTCGACCGAATCGAGGCCGTATCCGGCCCGACGGAGGAAGCCAGGGACCTCACGCCCTTTGCTGAAACCAATGCCTCCTCTTTCCTTCCCCCAGATCGGTGGGGGGCATATGAGTCTTGGATGGTGGTAGATGATTTCTCCGACACCGCCTGGACCGAGGGGGTCACCGGCCCCGGAATCGGCGAGTGGATCACGCTCACCTTTCCCGACGTGATCGAGGTCCACAGCATCGGTTTGGACGTTGGCTACGACCGCGACGAAGATATATTCTTTGCCAACAACCGGATAAAGAAAGTGACCCTGGCCTTTTCCAACGGGGAGCAGGTCGAACTCGAGTTTGCCGACACCCGGGGCATGCAGACGATTCCCCTGGTCCGTGCTCCCGGCCCCAACATCGAGACCACTTTCGTCACCATCATCGTCGAGGACGTCTACCCTGGCACCGAATACGACGACACGTGCCTGGCTGAGGTCGAGATTTGGGGAAAGACAAAATAAGGACGCAGACGCTCATAGAGGAGATCACCTCATGCATCGGATTATTCTATGCTCTCTCGCACTCTTGTCGTCGACCGCATGCGCACTGGGTGTGGTTCAGCGCGAAGCCCTCACTCCCGCTCCGCCGACCGCAGCAGCACCTACAGTCGCTCCGCCAACGGCGGCAGCGCTCACGCTAGTGCCAACCGGCGCGATACAACCGGCGCCTACCACGCCGCCGGTACCGACCGACGCGACACAACCGGCGCCCACTACGCTGCCAGAGCCTACACCAGACACCGGCCCCACGCAGATCCGATTTTCGCCCGGCGCCACCTCGGCCACGATCAAGGGCACCTTGGCCGCATGCGGCGATAGCGACAACTACAGGTTGCAGGCCATGGAAGGGCAGACGATGCAGGTCGCCGCCACCTCGCCCGATGACGAGGTCATCGTCGCCGTGACCCGGCAACTCCCGGACGGCACCTGGGAGCCTATGGTGCGGTCCCACTTTTTGGAAAGCAGCGTGGAGGTCTTTTTACCTGCCACAGGCAGCTATGACATCGATGTCCTGAGAAAAATCGCCGTTGCAGGCGATTGTGAAGGGGTCGAGCCGGCGCCGGCGAACTATACCCTGGTGGTTGAGATTCCCCCGCTCTCCTCAGGAAGCCTGACTTTGGAGATGCTCAAAAACGCCGAGTACCATCTGCCCGACGAAGGCTCCTACCAACTTGTCGACGGGATACACTACCTGACCCCCACAATACCCGGCGAGCCTCCCAAGCATTGGAGCGTCCGACTCATGGAGCCTATGGCGTTCGGAGATATAAATGGAGATGGCGTCGAGGACGCAGCCGTCGTGATAGCCACGCGCTATGGCGGCACCGGCATCTTTGAGTACCTCGCCGTCGTATTGAACGTCGACGGGCAACCACACAACGCGGACTCGGCACCCCTGGGCGACCGGACGATCATCAACACCATCTCGATCGAGCCCGGCCGGGTCCACGTCGATGTGATTACCCATGATCCGAAAGACGGTCTAACCCAGCCCGAGATTTGGACCTTCGAGTTAAACGGTAATGAGCTGATTCCGCCGCCCAGTGACGACTGATCTGGTGAGAATGCAAAAACAGTCGCTCAAAAAACGAGGATAACCATGAACAGCCTTGTTCTGCGAAATGCTCTACTCGTGCTACTGACCTGCATCCTGTCGACGGCCTGCACCGTGGGTGTCGTCCAACGGGAAGAGCTGGCCCATCCCCCATCCGAGACGCCGCCGGCCCCCAGTCCCTTCCCGGCCCTCGAGAAACGGCTCGCGCTGGCCCCCGAGGGCGAGTGGCTGCACGATCTCCTGTTGGACAAGGGCGCCAAGCTACTGTACGTCACCGACACCGCCGACCAACTGCACGTCCTCGACGCCGAGACCTACGCCGAGCTGGCCGTGCTGCCAGCCGGAGGAGGCCTGCTCCTCGACGCGGCTCACGAGCGGCTTTACGTCAGCACGCCGTGGCGTCTGCATGGTACCACCACTGTGGTGGATACCGCCAGTTTGACCGTGACCGGAGTGATATCAGGCGGTCCGGTCACACTCGACACGGCCCGAAACCGCCTCTACGCCGGCTACAGCAGCATATTGGTCTATGACGGCGCAACGCTGGAAAAGCTGGGCGAGATCCCAATGTCCGGCGCCCCGGTCTATAACCCGCTGCGCGACGAGGTGTACGTCTCCCACGATACCGTCTATCAGATCGACGCGGAAACGTGGCAGGTCAGGGGCGATCTGCTGACTAACCTGACTGCGCGGGTATGCCCCCAGTGCCCGGGAAGAATCGCGACGGGCTACATCAACGTCTACCCGGAACGCAACCTGGTGGCGGTAAATATGCACGACGTTGCCAGCAGCAGCGGAGCAGGATACGAGATCGCTCCGCCCTTTTTCGACGCCACCACCTTGGAGCAGATCACCGATCCGACCCTGGTTCCCGCCACCACAAGAGGTTGTCAGTTCCGTCTCATCCTGACCGAACCGGTCGACGGCCGCACCTACCGGAGAGAAAAGTTTACCACTCCCATGCCTTACAACAACCTCATGGTCTATGGATCCGATGGTATGCTAGAGACCTGGCGAGACGGCCTGGCGGCAGGCGTCACCAACCCCCACACCTCCCAGATGTACACGCCTTACCTCGACAGCCTGCTGGTCCTGGATCTGCCGGCTCTCACGCCGGTGGGGACTCTTGCCGCTGCCTGCGTCCACTCGCTTGATGCCGAAAGCGGCATGCTCTACACCTTCGATGGTGGCGATTTGGTCGTCTTTGCCGAGCAAGGCGGCGATTATGAACCGCCGGTCGGCAGTATTGAGCCACAGCCCACGACGAGCGTATATCTGATCAAGCTGTCGCCAGACTACCCAACCGACCGCACGCTCTTCGTCGGTTTCTACGGGGAATCTGACCACTTGAACAAACTGTACCGCTCGACCGACGGCGGCCAAACGTGGACGTACCTGCGCGGCGGGCTGCCGGAAAGCGAGTTCCTGTCGCCCCACCTGGCCCTCTCACCCGGATTCGCCCAGGACCACACCATGTTCGCCGGCGGTTACATTCAAAGCGGTCAAGGTATAGGTGTGTACCGCTCGATCGACGGCGGCGACACCTGGAAGCCGATGTGGAACGGCCTGTCCCACCTGCGCATCTATGACATCATTCTCTCGCCAAACTACCCCGCTGACGGCACATTGCTGGCCTATGCCGAGTACAAACGTATCACCCCTTCTGAAAACGGTCGGTCGATCCACCGCTCCACCGACCGAGGTGTGAACTGGTCGTTGGTGATGACGGCCACAGAGAAGGCCGCTCTACCACACCCGGAGGAGCTCCTCCCACCCGGCCCGGCAGCGCCCGACGTTCGCTTTCGCGAGACCGCCGGGCCGCCGTACGGCATCGAGCGCTCCATCGACGGCGGCCGGACGTGGCACGCGATCTCCCTCGGCCGCCTGTCCAATACGATACACTTCGAGGCGATCCTGCCCTCGCCTAACCTGGCTGCAGACCACACCGTTTACATCCTCACTAACTTTGGTCTGTTCCGCTCGACCGACGACGGCGCCACGTGGCAACGGCCCCTCGACGAACGGCTGACCGGCCCGCTGGATTGGTCACAGAGCCTGATCACCGCCGCGCTCACGCCGCCACTGGAAGACGGTCGCCAGCAGCTCTTTGTCGGCACGGCAGCCGGACTGTTGGTGCTGGACCCGGAGGCTTTGACCTGGGTACCGGTAGAGATCGCTCCGCAGTGGCCAACCGTCCTGGGAGGGAAAATGGTCAACGCCATCAAGATCGACCCAGATGGCAGAACCTGGATGAGCGATCACGGCAGTGGTCTGGCACGCTACGCCAATGGCACCATACAGGCTAGATATACCATCACCGACGGCCTGCCCAGCCCATACGTCAACGCCATCGCCACCGCCCCAGACGGCTCTATCTGGATCGGCACATCGGACGGCATCGCCCGCTTCGATCCGTCGGCGGACTCAGACGGTGGTCACTCCTGGACCACTTACCCCTTCGCTGAAGAATTGGGCGACCCTTCCGTGCAGGACGTAGCCGTGGCCTCGGACGGCACAATCTGGGTGGGCAGCAGCAAACCGGGCCTTTTACACTGGGACGGGCAACGGTGGGAGCACATTACCGATCCAGAGAACCGCATTGGCGACCACACCCTCGACATCGAGATCGCTCCCGACGGTACACTGTGGTGCGCCACCTCGGCCGGGCTGGCCCTTTACAAGGACGGGACGTGGTCGATCGGTTGGAGTGGGGAGGTTTTCGCCGTCGAACTCGGTCCCGCTGGGTCCGCCTATATTGTTGAAGGGAAAGAGGATCACACCGTGTGGCGGTACGTCGATGGGGAGTGGCAGTCGCTGCATCCTGTTGGGGACCCATACATCGGGGCAGTGCTGCACGTCGCCGACGACGGTGCCGTGTGGATCGGCACCCTGCACGGTGCTTTCCGCTACGACGGGCAGACTTGGCACCAGTTCAGCGCCCGCGATGGCCTGCCGCACGACCACGTATACGCCATCGCCGAGGACGCCGCAGGCTGGCTGTGGTTCGGCACGTTCGACGGCGCCGCCCGCGTCGATCCGGCGACACTGAATCTAACACCGGTACAGAGGTGAGACATGATACGATGCATCATTGCCGGCTTGCTCGTTTGCTTCTCGTCGTTGGCCTGCGTGCTGGGTGTGGTCCAGCAGGAAGCCCGCGAACCAAGCGCCGCAACCACAACTCCATTGCCGCCCGCCTGGACCACCTACACCAGCGGCAACGACGTGAACGACCTGGCCTTCGATAAAGCGGGCAATCTGTGGGCCGCCACCAGCGGCGGGCTGGTCAAATGGATGGCGGACGGCGCCCATACCAAGTACACCACCCTCGATGGCCTGCCGGATAACGACATCCAAGATATCGCGACGGCGCCCGATGGCACAGTCTGGCTCGGTTCGTTCGACGGTGGCCTCACCCACTTTGACGGAGAGGGCTGGCGCACGTACACCGCCGCCGATGGCCTGCCAGGCAGCCGCGTGTGGGACGTCGCCGTGGCCCCCGACGGGACAGTGTGGGTCAGCACGTACGACAGCGGCGTCACGCACTTTGCCCCCTCGACAGATTCAAGTCGCGGCGGGGCAAATTGGCAAACGTACACCTCTGCCGACGGCCTGCCGAGCGACGACGCCTATGGCATCGCCGTGTGCGAAAGCGGCGCGGTGTGGATCTATACTGCGAGCGGCGTCGCCCGTTTCGACGGCAAGCGGTGGCGGGCCTTTACCGCGGCTGACGGCCTGCGCGAAGAGTACGCAATCTCGATCGCCGCAGGTCCCGGCGACACGGCCTGGGTCGGCACCAACAGTGGCGTCTTTTACTTCGACGGCGCCACATGGACGGCCCGTACCGAAGAGGACGGGCCGTCCTCGAACGCCGTCTCGTCCATCGCCCTGGCCCTCGACGGCACAGCCTGGTTGGGTACGAACACGAGCGGCCTGTTCCGCTTTGACGGACGTACCTGGACAGCGTATACCGAAAGAGATGGTCTACCCGGCAATTCTGTGGATAACGTCGCTCTGGCCCCCGATGGCTCGGTCTGGATCAGCACGTCGACCTGGCACGAAGAAACGAGCTTTTGGAGTGGACAGGGTATCTCGCACTTTGATGATAAAAGCTGGACCACGTACACCACCGACGACGAACTGGCGGCCAACCGGGTGGACTATACCGTCCAGACCGCCGACGGCATGCTGTGGTTCTTCACCGAAGGGGGGCCCTCCTGCCACAACGGCGAGGCGTGGGTTCCCTGCCCGGGCGTCGAGCAGGGGGCCCCCATTGGCCCATCCGTCACCCAGGCCCCCGATGGCGCACTCTGGAGCCTCCACCTCTCGGGCGTCATCCGGTTCGACCCCGGAGCAGCCCCAGGCCCCGACGGTGAATCGTGGATCGTCTACGACGATTTTCCAGGTAACAGCCTGGGAAACCTGACCGTCGCGCCCGACGGCTCGGTATGGGTCAACACCTACACACGCCCAATGCGCGGAGGAGCGCATCTGGGCCATGGCGTCGCCCGCTTCGACGGCACATCCTGGCACGTTTACACCACCACCCACGGCCTGGCGCACAACTACGTCAATGACATTGCCATGGCCGCCGATGGCGCTGTGTGGTTTGGCACCGACAACGGCGTCTCGCGCTTCGACGGGGAAACTTGGACCACATACGGCGTCGACACGATCATGCCAACCGACGACCGGCCATACGTTGCAGCCCGGCGCATTATCACCACCCCCGATGGGCTGATGTGCTGTGAACTCACCGGGGCCGTGTCGTGCTTTGATGGTCAGCACTGGATGGCCTTCACGGAGGCAGACGGGCTTTACGCTAGAGAGGGCGTCGGCCTCAACGTCATCCTCTCCACCGTCGTGGATCAGGATGGGGCGCTGTGGCTGGGCACCAACGGCGGTGGCGTCTCGCGCTTTGACGGCAAAACCTGGAGGACCTATACCACCGCCGACGGGTTGGCCGGCAACCATGTCAACGCCATCACCGTCGCGCCCGATGGTGCGCTGTGGTTCGGCACCAACGGCGGGTGCTCTCGCTTCGATCCTGCGGCTGGCCCAAATCCCGATGAAGGAGCGTGGATCACTTACACCACCGCCGACGGCGCGCCATCGGCGAGCAATGGCATAGCCGACAACATCGTCAAAGACATCGTCGTCGCGCCGGACGGCGCGCTATGGTTCAGCACCTACAGCGGCATCTCACGCTACGGGCCGCCGCGATGATATCATTCCACAAAGGAGAAAGAAAATGGCTACAAAACGAACACTATATCTCTTGGTACTCATCTTTCCACTGCTGACGGCGTGCACCATCGGCATCGTCCAGCGCGAGGAGGTCGTGAATACGTCAGGTGCAAACGTCGCCTCCCCTACCATCGATCCAATCGTCCAGGCCACGATAGGGGCCCTGTCCACACAAAATGCGGCCCTGTCCACACAGGTGGCAGTGGATGCCCAGGTCGATCCGACGGAGACACCCACCGCCCCCCCCACGGCCACGCCTGTCCCCACCGCTCTTCCCACTCGCCCGCCGACCAAAGTACCAACGCCGACACCCACGCCCTGCACCATCGCCCTCGGGTCGGCGTTCCGATTCCGGCTCAGCAGCCGCCCCGAGGCCACCGCCGCCTTGGGTTGTCCCCTCTTCGGCCAGCAAACGACGTGGACGGCGGAGCAGGTTTTCCAAGGCGGGCGCATGCTGTGGAAAAAAGATCGGGACCTGGCTTACATCCTCTTTAACGACAGTGGCACTTACCTGGTACTGGATGACCCTTACATCGAGGGTGATCCCGACGATGCCTGCCCCGAGCTTGGCGACGCGCCAGAGAGGCTGTTCAAGCCGGTGCGCGGTTTTAACCGGCAGTGGTGCAACACCCCCGACGTGCGAAATAGACTGGGCTGGGCGCTAGAAAAAGAAGCGGGATACGACGCAACGTGGCAGGAATTCGAGGACGGTCTGGCCCTGTTGAATCGGGGAAACCACATCTTTGTGCTGTATGAGGACGGCACGTGGCAGTATATCGAGTGAAGAGCGGCGTTTCGGTAACCGGGAGAGAAAAGATCCGACCCCGTTAATCAAACGGTAACCTGATGGTAACGCGGCAGCAAACCTACCGCGCCCCGGCTGTGGTAGTATGTAATGGGGAGCGCTGGATCAGTCCTTGAGAAACACCGTGCAGATCACAAACAACTACGGTCCGCCTGCTTGAAAGCAGGCCATTGATGGAACCAAGTCTGCAGCTCAAACGTCCGTAAAATGCAGACGACGTACTTGGGGCGGCGACAGATTCGTCCAAAATCGCACGCTGCGAAATTGAGAGGAGGTACAGCTATGTATAGGAAACCTTTCCTAATCGCACTGATCCTGGCACTGCTCGCGGTCAACCCCGTGCTGGCCCAGGACGAACACACCGACCCTCGCTGGCAAGCATCCTACTGGAACAACACCTCGCTTTCCGGGACGCCGGCGCTCCAACTGCAGGAGGCCAGCCTGGACCACGATTGGGGCACCGGTTCACCCGACCCCAGCGTTTCCAACGACGGCTTTTCGGCGCGTTGGACCAAGTACATCGACGTGGCGGACGGCACTTACCGCTTCACCGCCACCAGCGACGACGGCATCCGCGTGTGGGTCGACAGCGCTCTGATCATCGACCAGTGGAACGATCACGCTACCTCGACATTCACCGCCGACAAGCACCTGACTTCAGGGCATCACTGGGTCCAGGTCGAGTTCTATGAGAACATGGGCTTTGCCGCGGCCAAGCTCTCGTGGGCGCCCGCGACTTCTATCAGCGACTGGCGCGGGGAGTACTTTAACAACACATCCCTCAGCGGCAGCCCGGCCCTGGTGCGCAACGACACACAGATAGACTTTGACTGGGGCACCGGTTCGCCCGCGCCAGGCACCATCGGCTCAGATGGATTCTCCGTCCGTTGGACACGATCGATCAACCTGGCGGCGGGCAATTATCGCTTCACAGCGACGGTGGACGACGGCGTCCGCCTGTGGGTGAACAACCACCTGCTGATCGAATCCTGGCGCGATCAACCGCCGACGACGTACAGTGGAGACATCTACCTACCGGGAGGCGCCATCCCGATCAAGATGGAGTACTATGAAAACGGCGGGGGAGCCGTCGCACGCCTCTCCTGGAGCGGGGGCGGTTCGCCACCGCCGCCTCCCCCACCGCCCTCCGGCACCGTGATCGTCGATAACACCGATGCGGGCTTTGTCAAGGGCGGTTCGTACACCGGCTGGCGCACGGTGTACGAAGGATACGGAGGCAGCCTGCTGTGGACCTATAACAACGACCGGGTTCGCCCCTATTACAACTGGGCCCGCTGGTATCCCTCGTTCAGCGCGGGGCTATACGAGGTCTTTGTACACATTCCCTACCGCTACACCACCACGTTCAGCGCGCGCTACTGGGTCCGGCACTCGGGCGGTTACACCCTGCGCGTGGTGAACCAGTCGCTATACGACGACGATTGGGTGTCGCTGGGCACCTACTGGTTCAGCGGGACGAGCGCCGATTACGTCTCGCTCGCCGACGTGACGTATGAGGCATACGGATCGCGCCTCCTGGCTTTCGACGCCGTCAAGTGGGAACCGAGGTAACAGCCAAGACTCTCGCCCAGAAATTCCCACCGAGGAGCGTGGAGCAAAAGACCTTTGCTCCGCGCTTCATTTGCTGCCTCGAAAGTAACTGGTAGCGCCGCCATCCTGGCGGCATGCCTGCAAGATGCAGGCGTTCCCAATCCACGTCATCCGGCGCAAGTGTTTTCGTCATTGAGGGTGTCCCAGCGGGACATGGCAACTGTTCCGAAAACGTGTGGGGTAAATTGCCAATTTGCCCTACGTTGCGGCACATTTTCGTCATCTGGCGAGAGCGGCCAGGCAGCTACAAAACGCGATACAACAAAACACCCCCGGCCACAAAACCTTTGGCCGGGGGTGCGAGGAGCCTTTTGCCAATTCTCAAGATAGGCTCTACGGCGACGGGATGCACAACACATCACCGACCCGGATATAGTTCAGGTTGTAGATGCCGTTGCACTCGGCGATGCGCCACATGCTCACGCCATAGTGTAGAGAGATACGATACAGGTTGTCGCCGGTGACGATAGTGTGATAAGAGGCACAGGTACAAGCAGGCGGTGGCGATCCACCACACTGCGCCACACACGTCGGCCCACCTCCGATCGACATGTACACGTCGGGTATGGCCAGCACCTGCCCGGGGTAGATGGAATTGGGGTTCACCAGGCCGTTGTATGACGCGATTGCCCATGGGCTCACGCCGTAGGCACGGGCAATGCAATAGAGCGTCTCCCCCGTCTTGACGACGTGGTTGCAGATGGTCGCCTCACTCGGTTTGGCGTAGACAGTTGGGGCAACAAACAAAAGGGAAATCAGAACGACCACGAGGATAGGGAATACTTTACGCATAGCACACCTCCTTCGATTGAATGATGAACACGATTTAGTAAAACCACTATCCACCAACTATTATACAGGATACCGCAGCTAAATTCAATATCAAAAGAGTGACAAAAGCGTTTCAAACGACGCGCAAAAGCTACCCAAAAAACCAGTTGCCCCGTCTTCAAGGCAGCGACATAGGCAAGAACGAGCGGGTAACCCCGTACCTCATCCCACTGATCGCAGCGACCTGTACGAGGCTCACCACAAAACCGGCTAGCAGAGGGATCAGGGCTGTACGCCAGTCGTCCGCCGTATTCTCCCGCTGCAGGGCGATCAACACCAGCATGGTGTTGACGCTGGTGAGCAGAGTCAGCACACCCAGCGCGCTCACAAAGGCCAGGGGGTAGAGCGTCCACGGCCAGGAAATGAGCACCAAAGAGAGCACCAAGCCGACCATACCAAGCTCGAGCAGGACCAACAGGCCCAGGTCACGCAGGCCGCGGATGGCGCGCTCGGGGAGAAATTGCCGCCACATCGTGGAATTGAAAGCGGGGTAGACGAGCGCGCTCATGGTCAGGCCATTGAGCGCACCGGTGAGCAGCCGCAGCTCTTGCATCGGCTGATACACGTTCCGCACATTGAGCACCGTGACGATGGTCGTATTCATCCCCGGCGTCGCCAGGAGAGAATTCAAGCCGTCCAGGGCCCAAAGCAACGTGAACGTAATGAGAAATAGGATGGCGAGAACGGATGGAAACTCCACGGCGCGGCGGCGACGCAACACCAGGGCCTGCCCAAAAAAACCAACCAGCGCCCCGACGAAAGTGCCCGTGCAGCGCGCACAAAGTGGGAGCTGACGCCCGCCAATCTCGAAAGAGTGAGCCGCGATCTGGTGGCACACCGCATACCCGACCATATTCGCCTTGGCCATGAACCAATCCCCCGAATAATCCCGCAACGCTCCCGGCGTGATCAACATAAAGGCCACAAAGGCCACTACGGCCACTCCAATGACCAGTCCCGGCAATGGAAACGTGCGCTTTCGAGATCCTTCAGCAGGCAATGCAGACTCTGTCGTCGTCATCGTTCATCAACTCCCCTAGGATTCACTCCCCCATCACCTGCACGATCAGCCGGCGCGAGCGAGGGCGTGCGTCAAAGTCCAGGAACACAATCTGCTGCCACGTACCCAGCGTGAGATTGCTATCGACAAAGGGCACCGTCAGCGAAGGGCTGATCAGAGCAGAGCGGATGTGGGCGCTGCCATTGTCGTCTCCCCAGCGCAGGTGATGCTGATAGTCTCGATCAGAGGGCACGATCTCATCAAGAATTTGCCGCAGATCGGCCATCACGCCGCTCTCGTACTCGATGGTGGTCAGGCCGCCGGTTGAGCCGGGGCAAAAGACGATGACAATACCCGCCCGCAGCCCCGACTCTCGGACGACGGTGGCGACCTGGGACGTGATGTCCTGAATATCAGTGTGTCCCTGAGTATTCAGGCCTAACTGCTGAGTGATGACCATCTGCCTTCCTCCTTCGGCGCGCTCTCTTCCCGCGCCAACCGACAGCTCGTATCATAGCACAGTTCTCCCAAATGCCCAAGCGCAAGCGCGCGTTGAGCGCAAGCGCGCGCTACTGGCGCGGGAAGGCCGAGTGTGTTACAATGCCGCCGGTATGGACAACCTCATCAAAGAACTCAACCCACAGCAACAAAAAGCAGTCACTGCCTCTGATGGCCCCGTGCTGGTGCTGGCCGGTCCGGGCAGCGGCAAGACGCGCGTGCTCACCCACCGCGTCGCCTGGCTGGTGCTGGAGCGGGACGCCGCCCCCTGGTCGATCATGGCGGTCACCTTCACCAACAAGGCCGCCCGCGAGATGCGGGAACGGCTGGAGGAGCTTCTCGGTCCCTCTCGCGCCCGCCGCCTGACACTGGGCACCTTTCACGCCACCTGTGCCCGCGTCCTGCGCCGCGAGGCCGAGGCCACCGGCATCTCACGCGACTATGTCATCTTTGACGCCGACGACCAGTTGCGTCTGATCAAGCAGGTGATCAAGGACCTGGGGCTGGACGACAAGCGGTATCGCCCGCGAGCGGTGCACGGCGCCATCTCCCGCGCCAAGAACGAGCTGATCCCGCCGGAGGCGTACGACACCGGCACCTACTACGGCGAGGTCGTCAAGCGCATCTACGAGCACTACCAGGCGCTGCTGGCGGCCAACGGCGGGCTTGATTTCGACGACCTGCTGATGAAGACAGCGCAGCTGTTCGCTCAGAACCCCGCCGTGCTCGCGAACTACCAGGAGCGCTACGTCCACATCCTGGTGGACGAGTTCCAGGACACCAACCAGGCGCAGTACACGCTGCTGCGGCAGCTTTCTGGGATGCAGCACAATCTGTTCTGTGTGGCTGACGAAGATCAGTCGATCTACGCGTGGCGAGGCGCAGACTATCGCAACATCCGCCGCCTGCGAGATGACCACCCCGACCTGCTGACGATCCTGCTGGAGGAGAATTACCGCTCCACCCAGACGATCCTCGATGCCGCCCACGCCGTCATCCGCCACAACCCCGACCGCACGGAAAAGGCTCTCTTTACGCGGCGCGGGCAGGGGCCAGAGATCGCCGTCCACGAGGCCTACGACCAGGACGACGAGGCCCAGTTCGTAGTCGACACGATCACCCGCGTGACACGGGAAGGCGTGCACTACGGCGACTGCGCCGTGATGTACCGCACCAACGCCCAGTCCCGCGCGCTGGAGGACGCCTTCGTCCGCGCCGGGATGCCCTACCGGTTGGTGGGGGCCACCCGCTTTTACGCCCGTCGCGAGATCAAGGACATCGTCGCCTTCCTGCGCCTGATCCACAATCCGGCCGAGGGCGTGAGCATGGCGCGCGTGGTCAACATCCCCCCGCGCTCCATCGGCCAGAAAACCACATCGGCGCTGGAAAACGCAGCACAGGAGCGCGGCGTCTCGGTCTACGAAGTGATGCACGATCTCCCCGACAAGCTGGGGGCCCGGGCGCAGCGAGCGCTGGCGACCTTCCTGGAGATGCTGGAAGGCTGGGTCGCAGCGCGGGAGCACCTGACAGTGGCCCAGTTGATCGACCGCGTGGTGGAGGATACGCACTACGCCGACTATCTACGCGACGGCACCGAGGAGGGCGAAGAGCGCTGGGCCAACGTGCTGGAGTTGCGCAACGTGGCCGCCGAGTACGAGGAGACCACGCTGACTGAATTCCTGGCCGACGTGGCGCTCGTCTCTGACGTGGACAACCTGAGCGATGACGTGGACGCACCGACGCTGCTGACGCTGCACAGCGCCAAGGGGCTCGAGTTCCCCGTCGTCTTTATCACCGGCCTGGAGGATGGGCTGCTGCCCCACAGCCGTTCCTTCGACGACCCCGACCAGATGGCCGAGGAGCGCCGGCTGATGTACGTCGGGCTGACGCGGGCCAAGGACCAACTCTACCTAACCCGCGCCTTTCGCCGCACGCGCTACGGCGAGAGCGATCCTTCGGCACCCAGCCGGTTCCTGGACGACATCCCGCCGCAACTGACCGGCGGCGCAAAGAAGCCAAGGCGCACGAGGACGCAGACGCAGTGGGATCAAGGGTCAGACTACCGGGCTGGCAATCTCCAATCTCCAGTCTCCAAACCTCAATTCCGCGCCGGTCAGCGAGTGCGGCACGCCGATTTTGGAGATGGGTTGGTGATCGAGAGCCGCGTCGATGGCGCCGACGAGATCGTCGCAGTGGCCTTCGAGGACGTGGGCTTGAAGCGGCTGATGGCAGGGCTGGCCAACTTGGAACGACTGGAAGGCTAGTCTTCCCCCCCACCTGGCCTCCCCCACCACGGAGGAGGGATCAATAAACCAGCCTTCGCGGCAGCAGGTTCCTGATCCGGTTGCCCTGCACCTTGCCCAGGCCCAGGAATCGCCCGCTCTCGTCTTCCAACAAAATAGTCGCCCCCAGGGGATGCTGCGGCTCCAGCCCCCGCAAGTCTCGCCCGCCCAGCCATGCCTGGACCTGATCGTCCGCCAGCGTCAGCCTACACCCGGTGAACTGCGTGCCGAACCGAGCCACGAACTCGTGCGACGGCGCGAATCCGCCTCCACTTTGCTCCCCGACCCGCATCCCCGTCATCACGCAGGGCAGACCGGCAAAGTGGGCCAGGAATCGCTCCGGGACGGCGTATACCGACGCCTTGTGTTCCCACAGCACCAGCGCCTGCTGCTCCACCACCGCCTGGAAATCGAATCCGTACACCTGTAGCAGATGATCGCAGACGCTCGCCGTTTCTGGCTGGCTCATCGGCGCGAACCCGGCGCTCTCCAACGGGCGCGCAGGCACGTCGGATGGCTGCACGTCGACGGGGCCGTGCTTGCGAACCAGGGCGGCGAAAAAGCCAGAGGTGTCGTACAGGTGTGGCCACAAGCGCACCGCCCGCTGAACCTGGGGATGAAACACGCGCTCGCCGTCAGAGGCCAGCGCCGGAGCAGGCGTCGGCAGCAGGCGATCAACCGGCTCGACCGTCGCCCGGTGTGGATATCGTTTCAGCAGCGCGTCCAGCACCGCCTCGTCCTCCTCGGGGGCCAGGGAGCACGTGGCATAGACCATCTCGCCGCCGGGTTTGAGCGCCTGAAACGCGCTCACCAGCAGCCCGACCTGCTGCCAGTGCAGCGCCTGCCGCTCGTTGGCTGATACAGGTTGCATCTTGCGCCGCTCGGCCGTGCGCAGACTCTCGCCGCTGCACGGCGCATCCAGCAACACCTTGTCAAAGGTCTCGGGGAACCAACTGCCGAACCGCTCGCCGGGATAGGTGGTAACTACCGCGTTCATCGCGCCCCAGTCCTGCAGCTTGAATCGCAACGGCGGGATGCGCGGGCCGCTGGCGTCGTTGGCGACGACGAGGCCCCGATCGCCCATCTTGCACGCCAGGTGGGTCGTCTTGCCGCCGGGAGAAGCGGCCATGTCCAATACCAGCGGCGCGTCCTGCTCAAAGCCGAACATCTCCGCCGGCAGCATTGAGGCCGCGTCCTGGATGTAGTAAAAGCCCATCTTGTGCTCCAGTGTCTGGGCGATGGGCTCTCCGCTAACCTGCCAGCCCGCATCGCAAAAGGCCACCGGCTGCACCTGCCAGCCGTACCACGCGGGCCAGGTGCGACGCGCGTCATCGACGGCAATCTTGAGGGTGTTGACTCGAATTGCAGTAGGGAGAGGGTGCTGCACAGCCTGGAGGAGTTGCTCGAACTCGACAGCGCTCAAAAAGCTACGATATTTATCCAAGCCCTCGGGGTTCATCAAGATTCAAGTGCCTCTTGTGGGGCGGATTGCCAATCCGCCCTACTTGCTCGCCAAAAACGCCAGCTCGGTGGCGAACGCGAACCGCTCGACCGACCACCCCCTACCCGCGATCAGCTCGCGGAAGTGCGCTTCATAGTTGGTGGGCATCCCCTTACTTCTGCCGCCCAGGCTGTGGACGGGGAACGAGACCAGGAGATACTGCGCGTCGATGGCGTCCAGGAGCTGCGCACCGGCCGACTTGTCGATCTGCTCCAGACAGGGGATCGACTTGAGCACCAGGGCCAGGTCGACGCGGGGTGTGGAGCAGGCATGGAGCACGTCGCACGCCGTCGCCCGCCCGCGCACAGGGGTGAGCACCATGAACGCCCGCAGGAACTCGACCATATCCTCATAGATATCATAGGCATAGTAAGTCGCCCCATCGGGCAAGCCCATCCACGGGATCGCCAGCGGGTTGAGGCCGCAGGCCAGGTCGAGCACGGAATGCACCGGCTGGAGATCGACCAGCACGGCGGCGTAGAATTCGTCGAGGAACTCCAGCCGCTCCTGCGTAGAAGCGTGATAGCCCATGATCTGCGCGCAGGCCTGCCGGAATTCCGCACCACTCCCGGAAGCTGTCCGCAGGTCATCCAGCCACGCGACGTAATCCATCCCGCCCTCCAGATAGGCACCACCCACCTGGTGTAGCTTCCTCTTGGTCGCCTTGACCGCCTCTTTGAGGCGACGGCCCTTGGCCAGCTCCCGCTCGCCGATACCGCGCACGACGTCCTCACAGACGCGCCTATATTTGGCGCTCTTGCGGACGGCGGCGACCAGCTCGTCAATATCGCTCACAGTGCCTCTTCTCTCAACAATGCCATCAGTTGGGTCATAAACCGCAGGTTGTGCATCGTCGCCAGCCGCAGGGCCAGACTATCCTTGACGGCGAACAGGTGATGCAGATAGCCCAGCGAGTAGTCGGTGCAACACGGGCAGTCACAGTGAGAGGAGAGCGGACCGCCGGCCTTGATGTGCTTGTCGTCGGTGACGTAGATGTAGGAGAACCAGTCTCCCCCCCTATCTTCCCCCCCGCATCCTTCGACTTCGCTCAGGACAAGCGCGGGGGGGATATCGCTCACAAACGCATACAGCCGCCCGCGTCGCGCGTCCCGCGTGGGCAGCGAGCAGTCGAATAGATCGTACCCCATCCGCGCGCACGCCACGACGTAGGCCGGATGGCCCACCCCCAGCGCGTGGGTCGGGAACCGGGGTGGCACCAGCTCGCGCACGTAGGCCAGCATATCGGCCAGCAGATTCCCGTCGCCATCGAGCGGCCAGCCGCCGTAGCCAAAGCCGTCGAAGCCAATCTCCAACAGCTCCCCGGCGCACCGCCGGCGCAGCTCGCGCGATCCGCCGCCTTGAACGACGGCGAGCAGCAGCGGACGTTGTTCCTGAAATAGCTCCTTCTGCTCGACCAAACGCTCGAACTCGTCCTTGCAGCGCCGCGCCCAATCGACCGTCCGCTCGACCGACTCGCGCTGCGTCTCCAGCGGGGCGTCCACGTGCGTGCAGTCGTCGAGACAGACGACGACGTCGGCGCCGTAGCTCACCTGCAACTGGACGCTCTTTTCCGGCGTCAGGGTGAACTTGCGGCGGGACTGGTCGGGCCGAAAGGTGATGCCGTTATTCGTCAGGCTGCCGTTCTTGGGATTCTGCCGGATCAGTGAGTAGGCCTGGAAGCCGCCCGAGTCGGTGACGATGGGCCGCTGCCAGCCGCTCATCCGGTGTAACCCACCCAGTGCCTGCACGGTCGAGGAGCCGGGATGCTGCATCAGGTGGAAGATGTTCATCACCACGCCCTGCACACCGCAGCGGGCCAGGTCGGCGCTATCGACCGAGCGGACGACGCCCATGGTCGCGTCAGGCAAAAAGACGGGAAGCTGCAACCGGCCGTGGGGTAGCTGCAAGGTTTTCACGATACCCCTGCAATAACGACGGTGTACTCGCCCCGCGGCTCCTCTTCTTCAAAGAAGGCCAGGAGCTCTGAGAGCGTCCCGCGCTGGATCTCCTCGTACAGTTTGGTCAGCTCGTTGGCCAGCGCCGCCTGGCGGTCGCCGAACACCTCGATTGCGGCTTCGAGGAACGCTTTCAACCGATAAGGGCTCTCGTAAAAGACCAGCGTGTGCGGCGAGTGCGCGTCGACCTCGAGGAATCTTTTCCGAGGGCCGGGCTTGCGCGGCGGAAAACCGCGGAAGGTAAAGCTGTGCGACGGCAGCCCCGAAAGCACCAGCGCCATCACCAGCGCGCTGGGGCCGGGGATCATAACAATGGGCACATCCTCCTCGATGGCCCGTCGCACCAGCGTGAACCCGGGATCAGAGATGCCGGGGGTGCCGGCGTTGGTCACCAGCGCCACCGACTGGCCCTGCTCGACCATCGACATGACGCGCGCCGTGGCCTGGCGCTCGTTGTGCTCGTGGAAGGCGATCTTGGGTTTGTCGATCTCGAAATGCTTGAGCAGCCGCCCGGTCTTGCGCGTGTCCTCGCAGGCAACCACGTCCACATGGCGCAGCGTCTCCAGCGCGCGTAGCGCAACGTCGCTCAGGTTTCCTATTGGCGTCGCCACCAGATATAGCATCAAGCCACTCCTGCCGAGTTTAATTTTTGGGACATGGAAGAACGCGGGAAAACACTGACTTTACCTTTTGATCCGTGTTCATCCGTGTTTTTCCGCGTCCTATTTCTCTCGATACCCCAACACCCGCATACCGTTGAGGGTGACCAGCAGCGAGGCCCCCATGTCGGCAAAGACGGCCATCCACAGCGTCGCCGCACCGGCCAGGGCCAGCGCCAGGAACACCGCCTTGATGACCAGCGAGAGGGCAATGTTCTGGCGGATGATGGCCAGCGCCCGGCGGCTCAGCCGCATGGTAAAGGGCAGCTTGGTCAAGTCGTCAGCCATCAGTGCGATGTCGGCGGTCTCCAGCGCCGCGTCGCTGCCAGCGGCCCCCATCACGATGCCCACGCTGGCCCGCGCCAGGGCCGGGGCGTCGTTGATGCCATCGCCCACCATCGCCACCTGACCGTACCGGTCAAGCAATTCCTCCACCGCCTCCACCTTTTGCTCCGGCAGCAGCCCGGCGCGGAACTCGTCCACCCCCACCTGCGCGGCGATGGCGCGGGCGGCATCCTCGTTATCGCCGGTGAGCATCACCGTGCGCCGGACGCCCGCGTGGCGCAGCTCGGTGACGACCGCGGGAGCCGTTTCCCGTAGAGCATCTGCCACGGCCACGTACCCCTGCCGCCCGCAGCACGAGTCCTCGACCAGTACGATGGTCTGCCCCTTGGCCGTCGCCTCGGCCACCTCATTGCAAAATGAGGCCTGATCGCAGAAGGAAGCGGTGTGCGTATCGCCGTGGATATGGGCGTGACTGCCGAC
>Ga0307422_1000646_pt1 | contig 18985 bp, 17 predicted proteins | sample SalMarWE160290MG_FD_202153 | JGI IMG/M metagenome (GOLD analysis project Ga0307422, IMG submission 202153) | Salt marsh sediment microbial communities from the Plum Island Ecosystem LTER, Massachusetts, United States - WE1602-90 | ecosystem: Environmental > Aquatic > Marine > Intertidal zone >...
TCATATGGAAAACTCCGCCATTTCCAGCAACGCCATCCTGGATATTATTGAAGATCAATGGTATAATCTGTGGATGTCGACCTGGGCAGGCGGCCTGGTAAAATATAACCCGGATAAGAAACAGTTTACGACCTTCACGACCAGAAACAGCGAGATTCCTGACAACAACCTGTTTTCCCTGGTCCTCACTGAAAACAACTGCCTGTGGATCGGAAGCTACAGAAATGGCCTGATCCATTACGACATCGATAAAAACAAATTTACGGCCTTTAACGAAAATAACAGCGGTATAGCAAACAATTATGTGTTTAAGGTTGTAAAAAACGCCAAAGGAAATCTCTATCTCGGGACCACCGATGGAATGGATATTTACTTTCCGGATGAGAACCGTTTTGTAAACTATAGTCCGGATGAAGGCAATCCGGAATCACTCAGCAATCCGATGGTTTACGATATACTGATAGAAAATGATACCTCGGTATGGATTGGAACACAGAACGGATTAAACAGGTTCAATCCGGAAACCGGTATTTTCAGACAGTTTTATGTGAAAGACGGATTGCCTGATAATGTGATCAAAGGGTTGCTTTTTGATCAGAGAGAAAAATTATGGGTTACCACAAATGGCGGACTTTGCCGGTTTGATCCGGAAGAAAATAACATAACGCTTTTTACCCGGGAAGACGGGCTTCAAAGCAACGAGTTCAAACACAAAAGTACCCTCTTGTCTGATTCCGGGAACCTCTATTTCGGCGGAGTCAATGGGTTTAACATCCTGTATCCGGATAAAATTGCCAAAAACATGCATATACCGGACGTTCTGATCACCGGGCTTAATATCTTCAACACTCCGATGAAACCCAATACTCCCGGATCACCTCTGAAATCAGCCATTTACAATGCAAACGAGATTACCCTCTCCCACAAACAGACGGTACTGACCTTTTATTTTGCTGTCATGGACTTTACCATACCCGAAAAAAATCAGCATGCCTATATGCTGGAAAATTTCGATGAGGATTGGATTTATTGCGGCAATAAACGGGAAGTCACCTATACAAACCTGAATCCGGGAGAATATATTTTACACGTAAAAGGATCCAATAACAATGGCATCTGGAATGAAAAAGGAACCTCACTGAAAATTATCATCAAACCACCGTGGTGGGAAACTACGTTGTTTAAGATCCTTCTGTTGGTATATATTGGAGGAATAATCTTTCTCATCTTTCAGATGCGAACTGCCTCGCTCAGGAAACAGAAAGCGATGCTTTCTGAAAAAGTCAACGAACGGACCCGCAACCTGAACGAAAAAAATATCCTGCTCGAGAGAGCCAACACAATACTCAGGGATAACCAGAAAATTATTAAATCTCAAACCGAAGAACTGAAGGCTACCGCTGAGAATCTGGAAGAAACCAATAAAAAACTGGCTTCAATAAATGCCACAAAAGATAAACTTTTCTCCATAATTGGCCACGACCTGAAAAATCCGTTTAATGTAATCCTGGGGTATACAGACCTGTTATTATCCAACTTTAACGAATGGAAACCTGAACAAATAAAAGAACTAATTGAACAAATAAATAAATCTTCAGAAAGTGCCTGTATCCTACTGGACAATTTGCTTCAATGGTCGAAAAGCCAGCAGGGAACACTCGAATTTGCTCCTTTATCTACCGAAGTGGGTGAAATCATTGATACGGTATTGGAAGAGGTTATGCCGTTTGCAAACAAAAAAGGAGTAGAGATCATACCGCTTTTTGAAGATAAAAAAGCCAAAGTAAATGCGGATATCAATATGCTTACCTGTATTTGCCGAAATTTGCTCATGAATGCCGTGAAGTTCAGCAACACACACGACAAGGTCATTATCAATACAAAAAATTACGATGCCCGGTTTATCCTCTTCAGCATAAAAGACGAAGGAACCGGTATGGATGAGAAAACAATAAATGATCTTTTTAAACTGAACAAAAACTCAGTAGCCAGGGGTACCGGAGGTGAAAAGGGAACAGGACTGGGTCTTATTCTGTGCCATGAATTTGTTACCATGCACGAAGGAAAAATCTGGGCTGAATCAAAGGCAAATGAGGGAAGTACGTTTTTCTTTACGATCCCGAAAGCCTGAAGATGAATACATGATCTATGGAAAACTTACTGATTACCGGAGTTCTGTTTGGATTAGCTGTAGGAACATTACTGACTTACCTCTCTTTTAAAAAACAACAAAAGGGAAAGGATATCAATCTCTTAGAAACAATGATTCCACAAATTCACGTCTTCTGAAAATCTGAAGGTCTTCCATTTTTTCCCCTATACCAATATATTTAACAGGGATTTTAAACTGGTCTGAAATACCCAGGACCACGCCTCCTTTAGCTGTGCCATCCAGTTTGGTAAGCGCCAGGGCGGTAACATCCGTAGCAAGAGTAAATTGTTTTGCCTGTTCGAAGGCATTCTGTCCTGTGGAGCCATCCAGGATCAGCAGGATTTCATGCGGTGCACCAGGCACCACTTTCTGCATCACTTTTTTTATTTTTGACAATTCGTTCATCAGGGCAGTTTTATTGTGTAAGCGTCCGGCTGTATCAATGATCACCACATCGGTTCCCTGGGCTTTTGCTGATGCCAGCGTATCGTAAGCCACGGATGCCGGATCCGAACCCATTTTCTGTTTTACAACCGGAACCCCTACCCGGTCGGCCCAGATTTGCAATTGTTCCACGGCAGCCGCCCTGAATGTATCGGCTGCTCCGAGCATCACACTTTTACCCGCCTCCCTGAAACGGTACGCCAATTTCCCGATGGTCGTTGTTTTGCCTACTCCGTTCACTCCAACAATCATAATCACATAGGGCACCCCGGTCTGTGGAAGATCAAAATCAGAAACATCCTCCGTATTATTCTCCTCCAGCATTCCCATAATCTCTTCTGTCAGAAGGGTATTCAGTTCAGCAATTCCGAAATACTTATCCCTCGATACACGCTTCTCAATCCGTTCAATAATCTTCAGCGTGGTATCCACACCTACATCCGAAGTAATTAAAACTTCTTCCAGGTCATCCAGTACATCGTCATCAACTTTTGATTTTCCAGCCACAGCCCTGCCTATCTTTTTAAATACACTCTCTTTGGTTTTCGATAAACCTTTTTCAAGGCTTTCCTTTTTTCTGCTGGTAAAACTTCCGAATATTCCCATAATCCTGATTTTGCTAATGGCAACTAAAGTAAATAAAAAAAGCTTTCACCGGAATGAAAGCTTTTGTATTGTGCGCCCGGCAGGGGCTTTATTATTTAATAAAATAATTTTTCACTTCTTCGTTCGGCACAATTTCTTCCCTGAAGATATAAGCCCCGGATTTCGGGGATTTTATCATTTTAACAACTTTTGCATACCCTTTACCGGAACCTTTTTGCAATGTTGCAACTGTTTTCTTTGCCATAATTTACCCTATTTAATTTCCTTGTGAACCGTAACTTTCTTAAGTATGGGGTTGTATTTTTTCAATTCCAGGCGTTCGGATGTATTTTTCCTGTTTTTCGTGGTTATGTACCTTGAAGTCCCCGGGAGTCCACTCTCTTTATGCTCTGTACATTCCAGAATTACCTGAACCCTGTTCCCTTTTTTTGCCATTGTTTTTTATCTTTATCTTAACCTCAATCTCAATCTCAATCTCAACCTCAACCTTAACCTCAACCTTAACCTCAACCTCAACCTCAACCTCAACCTCAACCTCAACCTCAACCTCAACCTCAACCTCAACCTCAACCTTTACCTCAACCTCAACCTTTACCTCAACCTCAACCTTTACCTCAACCTCAACCTCAACCTTTACCTCAACCTTTACCTCAACCTTTACCTCAACCTCAACCTCAACCTCAACCTTAACCTCAACCTATTTGTAGTACCCTTTTTCCTTTGCTTCCTGTAACGCTTTTTCGATACCGTTTTTATTGATGGTACGTAATCCAGCTGCTGAAACCATCAGGGTTACCCAACGACCTTCTTCGGGCAGGTAAAATTTCTTTTTAAAAAGGTTTACATAAAACCTCCTTTTGGTATGCCTCTTCGAATGGGATACATTGTTTCCTACCAAAGGTTTTTTTCCTGTTATCTGACAAACTCTTGACATTTCTTTACATTTCAATTCGTGAAAACCACACGCCTTTCTAACGGTCCGCAAAATAAGTATATTTTTACCAAATTATCAAATGGTTCGTGATCTTTTTAACCAACTATTTTTTCTTTTCAGAAAGAACCCTAATTTTAATCGCAGAACAAAGAAATATGGACCAGCGCAAAACAATCGTTTACCCAACCTTCCTTCAGGCTGTGCATTTAATTGTATTATACATCTTTATCCAGACTGTTGTGGATTTCCCGCTGGCTGTTATTGATTACTATTACGGGACGGATTATCTCTACCTTCCTGTAAAAAACGTACTGTTGAGTGTTGGCTCCGTACTGTTTATTCTGATTTACGGAATCCGGAAATCCCGAAAAAAAATACGCGAAGTCTTTCCGTTACGTTTTTTTAACCCCCTTCTTCTTGTTTTCATCGCGACTTTTCTTATTGCCGCTCAGGTGTTCATCTCAGAAGTTAACCTGTTGGTCGAAAAACACCTTCCCCCTCCCAACTGGTTTATGGAACTTTTTAATAAAATTTTTGAAAGCGATTTTGGATTGACCGGTGCCTTTATGAAAGTAGTAGTCGTTGCTCCTGTTATAGAAGAACTTATTTTCCGGGGTGTGATCATGCATGGTTTTATGCGCAACTATCCCAAAATCCTCGCTATATTTTTTTCAGCTTTGCTTTTTGCTCTCTTTCATCTCAATCCCTGGCAGTTCCCTGCCACTTTTGTCCTGGGGCTTTTGCTGGGCTGGCTGATGATACGCACCCATTCTGTTCTCATTTGTATCCTTACCCACGCCATCAATAACCTGATCGTTTTGCTTACTGTCACCTATTGGGACGATATCAATCTACATGCTCTTTCGCTGGTTGAAAAACAAAATCAGCTTATAACCAGTTCCTTGCTGTTATCCTTTTCCGTTATTATGATCATCCTCTTAAGTACAAAAAAGAAAAAAAAACCTGCTGACTCAAAAAGATCATCCCCGGATTAACCTACTCCGAAACATCCCGATCGTTTTCGCGTCCACCGAAGTAAACGCGAAGGGGGATGACCAGGCTAACGTTTCAATACAGCAACTTCCTCCTCCTTTGTCCCCCTTCCAGGGGCACTAATTGTCCAATCCTAAGAAATCAGTCCCATTGTGGGACACATTCACACGAACAAATATTTGCTATATGGCTCATATCCAGCTACTTTCGTCTTTCTGGCACGCCCTTTGCACTCTCTATGGCATGAACAATAAAATGAAAAAACAAACATTAAAAATAAAAAAAATGAAAAGGTCAGTTATAATCACAGCAATCGCACTCGCAGCATTCACAACCCAGGTAGTTGCAAAAAACGAAAACAATTCTGCAAGCCACAATGTAACCATTTCCATTCCTGAAGTAGCCTTACTGGATCTTGAAGGGGCATCCACCATCACCCTGGCTCCTACGGCTCCTGAAGAAGCAGGAGAAGGACTGAATTTCGCTTCATCCACCGACAACAGCGTATGGGTAAACTACTCTTCGGTTGTTGCATCCGGCCAAAACCGCAGCGTAAATGCAAAAATAGACGGTACCGTTCCCGAAGGTCTTCAGTTAAAAGTATCAGCAGGTTCCTATAATGGGAACGGAGCAGGAACCATTGGTTCATCTGCAGGGAATGTCATTCTTTCAGATAAAGATCAGGAAATTATTTCCGGTATCGGAAGCAGCTACACAGGAAACGGAACCAGCCAGGGTCACAACCTTACCTATCAGCTGGACCTGACGGATACCGACAACTACCAGAATCTGATGGAAGGGAACACCGAAATTACTGTAACGTATACACTGACCGATAAATAGTAGAGTAAACTACAACTGAAAAAAACAGGGCTGCATGCAGCCCTGTTTTTTTTTGGTTACGTTTATCAGGGATTACATTTTTCTTCCTTAGTTTAATTACGGATCGTCTGCCACGGAAGTGAGCCATAACCCATACCATCACAAACATGGAGATGATGGTCGCATACGCTGCCCCTTTTACTCCCATATCCAGGACAAAAATAGAGATTAATACAAACAATTAGAAAATTGAAATGTTTTGCCTTACTTTTGTTGCATAAATTGCCTTATCAAGCAACGCAACCGTCATGGGAGAAAGTAAAAAGTTTACGCCGGACAAGGAAATAATCAAGCAACTGCAATCAGGAAATGAGAAGACCATCCTATCTGTGGTTGAAAATTTGATGTCCTCAGGGAAAGCAGGGTATCTTCCCTATTTGATTGAACTGGCTCATGCAACCCGGTTTGACAACGTAAAATCACAAATCTTCCGTTTACTGAATCAGCTGAAACATAAAAAGGCCGCTACCTACCTGGCTGATGCCATCAGAAATGAACAATACCTGTCCATTCGCAAAGAACTGGTGGAAGCATGCTGGCAAAACGGACTGGATTATACACGCTATTTTTCGTTGTTTACCGATCTCATGATCCATGAATCAGAAGAAATCTCTTTTGAGGCGTTTACAGTCATAGAGAATATGGGACATATGCCGGAAAACAACCTGATCCGTAAAGAAACTGCGAAGATAAAATCCCATTTGCATGAAACAAAAGGAAGAAAGCGCTATGTATTGGATGAAACCCTCAACATGATGGAAAATTTTCTAACCCACGAAGACGAAAAGAACGAAACGTGAAATGGATACGATTCATATGGTTTATCTATTCTTTTTCCCTTGCTTGCGGTCTGGCAAAGGGACAGGAAACCTACACTTCCCTGAATAACTACAACCGGATCCTTATCAATCCGGCATTTGCAGGATACCAATACGAATCACATTTGTGGAGTTCGTATTCGTTTTTTTTCAAATCAAAAGAGGCGATTTTCAATGAGTATACCCTGGTTTACGACCGTTATTCCCCAAAGCTGAAAGGCGGAACCGCCTTTTTTTTTAAACAGGGATTACAGGCAAGCACCAACGTAAACACCCTGGAACTGGGATTTTCATATGCACCCCGCATGAAACGTTTCAAAGGAACTTTCTTCCCATCGTTGTACCTGGGGTACACCAAACCTATGAAACAGTGGTTTATGTACGCCTGGGATGAATGGCGGAAAAAAATCCCTGAAGATGAGTATGAAATCCTTCCCGGCAGGCCTTATTTCCATTCCGATGTGTATAAACTGGGAGGAGGTATGTTGTTTCTGAAAAACCAATGGCAGGTCGGGATTTCAGGGTATTATGGGCTTCAAATAAATAAGGATCCAGAGATTGAGTCCTCGCGGTTGCCCTATAAAATTCTTTTTCATTTATCCACACGTTTAAACAGTACAAGTAACGGCGTATTAACCCGGCTGAAAGTGATCAGCCCGCAGTTGATCCTGCATTATGAAAACGGTCTCTTCCAGGCCAAAAGCGAATTACGGGTTACAGGGCGGCCTTTTCTTTATTCGGTCTTTATTCTGAACAATATCAGCGATAACCTGCACCTTTTTGGGGGTTCAGCCGGTTTTGAAAACGACCGTTTCCGGCTGGTTTTTTCCGGAGGAATTGGTTCCACACCCCACCTCAACCACCTGATATTCAACGGTTCCCTGTCGCTTGTCCTCAAACTTTCAAAAGAAAATATTAAACGGATTTTCCCCTATAAACCCCTCCATGACTGATACCACGTTGTAAGCTAACGTTTCACCGTTGTGTCATAACGCTGCCGGCAACCGGAAGAGAAACCGATTTACAATCCTGTTTGACGGTTTTTACTTTCGGTCAGAAAAGTACTTCATAAACTGGGATCTTTCGTAGAGCATCGGGTCGGGAATGCTTTTGTACGATAACCGGCCTCTGAAATCTTCCGGTTTTTTAAAATTCCACCTTTTCATAAACTCCTCCATTCCGGACAGAATGTGGCCGATTCGTTCAGGACCATTTTTATATATGGTTGAGCACAGCTGAGTAACCCGGGCTCCTGCCAGGATTTGTTTGATCACGGCATTGGCATCGTGGATGCCGGTAGAGGCTGCGATGTCAAGGTGTGTAACTTCTGATGAAACCAGCCCGGTCCAGCGCAGAAAATGGCGCAACTCTTCCGGTGAACTCAACACTTCCGAAGCAGTTAACTCCAGTGTATCCAGGTTGATATCGGGTTCATAAAAACGGTTAAACAAGACAACTCCCCGGGCTCCTTCTGCTTTGAGCTTTTCAGCCATGGCGACCACATTTGAAAAGTACGGCCCGATTTTAACCGAAACCGGAATGGAAACCTGTTTTTTCACCTTCCGGAGAATATCGAGGTAAACCTGTTCCACCCTCCCGGCACTTTCCGCACGATCGGTGGGAAGGTAGAAAACGTTCAGTTCAAGGGCATCCGCACCTGCTCCTTCAAACTCGCCTGCAAAGGTTGTCCACTCTTTGGAATCGATGCAGTTGATGCTGGCAATAACCGGGATGGAAACCGCTTCCTTCACATTTTTACACAATTCCAGATGCCTGACCATGGAGTTGTCGCGGATGTAGTTTCTGATGTAGTCAGCTGCTTCCGGGTAATCCCTGTTTTGTGAATCTTTCTCCATTAAATGGATGACCTCGTTGTTGATCTGCTCTTCAAAAATCGATTTCAACACGACCGCCCCGGCGCCGGCTTGTTCCAGTTTTTCAATTTTTGCCTGTGTAGCCGTAAGCCCTGAGCTTGCAATTACCAACGGATTTCGTAGTTTTAATCCAAGATAGGTTGTTTCCAGGTTTACCATTTGTATTCGTTTTGAGTTTTGAGTTTATAGCTTACTATTTCAAATTCTATCGTCTTGCATTTGCTCTGGCTGTAACGCAACCAAAGAATCTTAGCGGCTGCCGGATATTTCGCTTCCAATGCGCACCAGGGTGCTTCCTTCTTCCAGGGCTATCCGGTAATTGTCAGACATGCCCATCGAAATTTCCGTAAAAAAACGGGAATCACCAAAATAATCCCTTTTTAAACCAGGGAAAATATTTTTTAACATACAAATTTCTGTGAGACTTTTCCTACTCAAGGGTATGTACCACCAGTCCGGAGCGGAGTTTTGGTTCAAACCAGGTGGTTTTTGGCGGCATGATGTTTCCGGAGTCGGCAATACGGATCAGTTGCTGCATTGACACAGGATACAGGGCAAAAGCTACCTTCATCTCGCCGCTGTCAACCCGTTTTTTCAATTCTTCCAAACCCCGAATGCCTCCTACAAAATCAATCCTGTCGGAAGTGCGGAGGTCTCGGATACCCAGGATCGGTTCAAGAACATGCCGGGAGAGGATGGTGACATCCAGAACGCCAATCGGATCACTGTCGTCAAAGGTACCCTTTCGGGCCGTTAGCTTATACCATTCCCCGGAAAGATACATGCCGAACTCATGCAACTTCCCGGGTTTATACATTTCTGCTCCCCTTTTTTCAATTTCAAAGGGCTGTTTCAATTTTTCAAGAAATTGCCTGTTATTCAGCTTATTAAGATCCCTGACCAGGCGGTTGTAATCGATAATATTCAGTTGGTTATCGGGGAAATGCACTGCCATGAAAAAGTTATATTCCTTGTTTCCGGTGTGGGATGAATTCTGTTCTTTTTTCTCCAGACCGATGCGGGCAGCGGCTGCTGTACGGTGATGTCCGTCAGCCACATAGGTAAAAGGTACTTTTTCAGCAAACAGCTGTTCCAGTTTCCGGTTGGTAACCGGATCGTAAATCACCCAGAAGTGATGTCCGAAACCATCTTCAGCGGTGAAGTCATATTCAGGATCCTGATCCCGGACAATTTTTTTCACCAGGGCATCAATCTCCGGAACCGCTTTGTATGAGAAGAATACCGGTTCAATGTTGGCATTCAGGTAGCGGGTCAGGGTCATCCGGTCGTCTTCCTTTTCCGGGCGGGTCAGTTCATGTTTTTTTATGATCCCCCTCTGATAATCTTCACACGCGGCAACCCCTACAATCCCATATTGCGTTTTTCTGTCCCGGGTTTGTGCATAAATATAGTACCTGGCTTCCGGATCCTGTATCAGCCATCCTTTTTCCCGGAATGCAGTAAAATTGTCAACTGCCTTTTTGTAAACATCTTTATCGTGAGGATCTACTCCTGCAGGACAATCAATCTCGGCCCGGGTGATATGAAGCAGCGAACAATCTTTCCCTTCAGCCATCCGGGCTGCTTCTTCAGAATTCATCACATCGTAAGGCAGGGAAGCCAGTTTTTCGGCAATTTCTTTCGGCGGGCGCCATCCCCTGAATGGTTTTATGGTTGCCATAGACAATAGAATGGGTTATTTTCAGTAATAGGTTTCAATCTTTTTTCTCTTACCTGCATAGAACCAGGATGCACAAAAACAGGTTGGAAGCAACACTGTACGTCACGGGCTTACGACTCATTTACCCGACACGTTTGATCCCCCTTTTCAAAAAATGCAACGATCTGTTCTGCAGCGGCCACACCAGCATTTATGTTTGCCTCAGTAGTTTGAGCACCCAGTTTTTTAGGCGTAAAGTAATAGCGCCCCGGGAACTCTTTTTTAAATGCATCCACACAATCCGGGGCAATATCCGAAAGGTATTTGATTCCTGGTTTTTCCTTCATAATCCGGATCAGGTCGTCTTCGTTAATCACTTCTTTACGCGATGTATTGATCAGGATGCTGTCATTTTTCAGGTTCCGGAGGATTTCGTAGCTCACCGAACGGATATGTTCTCCTCTGGCCGGCACGTGCACCGATACGATATCCGATTTTTTATAGAGGTCTTCCAGTGACTTCGTTACTTTCAGTCCGATAGAAGCTGCTGCTCCTTTGCTGTATCGGGTAAAGACAATTGCCTTCATGCCAAAGGCCCGGGATATCCGGAAAACGTTGCGGGCTACGTATCCGAATCCATGCAAACCCAGGGTACGTTTGCGCAGTTCCCCCCCCGGTTTTCCTGAGAAGAATTCACGCAGCCCATAAATAGCGAGCCCGATGGCGAGTTCAGCCACTGCATTGGAATTCTGTCCGGGCGTATTCATAACCACCACGTCCCGGGCTGACGCTGCTTCGCAATCAATGTTATCGTATCCTGAACCACCCCTGACTACGATTTTCAGCTTTCTGCCCGCTTGAAGAACTTCCGCATCAACGCGGTCGCTTCTGACAATCAGGGCATCTGTATCAGCCACGGCAGAAAGCAGCTGGTTCTTTTCCGTATAGTTCTCAAGCAGGTCAAGCCGATACCCGGCTTTATCAAAGATTTTTCTGATTTTGGGAATTGCTGCCGGGGCAAATGGTTTCTGTGTTGCAATTAATACTTTCATTTTCCTGAATTTCTATATTATAAGGTGATTCATGGTACTCACCCCGTCCCACCCCATCCATAAAGTTTCCTGATCTGCTTAAAACCCTTTAACCGCAAAGCTTACCTGTAATGAGATGAACCGAAAGGCACCCCAGCAGGAGTCCCCATGTCCCGGATTTCTGCAATCTATACTTTGCGCTCAAAATCTTTCATTGCATCGATCAATGCCTGAACGCTTTCAACAGGCAGTGCATTGTAAAGAGAAGCCCGGAAACCGCCAACGGACCTGTGCCCTTTGATACCAATCATCCCCCTGGAAATGGCAAAATCGAGAAAAGGTTTTTCCTGATCCAGATATTCAGGAGCCATAACAAAAGTCACATTCATACGGGAACGGTCCTCCTCAACTTTAATATTCGGCACAAACAGTTTGTTCCTGTTGAGTTCCTCGTACATCATCGCTGCCTTCCGGATGTTCACTTTTTCAATGGCTTCCACCCCACCCTGTTCTTTCAGCCATAAGAGCGTCTGCAGGCATCCGTAAACCGCAATGGTGGATGGCGTATTAAACATCGAACCTTTATCGATATGAATTTTATAATCGAGCATGGTCGGGATCGGGCGGTCTGTTTTCCCCAATGCATCCTCTTTAACAATCACAAGGGTTGCTCCTGCAGGCCCCAGGTTTTTCTGCGCACCGGCATAGATTAAATCGTATTTGGAAACATCCACCGGACGGCTGAAAATATCCGAAGACATATCCGAAACCAAAGGAACAGGAGACTCCGGATCAATGAAAAAACCGGTACCAAAAATGGTATTGTTCGAAGTATAATGAAAATAATCTGCATCCCCGGGAATCTTATAGTCCCTGGGTAGGTAAGTAAAATTCGCATCTTTGGAAGAAGCGACCTCTACAACCTCACCAAATAATTTCGCTTCTTTGATGGCTTTCGTTGACCAGGAACCGGTATTGAGGTAAGCCGACTTTTTATTCATCAGGTTGTAGGGAGCCATTAAAAACTGAAGACTGGCTCCTCCCTGAAGAAACAGTACAGCATACCCTTCCGGGATATGCAATAATTCTTTTACCAATCCAACGGCACCTTCCATCACGGCTGCAAATTCTTTGCTCCGGTGGGAAACTTCCATAACCGATAAGCCTGTTCCGGCAAAATCGATGGAAGCTTCTGATACTTTTTGTTTTGTTAATTCGGGTAAAATAGAGGGACCCGCATAAAAATTGTGCTTCTTCATAATATTCATTAGTTATTAGATTAATATTTCAGTTAACCCCGTATTGTAAGCATCCTTCTTTTATCCCGATATGCAGTTCCTGTTTTTTTGCTAATGCTTTCCCGATCCGGGTTTTGTCCCTTTCAAAGATTAATTTCCTCATTTATTTTTTTCTGCCCTTTTCCCCTCTACAAAGGAACAGAATATTTACAGGGTAAGGGATGAGAAAAATCAATCTTTCGGCTCTTTTATTCCCGTCATAAACAGGGGTCCATCGGAATTGACAAATCTATTGATCATTAAAAATCAACATATTAAAACCACCTATTAAAAAGAACTTAATAATTTAAATCAAATATAGAGAAATCCTGTCAGATTAAAACCCGGAAGTGGGTGTAATTTTCAAATGTTAATAAAACATCAACAAGAGAAACAATATAAAGAATTATTTCTTTATATAAAGGGTGTTTTAACGATTTCTGCCAGGATCTGTTTGTTCCGCACCCTGATATGGATGGTTGTACCAAACGGGGAATACTCTTTATCAATGTATCCCAGACCGATCCCCTGGCCCAACACCGGAGACAATGTTCCGGAAGTAACCTTACCGACAGAAACGCCTTCATTATTTACAATTTCATACCCTTTCCGTGGGATTCCCCGTTCCTTTAAAACAAATCCGCGAAGGCGTTTTTTTATGCCTTCCTGTTTTTGCATTTTAAGGTATTGGGCATCGATAAAATCCCGGTTGTTATTGAATTTGGTGATCCAACCCAGTCCGGCTTCTATCGGGGATGTGGTGTCGTCAATATCGTTTCCGTAGAGGCAATACCCCATTTCGAGGCGAAGGGTATCCCTGGCTCCCAGCCCTATGGGTTTTATTCCGTACGTTTTGCCTGCCTCAAAAATGGCATTCCATATTTTTTCAGCGTAGCGGTTTGGGAAGTACAACTCGAAGCCTCCGGCACCGGTATAGCCTGTTGCCGAAATAATCACATCTTCCACGCCGGCCAGGGAGCTGGTGATAAAAGAGTAAAAATTGATTTCCGGCAAATGCACATCGGTTAATTTCTGAAGAACCGGCAAGGCTTCAGGTCCCTGTACTGCCAGTTGACTTACCTCATCAGAGATATTTTTCAGTTCGGCTCCCACATTGTTCTGCAAATTCACCCAGTCCCAGTCTTTTTGTATGTTGGAGGCATTCACCACCATCATATACCGGGCAGGGTCCATACAGTATACCAGCAGGTCGTCCACAATCCCGCCTTTTCCGTTTGGGAAGCAGGTATACTGAGCCTTTCCGGGTACGAGGTTTCCGGGGTCATTGGATGAGATCTTGCCAATCAGGTCCAGGGACCGGGGCCCCTCCACGATAAATTCCCCCATATGGGAAACATCAAAAACCCCTACATGGTTCCGCACAGTCATGTGTTCTTCCATGATTCCACTGTATTCTATGGGCATTTCATATCCTGCAAACTCCACCATCTTGGCTCCCAGTTGTTTGTGCAACGAATTAAGTGCTGTTTTTTTCATCGGATTAAAATTGTACTTCTGTTCATTTAAAATGATCGCTCAAACGGTTGGATCAGTTCTCCGATCCTTCGCGCTCAGGATGAATTCGCACACATCTTGTACGATGCAAAACCGGCCCTTATCCATCCGGCCTGCTATACACAAAGGTAGGGAAACCCTGAGCTTCTCCTATGAAATATATCAGAAAAATGAACCATTTAAAGAAAGGATGGATAAATTATCGCATTTATTTTATTAATTTGTATCCGGTTTAAAAAAGATTGTTTTTCAAATGGCTGAATTAAAATATACCAATTTAAATTACCTGAATGAGGTTTCCGATGGAGATCTCCCTTTTATTAAACAGATGATCGGGGTTTTTACCGGGCAGATCCCTGAGTTTATTGCCAATATGGAAAAATTCCTGGCGGAAGGGAACCATGCAGAACTCGGTAAAGAGGCTCATAAAGCCAAATCTTCCGTTATCATAGTGGGGATGGACGACCTGGGTGCCAAATTGAAAAAACTGCAACTTCTCACCGAAGAAAACAAAGAAACGGAAACCTATCCGGAGTACGTAGAGGAATTTAAAAAACTGGGCATGGCTGCAGTGAATGAGTTGCAGGACTATGCAGATACGATTTAACTGTTTTTTGCCTCTCTTCCAATTCACAAAAACCTGACGGTCCACTGCAAGATCGAGCGGTATCTTTTTTTACCCTTGCACCGGAAAATATTCTTTTCGACCATTCATTCAGTACCTGTTTCTGAAGGATATGTTTCATATGCCGGGCTGCATACTGAGCATCAAAACCGGCTGTTCCGATCCACTCAACCGCAGCACAGGTCATCCGGGTATCCTATTCCAAAAAATCCCTGATGGTTTTCAAGTCATAAAAACTTCATTTGATTATTGTGCTACTATCAGAATTTGAGAGTGAAAGAATTTATTTTAGCTATTACGTTTTGCTCAAATACTTATAGATAAAATTTAAAAATTACATTATGAAAAAATTTCACAAAGATGATCTGATGAACATCAATGGAGGTAATATGATAGGCCCAGTAACGAGAGTTTACGACAGTGGGGGTGTATACCTTATCGATTGGGGAACAGGAAAAGTGTATAACATTTTTGGCCAGGTTGTATACGAGTATATGGGAGATTGGTAAAAAATCATACGAATAAGGAATAGAAAATATTTCACATTCCTTATTCGTTTAAAAGAAAAGTATGGGATGACACATTTTAAATTAACAGCAACGGTATTTTTTCTTTACTTATGTTTTCCTGTGTTCGGTCAGGAATATTCTGGTAACTGGGAATATGTAAATAAAGAAAATGAGAAAGTTACGATTGAATTAAAAAAATCAGGAGAATACAACGTTAAAATTCCGGGAAGAAATTTCAGAAAAGTAATCAGGAAAAATGAAAGATCAATACCAACGGAATTGCATTATGAAATTGATGAATCTGTTACTCCTCCCGGGATTGATATAATTACAAATGATCCGGATATCCGATTAAAAGGGATCATTGAAATGCTGGATGAAAATACCTTGCAGATACAAATGAACAGGATTCCAAACGGCCTGCGTCCCGCAACATTCAATCCGGATTCTCCGAATTATATAAAATGTAAAAAAGTATCACCTGTGGTAATTTAACGTATTGTTGTTATCTGAACAAATTATTCATCGTTGCTTTTAAATACTTAGGAAATAATACTTTATAAACCGTTTTCCCCTGAAATATCCCGTAACATATTTGCAGGCATTAATTTCTGAACATCAGCTGCTCACCCGAAGAATCAATTGTTACCGTTTGTTCTTTGTTGATTTCGCCTGCCAGGATTTTTTTCGACAATTCGTTCAGCACATATTTTTGCAGTATGCGTTTAACAGGGCGCGCTCCATAATGCGGATCGTATCCTGCAGAAGCAATCCAATCAATTGCCTTTTCAGTAATGCGGACTTCATACCCCTGGGTTTTAACACGGTGGAGTATCCTGTCGAACTGGATTTTAACAATCCCGCGGATATCCTCACGCGATAAGGGGGTAAAAATAATGGTTTCGTCAATCCTGTTCAGGAATTCAGGCCTCACCGTTTTTTTCAGAAGAGTGAGCAATTTACCCCTGAGCTCTTCCATCCCGTCTGTACACTCCGATTCTTTCATTTTTTCATAGCTTTCTTCGATAAGATGCGTCCCAAGGTTCGATGTCATTATAATAATCGTATTTTTAAAATTGATGATTCTTCCTTTGTTATCCGTCAGTCTGCCATCGTCGAGTACCTGGAGTAAAACGTTAAACACATCGGGGTGGGCTTTTTCGATTTCATCGAACAATACAACCGAATACGGTTTATGTCTGACCGCTTCGCTAAGCTGGCCCCCTTCGTCGTACCCGACATACCCGGGAGGGCTTCCGATCAGGCGGGTTACCGAAAACTTTTCCTGGTATTCCGACATGTCGATCCGGGTAATCATGTTCTCGTTATCGAAAAGGTATTCAGCCAGTGCTTTTGCCAGCTCGGTTTTCCCGACCCCTGTTGAGCCAAGGAAGATGAACGATCCTACCGGGCGTTTTTCATCCTGGAGCCCTGCCCTGCTCCTGCGCACAGCATCGGAAACAGCAGCTATAGCCTCCTCCTGCCCTACAACCCTTTTGTGAAGCTCATCCTCCATGTGTAACAGTTTATCGCGTTCACTCTGAAGCATCTTCGATACCGGGATGCCGGTCCACCGCGAAACCACATCGGCAATATCTTCGGCATCCACCTCCTCTTTGATCATCGCGCCATTATCCTGAATTTTACTTAATTCGGCATTCCAATGGGCTATTTCCTTTTCTGCTTCTTTTATTTTTCCGTAACGCAGTTCAGCCACCCGTCCGTAATTGCCCTGCCGTTCGGCCTCATCGGCTTCAAGTCTGAATTCTTCAATCGCTGCTTTTATCTTCTGTATGGTATCGATGATATCCTTTTCAGACTGCCATTTGGCACGGTATCTGGCCTCTTCCTCTTTCAGATCCGCAATTTCGCGACTCAGGGATTCCAGCTTTGCTTTGTCTTTTTCCCGTTTGATGGCTTCCCGTTCAATTTCCCGTTGTTTGATTTTTCGTACAATTTCATCCAGTTCTTCCGGTACGGAATCCATTTCAAGGCGTAATTTAGCTGCGGCTTCATCCATAAGGTCGATCGCCTTGTCCGGCAAGAAACGGTCGGTAATGTAGCGTTGAGACAATTCCACCGACGCGATGATGGCATCGTCTTTAATCCGCACTTTGTGGTGATTTTCGTACCGTTCCTTCAATCCACGCAGAATCGATATGCTGCTCAGAGTATCGGGTTCGTCGACATGTACTACCTGGAATCTGCGTTCCAGGGCTTTATCTTTCTCAAAGTATTTCTGGTATTCCTTGAGTGTGGTTGCACCTATCGCTCTTAACTCGCCTCTGGCGAGAGCCGGTTTCAGTATATTGGCTGCATCCATGGCACCCTCCCCTTTGCCGGCTCCCACAAGGGTATGTATTTCATCAATGAAGAGGATCACCTCCTCATGGGAGCTTTCCACTTCCCTGACTACTGCCTTGAGGCGTTCCTCAAATTCGCCCTTGTATTTGGCCCCGGCCACCAGGGCGCCCATATCAAGGGAGAATACCTGCTTTGATTTGAGATTTTCAGGAACATCCCCCCGGACAATCCGGTGAGCCAGTCCTTCTGCAATAGCCGTCTTGCCTGTACCGGGTTCGCCGATCAGGATCGGGTTGTTCTTGGTGCGCCGGGAGAGGATCTGGAGAATTCTCCGGATCTCCTCATCCCTGCCGATCACCGGATCAAGTTTCCCGGAACGGGCCCGTTCGTTCAGATTCAGAGCAAACCGGTTCAGCGAATTAAAGGTATCTTCAGCAGCCTGGCTGTCCACCTTAGCTCCTTTGCGCAGTTCCTCTATCGCCTTCTTCAGTTCGTTTTTCGTCACTCCGTTGTCTTTCAACAGGCGGGCAGACTCATGGTCTCCTTCAAGTAGAGCCAGCAGAATATGTTCCACGGAAACATACTGATCCCCCATCTGGTGGGCATTATCAATGGCTTTTTGTAAAACACGGTTCGATGCTGAAGATAAATAGGGTTCACCGCCCGAAACCTTGGGATAAGATTCAATGATCTGGTCCAAAGCCTGGGTAAACACGCCGGTATTCACTCCCAGCTTCCGGAATAAAAAATTCGTTACATTCTCGGCAGAAAAAAACAATCCCTTTAAAATGTGAGCCGGCTCAATAGCCTGCTGATTGTTCCCCTGAGCAATCTGAAAAGCCTGCTGCAAGGCCTCCTGCGATTTTATCGTAAAATTGTTAAAATTCATAACTTCCTGATTTTTTACAAGAAAACAATCAAAAATTTGTCCATTTGGAAATTCAGGACAATTTGTCCATTCCCAAACAGAGATCCATGAAAATACTACTGGATTTTCTATGCAGAGATTGCAGAAATGACATGGCTGCATTCAACCATACAGGCAGGAAATGGAACAACAGGAATAAAAGACTTTACCCTCCTTCCAATAAAAAAACAAGGATGAAACCTTTCATCCCTGTTTTCAAATCTAACCAAACCTATTTTCTATGAAAAAAATTTTATCGGTACACTGCAAAAATACAGCATAAACCCGTTAACACTTACAAATCAAAGTTAAAGAATGTTAATATGTTGCTGGTTACTGGATACTGGATACTGGATACTGGATACTGGATACTGGATACTGGATACTGGATACTGGATACTGGATACTGGATACTGGATACTGGATACTGGATACTGGATACTGGATACTGGAT
>Ga0307422_1000647_pt1 | contig 18978 bp, 17 predicted proteins | sample SalMarWE160290MG_FD_202153 | JGI IMG/M metagenome (GOLD analysis project Ga0307422, IMG submission 202153) | Salt marsh sediment microbial communities from the Plum Island Ecosystem LTER, Massachusetts, United States - WE1602-90 | ecosystem: Environmental > Aquatic > Marine > Intertidal zone >...
TACCTGTTGAATATAAACTAATTAAGAGTATGTAGCATGTGCATACCCCAGTAAATTTATTACATGGGAATCTATTGCAAGAGAAGTTGTATCAATACAGGCATCGGTAAGTAGGATTGTTGTAAAGGATCTCGGATGGACTGATAAGCCTGCATTATTCGATGTATCGTCTATAAAAAGAGATTTTGGCTTTTCATTCAACTCGAGAGATAAAATAACTGAACACATAAATTACTATCTTTCACTATAGAATCGATTCGGTAATGAATAATAGCGATCTACTCAATAAATTGGCTCCCTGTGGTCTGAATTGTGAGAAATGTTTTGCATACAAAGCAAGTGACATTAAAAAGTATAGTGTAGCTCTGCGCAACAAGTTGGGTAAATTTGACAAGCATGCGAGTCGCTTTTCCGTCTTGCTTAATGAACCTGTATTTAAGCTTTATCCTTATTTTAAGGAGCAGCTCGATTATTTTGCCGATACTAATTGCGAAGGATGCCGGAAGAGTAAGTGCAAACTTTTTAAGGGATGCAGGGTAAGGGAATGTGCCAAAGAAAAAAGGGTTGATTTTTGTTTTCAGTGCCAGGAATTTCCCTGCAAACAAACAGGCTTTGATAAAAATCTTGAAGGAAGATGGTTACAAATTAATTTGCAAATGAAAGAAGATGGGATAGAATCTTATTATATGCAACAGAAAAACAGCTTGCGTTATCAATAATCCTATGAGTACACATTTTGAGTGAGTTCAGAAAATATGGTCATCCTCCTTTACGTGTAATCTTGGTGCACGGTGGTCCCGGTGCTGTCGGGGAGATGAGCCCGGTTGCTAAACATTTGGCAAACAAATTCGGAGTAGTAGAATCCCTGAATAAGGCGCTTACTATTGGTGGACAACTTCATGAGCTGATGGAATGTGTAGCAATTTGTAAGGAAGTTAAACCCATAATCGTAGGTTTTTCATGGGGAGCCTGGTTAAGCATTTTATTTGCTACCCGCTATCCTGATCGGTTAAGTAAATTGATCCTTATCGGTTGCGGTCCGCTGGAGGAACAATATGCACAGGAAATTCATAAAACACGGATAAACCGGCTTGAAGCTAAGCAACACAAAGAATTTTTTTCTTTGCTCTCAGAAATTGAAAAGAATAATGTAGCTAACCGCAAGGCGGCATTTAAGAAGTTAAGCTTTTTAGTATCATTGTCCGATAGTTACGATCCTTCTGAAGATATTGAAGAGGAGATTGAGATCCATCCGGAAGTATATTTTTCCGTCTGGAACGAAGCTTCAGAATTAAGGAAAAATGGCCAGCTGCTGGATTCTCTTAACCGGATTACCTGCCCGGTTGTTGCTATTCATGGCGATTATGACCCGCATCCTTCGGAGGGAGTAAGGGTACCCCTGGAACAATCGCCCTGTAACCATCAGTTTGAATTAGTAACAAATTGCGGACATAAACCCTGGATTGAAAAACAGGCACAAGATAAATTTTATCAGGTGCTTCATAAACATTTGTTGTAGTTAAGATAAAGTCCGGTGTAAGCTGCTGTGATCCAGTCATCAGGAAATTTTAATAAATCTAAGCAAGGTGATTCATTCATAGAAATACTCATACTCGTCGGTTAATTCGCATTGCTCGAATTCAGTGATGATATTTTTAATCTGAGATAATCCGTATTGTCCGGTTTTGATCTTATATTCAAGTTCGGGACACATAGAAAAATGATATAACAGCGATTCTCTCTCAAATTTTGATGTTATAGGAGGATAAATCCATTTATCATCCCACAAATAATACGATACCAGAAAACTTAAAACTGTCGATTTATAGTTTATATCCAGAAGCTGGAAAAGTGTGTAATTTCCCTGGTACACTACCTGTAGGAATAGTCTGCCCATATCGACGGGATTTAGCATACTGAAATATTCATACTTTTGGCTACCGGCATAATAGATAAAACCTGTAAGGTCCTTTGGAGAGTGATAATAAAGCGGTTGTCCACTTGTATCGCAAATTGTTAAATTGAACTGGAAATTATACTGATTGATATATAATGCCTTTCCAAAAACAGTGTCATTATCGTCTTCCCAGTATTTAACATCTACCAGTAAGGCATGGTCATCGATCTGGGCATGGCATAAGGAAGTGAATAAAAGTGACCATGAACAAAGGAGGGAAAACCATATGGTTAACTTATTCGACATAGAGTACCAGGCCTTTAAGGTATTCTCCTTCAGGATGATAAATGCTAATCGGATGATCGCCGGGTTGGGTGAGCTGATGCAGGATTTTAACATTCCTTTTTGCATTTACAGAAGCAGCGAAAACCGATTTACGAAAATTCTCTTTCGATACAACCTGTGAACATGAAAATGTAAATAATATTCCCCCGCTCCTGATTTTTTCAAGTGCTTTCTGGTTGAGTCGTTTATACCCCTGGAGCGCATTGTGCAAGGCGCTCTGGTGCTTTGCAAAAGCTGGCGGGTCGATTATAATCACATCATAGCTTTCCTTTGTCTGCTCTAGAAATTTAAAGGCATCATCGGCATAGGATTCATGATTCGCATCTGAAAAGTTCATTGTTACATTTTCGTTAACAAGGTCAATAGCTTTTGCCGAGCTGTCGACCGAATGCACCCGACTGGCATTTCCAGCCAGGGCATAAACTGAAAACCCCCCGGTATAACAAAACAGGTTCAGCACATCTTTATTTTGGGCGTATTGCTTCAATAACTGTCTGTTCTGACGCTGGTCGATAAAAAAGCCTGTTTTCTGACCTTCTGTCCAGTCGATCCGAAATTTCAGGTTATTTTCCGATACAACAGTATTTTCAGCACTTCCCATGAGAAAATTATTTTTTGCATCTATCGGACCCTTAAAAGGCATGGTTGTCTCACTTTTATTAAATATCGTATCGATTTTATCTTCATATATTCGGTGAAGTGCAGTTACAATAGGATTTATATTCCGGTACATTCCGGCCGAATGCATTTGTATGACAAGGTGTTTGTTATAGTAATCGATTATAAGTCCGGGAAGGTTATCCCCCTCGGCATTGACCAGCCTGTATACATTTGTTTCAGCCGAGTTTGTCAATCCTAATTTTTCACGCATTGACCAGGCATTCGATATACGATCGGACCAGTAGGAATCGTCGATTTCAATATCGGTAAACTCCAGTATCCTTACTGCGATTGAGCTGGGCTGGTAATGACCCACAGCAATCAATTCATCTTTATTGTTATAAACTTTGATGAGGTCACCTTCGGTTGGATTTCCATAGATCTTTTTAATAGCGCCTGAAAAGATCCACGGATGACGTCTGAGAACCGACAAATCTTTGCCTGACTTCAAAACTAATTTAGTCTCCATAGCCATTAATGCGCTTTATCCTATGAAGCATGTGGAAGATCTCATAACACACCCAGGCATCGGTGGCGGCATATTCAATTTGTGGCTGAGTAAGAGTTTCCTGTTCCCAATTTGAAGTTTGCTGGCGTTTGCTGATACGGATTCCCAAAATATTGGCGGCAAGTTTTTTCAATCCGTTATCCTCAATCCCAAAATCTTTGACATAGTCCTGAAGGTCTATAAATCCTTCCGGATTAAACGGTTTTAATCGCTGCAAACCTGCTATATCGTCATGTATAGCAACGCCGGCCTTATAAACAGAGGGATTATTGAGTATTGAACATAATTCATCGGGCATGCCAATCTGGTTCAGACGAAAAAGAAATGCCTGTTCCGAGGTGCTCAATTGCAGTAAGGCTACTTCGTTAGTAACGCCTTTCTTGAAAGTTGGTCGGGTTTCCGTATCGAATCCCAGTATTTTCGCATCCCGGATGGCCGGAAAAAACTCATGGAATGCGGGTAAGGTATCGATATAGAAGATTTCTCCTGAGAATTTTTTTCCGGGAAGTTCCTCGATTTCCGCCTTGCTGATCTTCGCCTTGAACTGATCGTTATTTATCATTAGGATCTACTTCCAGGTATCTGTTTTTCTAAAATTAATAATTTCCTGAGGTTTATACTCACTTTCTTCAATTTCTTTGTTTGAAAAACTCAGATGATGGATTACCGGAGACACATTTACGAGCTTTTGCCGACTCTGAATTTACTCCTTTTTACTTAGTGCCACGCGGCCGTCTTCCATATAATAGACAACCTCATTACTGAGCAGTTCTTCGATAATAGTATTAATTATAGCTTCTTTTTTATCAAGTGCCAGCTGAATTTCGCCCAGGTACATAGGATCTTCAACAAGCAAGGTCAGAATATCACTCTTTGTCTGAGCAAGTCGTTCCGGGGAATTATCGTCTTCCAGTCTCGATTTGCATATATCACAGGCACCGCAGGGAGTACCAGTCGGTTTACCAAAATATTTGAGGATCAGGTTATTCCGGCAGTCGTCCTCGTTGAAGGCATACTGAAGCATGCCATCGAGCCGTTTTTTGAAACGGTCTTTACGGTCGTTATAAAACTCGTACGAAATATGTATCGATTTTTCATCGAGGCGTTCTTCGGTCATAATTAGCAAAGGTGTCTTGCGGGATGGAATATAGCTGATGGCTTTCATCTGGCCTAATTTCACCAGGTACTGATAAACAAGATTGCGCTTTATATTGGCCCTTTTTGCGATGAGATCCTCGTCAATTTTCGTATAGTCGGAAAATAATCCTGTATACGATCGAAGCAAAAGCTTTATGAAACCATCAAATTTCTGGTTCTGGATCTGAAATTTGTATAGGTCATCACGATTTAAAATAAAAAGTATCCGGGAGGGATTATTTATTTCGTCTGTTAATTCAATATAACCATGCTTCTCTAAAAACTTAAGTGCATTATACGCAATAACAGAATTTAGCTTGAATGTATTGGCAAAATCGTAAAGGTTAAAATCGAAGGCAATACCCTTACCACTGCCCAGAGGAATCTGCAAATAGTTCGCCATGGCACCGTAAATGCGTTTGATTTCTTTTATTTCAGGAAAGCTGACGGCCAGTTTTTGTCCGGCTGATGTTTTATCGTAATTGTTTACCAGTAATACAGCAAAGGCCCTCTTTTCATCTCTGCCCGCCCGGCCTGCTTCCTGGATGTATGCCTCGGGTGAATCGGGTAGGTCCATATGTACAACAAAGCGGACATCAGGCTTGTCAATTCCCATCCCAAAAGCATTGGTCGCAACCATTATCCGTATTTGATTTTTAGTCCAGCTCTCCTGTTTAAGGTTTCTGATTTCATAGGAGAGTCCAGCATGGTAGAAATCTGCCTTTATACCATTACGAACCAGATGTTCGGCAACTTCTTTTGTTTTTTTCCGGTTGCGCAAGTATACAATTCCTGAGCCACGAATATTTTTGACAACCTTCACCAGATCAACCAGCTTGCTATCTGTTTTTCGTACAAAAAATGTAAGATTCTTACGGGTAAAATCGCCTTCAATTACATTTTTCTCTTTAAAAAGTAATTTTTCCTGGATATCATCAATAACCTCCGGTGTAGCTGTAGCTGTTAAGGCTAATACTGGCGATTTCGGAAAATATTTCTTGAGTTTTGCTATCTGAAGATAGGAGGGACGAAAATCGTAGCCCCATTGCGAAATGCAATGAGCCTCGTCGACAGTAATAAATGAAACCGGAAGATGTGGCATTTTGGCCTGAAATAAATCGGATGCCAGACGTTCGGGCGAAATATACAGAAATTTATAGGCGCCATAAATAGCATTATCGATCTTTGTGACGATTTCATGGTAGGTAAGTCCGGAGTGCAGTGCTGCTGCTTTAATACCTAATGAGATGAGCTTTTCAACCTGGTCGTTCATTAAAGCAATAAGGGGTGAAATTACAATACAGACTCCCTCCATATTCATTGCCGGAACCTGAAAAGTGATCGACTTACCGCCTCCTGTTGGCATAATACCTAAAGTGTCCTTCCCTTTTGCAACTGATAAGATGATATCAGACTGTATAGGCCGAAAGGTGGAGAATCCCCAGTATTTATTTAATATTTGAAGGTATTCATCCATTTAGATACAGTAATTCAGACACTAATCTTCAAAAATCCTAAAAAATGTTAAATATCCGCGAATTTGAAGGATAAAAATATTTTCTTCCGGATGCCCTCTTTATAATGAGTTCCTTATAACAGTAGGACATTATTATACTAACTTTTTCACAATGTATTATGATGTGAAAGTTGTGCGAACAGTAAATTCGTTTAATTTTGAGCAATTCCTTTGCAGGAACTATTAATTGAGTCAATTTTTGTAATTTCGAACCATTTAATTTAATAATAACTGAGCTATGTCGTTCTTATCAGACAAAATTATATCGGAGGGATTGACATTTGATGACTTACTTCTTGTGCCTGCATATTCGGAAGTTGTACCAAAGGATGTAGATCTGAGGACACAGTTAAGTATGAATATAACTCTGAATGCACCGATAGTGACAGCTGCTATGGATACGGTAACTGAAGCGCCAATGGCTATTGCTATGGCCCGGGAGGGAGGTATCGGGGTTATACATAAAAATATGTCGGTTGAAGAACAGGCAAAGCAGGTCAAATCGGTTAAAAGGGCTGAGAACGGGATGATATTTGATCCGATCACGATTAAAAAGGAGAGAAGTGTCGGTGATGCTCTTAGTCTTATGAAGGAATATAAAATTGGTGGCATACCGGTTGTTGACGGAGCGCATATCCTCATTGGAATTGTCACTAACAGGGATCTCCGGTTCGAACTCGATATGGATAAAAGAATCAGCGAGGTTATGACCTCAAAGAATATTATTACAACTTCGCAGGAGACAAATTTGGAAAAGGCCGCTGATATTCTACAGTACCATAAAATCGAAAAGCTTCCTGTAGTGGATGATAAGCAAAGACTCATAGGACTCATAACCTATAAGGATATTACCAAAGCAAAGGATCGACCCAATGCATGTAAAGATCCGAAGGGTAGGTTGCGTGTTGCAGCTGCTATTGGCACTGCCCCTGATACATATATCCGTGCCGAAGCACTTGTAAAGGCCGATGTTGATGCCCTGTTTATTGATACTGCTCATGGGCATTCAAAAAATGTAATTTATGTACTGAAGGAGATCAAGAAAAAATTTCCGGGAATTGATGTCGTGGTTGGGAATATTGCCACTGCTGAGGCAGCTGCTGGTTTAATGAAGGCAGGTGCCGATGCGGTTAAGGTGGGTATTGGGCCGGGTTCAATATGTACTACAAGGGTTATTGCAGGGGTTGGAGTGCCTCAACTATCAGCAATTTTTGATGTTGCCAGTGTCATGAAAGAAAGAAAGGTACCTATTATTGCTGATGGTGGAATTCGGTATTCAGGCGATATTGTTAAGGCTATTGCGGCCGGTGCACATTCTATAATGGCCGGATCCTTATTTGCAGGTGTTGAAGAATCGCCGGGTGAAACCATTATATATAATGGACGAAAATATAAATCGTATCGTGGAATGGGATCTATTGATGCTATGCAGCAAGGATCTGGCGATAGGTATTTTCAGGATTCGGAGGAAGAAATTAGCAAACTTGTACCTGAGGGCATTGTGGCGCGGGTACCCTATAAGGGGAATCTGAATGAAATAATCTATCAGCTTTTGGGTGGCCTTAGGGCAGGCATGGGATATTGTGGAGCCGCCAATATAGAAAAACTTAGAAAGGCAAAGTTTGTAAGGATAACCGGAGCGGGTGTACAGGAGAGTCATCCTCATGATGTAACAATAACGCGCGAGGCTCCTAATTACAGCAGATAATAATTAATTTATACAAACGTTTGATTATTAATTAAAATAATGAATCAATTATGAAAAGGCATTTCTCATTACTTGCAGCAATAATCATTTTTCAATTATTACCAGCACAGGAAATATTACTCACTATTGATGATCATCAGATCACTAAAGATGAGTTTTTAAGGATATACAATAAGAACAGTGCTATTACGGCAGAGGATAAAAAATCGGTCGATGAATACCTGGATCTTTTCATCAATTACAAGCTCAAAGTTGTTGAAGCGCAGGATCTGGGATACGATACTATAAGTTCATTTATTAAAGAAATGGCAGGTTATACTACACAGTTGGCCAAACCCTATCTTGATAACAGTCAATTAATTGACTCCCTAGTGGAAGAAGCATATCAACGTTCATTTGAAGAAGTTAATGTCAGTCATATTTTGCTTCATCTTGAGAAAAATGCACTTCCAAAAGATATGGCTAAGGTTTATAATCATATTATGGCTATCAGAAATAGAATTCTTGTTGATGGAGAGTCTTGGGATAAGGTTATACTCGATGAGTCACCTGATCCTGATTCGCCTATTGGGGGGGATTTAAGCTGGTTCACTGTTTTCCGAATGGTTTATCCATTCGAATCAGCAGCTTATAATACGCCTGTTGGAGAAATTTCAATGCCTATCCATACAGAATATGGATATCATCTTATTAAAGTTAATGGAAGACGGAAGAACCGTGGAGAGGTTTTCACTTCGCACATTTTGACAACAACTCCCCAAAATCCCTCCGATCTTGAAATAGAAGCAGCAAAAAACAAAATTGAGAAAGCCTATGCTGACCTTCAGAATGGTATTCCATGGGATAGTGTGGTCATAAAATATTCTGAACACCGTGCAACAGTGAATAGAGGAGGAAGGATCGGTTGGCTGAAAAGTAGTAATGCACCTGAGGAAGTTCTTGATGCTTGTTTTTCGCTTGATTCAGGGCAGTATTCACAGCCGATTCAAACTATTTATGGATTTCATATTATCAGACCTGAGCAGTATAAGGGTGTTCCATTCTATAAGAAAGGCGATGAAAATTTTAAGAAGAATGTAATACAGAACAGCTATGTGCGTAATTTGACTGAAAACCAAGTAGTGAACAGAATTAAAAATGAATACGGATTTAAATTTTATCAGCAAAATCTGGAAGAGCTATATAATGTTGTCGACAGCAACCTGTATACCGGAAACTGGAATCCTGAAGTGGCAAAAGAAATGTTACAACCAGTTTTTTCTATTGGTGATAGCAGCTATACGCAGTATGATATTGCCAGACACATTGCTTCAGTTCGTCATTCCAAAAGGACGGCTTTACTAAATTCGGTTTACAGTGAAGTAATTAAATTTACGAATAAGCAAATCATGGATTATGAGATTACTCAACTCCCCAATAAATACAGTGATTATAGGTATTTATTAGAAGAGTACCACGATGGTATACTACTGTTTAATCTTACCGAAGACATGGTTTGGCGGAAAGCAGTGGAAGATAGCATTGGACTTCAAAAGTTTTATAATGAGCTACCGGAAAAGTATCAGTGGGAATCCCGTGTTCTGATGACAAAATACAGCTATAAAGACAGTACGCTTACTGCAAAACTGATTAAAGTTGCTAAGTCGAGGAAAAAGAAAGGATTAACGGCTCAGGATGTTTCAAAGCTTATCTGCCCCCAGGATACCCTACCTTGTGTTAGCTTTTTTGAGCTGAAGTATGAGAAAGGCGATAATGCTATTGCTGATTCTATTCCCTGGAAAACTAAAGCAAATCTTGTTTCACGCGATAAGAATAACATCATTTTATACTTTGTTGATGCAATTTTACCTCCACAGACAAAAGTACTGAATGATGCAAGGGGACTTTATACAGCCGACTATCAAACCTATCTCGAACAATTATGGATAGAAGATTTGAGGGCTAAACACACTATTGAAATAAATGAAGAAGTATTCAATGAAATTAAAAAGGAAGAAGAATCAGGTTCAGGCAACTGAAATGTTTTATACACACATTGTGAAATATAAAATAATTTTTCTTCTTGTATTTTTATTAACCGGATGTTTAGATTCAGGTAAAAAAGTTAGCGAAGTCCCGGTAGCCAAGGTTTATGACAGGTATTTATTCTTATCCCAGCTTCAGGATATTATACCTTCAGGCCTTTCAACAGAAGACAGTATTCTTATTGTAAAGAATCATGTCGAAAAATGGATAAGGAATCAATTGCTATTATTCCAGGCAGAGCAGCATCTTGAACCCGATGAGAAAAATGTAGCGAGACAGATCGAAGATTATCGAACTTCATTACTGATCTTTAAGTACGAGCAGAGTTTTATTAGTGAAAAGCTTGATACTATTATTAAGGAAAAGAATATTGAGGATTATTATAATAGTTATTCATCTAATTTCATCCTGAACAATAATCTGATAAAGGGAATATTTATCCAGGTACCACGCTCTGCCCCCGAAATCTATAAAATCCGTTCATGGTATCGCTCCAATAATCCTGATCATATCCGGCAAATGGAAGAGTATTGTTATACTAATGCTACAAAATTTAATTACTTCGAGGAAAACTGGAAATACTTCACCGATATTCTTAAAGATATGCCTCCAATTTACACACGTCCGGAGAATATCCTGCGATATCGTAAAAACTATGAAATAAAAGATTCAACCTACTATTATTTTTTAAAGATCAGCGACTTTCGTCTGGAGGGCTCTGTAACACCGCTGGAATTGGTCCGGGAAGATATCGGGAGTATCCTTTTGAATAAAAGAAAAATTCAGCTTATTCAGGAATTGGAAGCAAATATATACAACGATGCCCTTAACCGGGGGAATTTCGTTATTTATTGATCGTAGACTCATATAAATAAGATTTTTACAACTAATTCAAAACCAGTGAAATTTTTACATAAAACATTTAATCTCATTGTTTTAACCACACTTACGGTTACCGCATATTGTCAACCCTATGTAATTGATAAAATTGCAGGTGTTGTTGGCAAGAATCAGATTTTATATTCCGAAGTTGAAGATCAATACCTTCAACTGATGGCTCAGGGGGTGAAGCCGATGCCGACAAAATGCCAGCTATTCGAAGATTTATTGGCGCAGAAACTTCTGGTTAACCAGGCATCTATTGATAGTTTGGTTGTTGAGGAGGGACAGGTTGAAATGGAACTTAACGATCGTATAAATTACTTCGTAAGCCAGATAGGGACAGAGGAAAGACTTGTTGAATATTTTGGGAAGTCGATAATTGAAATAAAAGAGGATATGCGTGATGCGGTACGCGATCAGATACTGATGCAGATGATGCGCCAGGAAATTACATCGGGCATAGCCATTACACCTTCTGAGGTACGAGCCTTTTATCATAAGCTACCTGATGATAGTATACCTTTTATTGATGCCGAAGTGGAAATCAACCAGATTTTGATTTATCCTGCAACTAACGACGAAGCAAAATTTGAAGTGAGGGAAAAGCTTCTCGAGCTCCGTCAACGCATTGTAAAGGGAGATAACTTTGCCACCCTGGCAGTTCTTTATTCCGAAGGCCCTTCTGCTTCGCGTGGTGGTGACATTGGTTGGTCTACAAAGGCTGAGCTGGACCCGGCGTATTCAAAAACTGCGTTTACACTGAAAGAAGGACAGGTATCGAAAATTGTTGAATCATCCTTTGGTTATCATATTATTCAACTGATCGAGCGTAATGAGGATCGTGTTCACACACGGCATATACTGATGAAACCTAAAATTTCTTTTGAAGAAAAAGAAGCGGCTGTTCATAAAATGGATAGCATTATTACATTGGTGCGTCTGGATTCGTTAACATTTGAGCAGGCTGCTATGCGGTTTTCGCACGATGAAGATTCAAGAATAAACGGTGGTTTATTGGTTAATCCGTACACGGGCAATACACGTTTTGAATTGGATCAGTTTGAAACCAAAGAATATTATATCATCCGTGATCTGAAAGTAGGAGAGATTTCTGAAAGTTATGAATCTGCCGATGATAAAGGAAATCTGGTTTACAAAGTAATACGTCTGAAATCGAAAACAGAACCTCATAAGGCGAACCTCAAACAGGATTATGAATTGCTTAAGCAAATGACTTCGCAGCAGAGACAAAATGAAATTGTCGATGAATGGATTGAGGAAAAGATAGAAACTACCTATATCAGAATAAGTGAACCCTATTGCGATTGTAGTTTCCGATTAAAGGGATGGCAGTAAAACCGATTTTTAAAAATAATAGTTTCTGCTCAGAGAAATTGAGGGTAGTTCATGCTCTTATAATACTTTCATCATTTTTTTTTGTTCCCATTCATGCCCAAAAAGAAGCACAAATTCAATTTTCTGCTGCTATCACTGAAGTAGATGCAATTCTGGGTAAAGATACCAAACGACTTATTAGCAATGTTGTATTCGTGCATGAGGGGACAATAATGTATTGCGATAGCGCTTACTTTTATTCGAATAGAAACTCACTCGATGCTTTCAGCAACATTTACATTAATCAGGGTGATACAGTACACTTGTATGGCGATTTTCTCTATTACGATGGAAATACTAAAATTGCCAAAGTAAGAGAGAATGTGAAACTTATAAATGGTGAAACTACTCTTACAACGGAATCTTTAGACTATAATATTTCAGACGGCATAGGTTACTATACCGAACATGCGGTTATAATAAACCTGGAAAATCGACTGGAAAGTGATATTGGACAGTACTTCACAAGAGCTGATGTATTCGATTTTCAGGATAGCGTTGTAGTAATAAATCCCGATTATACTATATATTCCGACCGGATGAAGTACAATACGGAGACTAAGATCGCCTACTTTTTAGGGCCTACAGAAATCATCAGTGACAGCAGTTATATATATTGCGAAAGAGGCTGGCATAATACAGAAACTGATGTTTCACAGTTGAATCAGAATGCTCTTGTTCGTAATACAAAACAAACTGTACGTGGTGATAGTTTGTATTACGAAAAACTTACTGGTTTTGGAAGGGCTATTAAAAATGTCGAAATAGTGGATACGGATCAGAATATAATTCTGAGAGGTGAGAAAGGAATATATTACGAAACTACGGAGTATGCCCGAATAACCGAGAAAGCAATTTTTTTACAGGTATCTTCAACAAATGACACTTTGTTTTTACATGCCGACACATTGCTTTCGGAAATTGATACATCAGGAACCAAGTATATAAAAGCTTATTATGGAGTCAGAATGTATAAAAGCGATATGCAGGGTAAATGTGATTCAATGGCTTATTCCCTAGCCGATTCGGTTATCCGTTTATATTATGAGCCGGTACTCTGGTTTGATGAAAACCAAATTGCAGCTGAATTCATTGAGATTCAAACGGAAAACCGCCAACCAAAAACAATGTATCTGTACCGTTCCTCATTTATTGTAAGTATTGAGGATACAACAAAATACAATCAGATTAAAGGGAAAAATATGGTATGCCATTTCAGGAACAGCGAATTATACCGGATTGATGTAAGTGGAAATGGACAAACAGTATACTATCCGAAGGATAAAGAGAAAATAATCGGTGCAAATAAAGCGGAGTGTTCCAATTTGATATTGCACTTCAAAGATGGTGATATAAATTTCATAAGTTTTCTTAATAAACCGGATGCTATCCTATATCCGCTTGAAAATGCACCATTAAATGAACTTCTGCTGAAAGGATTCAAATGGATGGACGAGTTAAGACCGCAGGACAAAGAAGATATTTTCAGAAAATGAGAAAGGGACTTTGTGTCCCTTCTATCTTAATATTCATCTTCATTAAAGAAAAAGTCATCCTTACTCGGATAATCGGGCCAAATATCTTCGATACTTTCATAAATTTCACCTTCGTCTTCGATCTCCTGCAGATTTTCAATAACCTCGAGCGGAGCACCTGATCGAATTGCAAAATCAATAAGCTCATCTTTTGTAGCTGGCCAGGGCGCATCCTCTAATTTCGAGGCTAACTCTAGTGTCCAATACATAAATCTGAGAATTTATATTATTAAAAAGTGCTGCAAATTTAAAAATTTAAATTACTAATACAACCTTGGTTGCCATCTTATTTCTGAAGCCTTTAATTCATGTGAAATAAAGCGTGACAAGACAAAGAGATAATCGGATAAGCGGTTTAAATAGCGAGAGATAATCTCCGGTACAGATACTGACTCCGATAAAGTGACAATACATCGTTCAGCTCTCCGGCAAACAGTGCGTGCAACGTGTGCAAATGAAACAGCCGGATGCCCTCCGGGAAGCAAGAATTTTTTTAATGGGAGCAGTTTAGCATCCATTTCGTCTATTTTGTTTTCTAACCATACGACAGCTTCATCAGAAAGTTTCATGAAACTGGCATCGCTATTGCCACTATCGTCAGCCAGAATAGCAGCACAAACCATAAGTTGGTCCTGTATGTGTATCAGATCATCGATAATTTCTTTTTTTCCAACATAGTCACGCACCACACCTATAAACGCAATAAGCTCATCAACGCTACCGTAGGCTTCGATACGCTGATGATTTTTAGTTACCCGCTTCCCTCCGATGAGCGAAGTAGAGCCCTTGTCGCCTTTTTTAGTATAAATTTTCATTTGCTTACCTGTTTACATAAACTCATCTACGAAGAAAATGTTTTTGTAGGATTTATTTAATTAATATTGTAGCGAAATTTTATAAATCAACAAAACAGATAGGTAAATCGATATGAAATATAATCATTATCAAATCGTTATCAATTTTAAAATATATATTTCAGGTAAATAATTTAACTTAATTTTAATTGTTGGGTAGATATTGTTCAATTGCCCGGCATTTTTGCTTTCAAACAAATAAATGATACGATATTCGACTCTATACATTTTCATAGCTCTTTTTTGTTTTAATGGGATAATATTTAATGCCTATAGCCAGCCGGAATTAATTATACCACAGCACGAATTTTCCATATGTGGCGATGGTGTAGCCACAGTTGCAGTTGAGATAACGGGTACTGAACCTGTAGCTTTAAGATATCTCTTTGAAGGAGAGCCTTTTGAGGTTTCATCAACTGAAAATAGTTTCACATTCGATTTATATGAACCTGGCGTATATACTATTGTAAGCTATAAAGATGCTGTTACGCCTTTACCGATACCAGTCGAAGATGACTCCATTGTAGTTACTGAATCATCTCCCAATATATATTTCACAGGAGGAGGAGTGGGTTGCAACAATGAAGATATTTCACCTCTTGTTGCTCACTTTGAGGGTGAACCACAATTTGTTTTAAATTACATGATAAACGGGAGACCGTATACGCTTTATCTTGAAGGATTCATTTATTCTTTTCCTGTTGATCAATCCATAGTTATTGAAACCCTGAATTTATCCGATGCAAATTGTAAGGTTGATATTGCAGTAACTGCAAGGTATGAGTTTATTAATAGTTCAGTACCTAACATTTATGGAGAAACGAATTTCTGTGAATATGATTCTACTGTTTATTCAACAGATCCGACTGATTTATCTGCCGAATGGATTATTTCAGAAGGAGCTGACTATATTGAGGGAATAAATAACGAGGGATCGTTTATTAAAGTAACATGGATCGAATCGGGAACATACGAGGTGCATCTCAGATTGGTTGATAGCACTAGCCAGTGTGCCAGTCAGTGGTCAAGCCTCAGTGTAATAGTTTATGACAAGCCATTTGCTATAGAATTGATTGATACGACCCTTTGTTTCGAGCTGGAAGAATCACTTACCATTGAAATTCCTGCAGAGCCTGATGAAATTGTCACCTGGCCTGAACTAGGAGTTACAGGATCATCTGTTGAAATTTTTAATGCAGGTACCTACATATTTATAAAGTCCAATTTTTATAATTGCTCCGATACCGGAACGGTAGTTGTTAAAAATAATTGTTTTTGGGATGTTCATGTCCCTGAAGCATTTACACCTAACCATGATGGGATAAACGACTATCTTGAGATATTTGGTATATACGATGAGTTAGAATTGTTCATTTATTCACCGAGTGGTATTTTACTATATCACGCGAATGAGGAGGATACTCCCTGGGATGGCACAAGAGATGGGAATGATGTTCCAAGTGGTAGTTATCAATGGTATGTCACCTTTAAGGGCCGGGATGGAATGCCACAAAAGAAATCAGGAGTTGTTACAATAATACGTTAGCCCATGTGTTCATTTTCAGTAAGAAATATTTTCGCTGGTTTTTTGATTTTACATATTTCTGCTTTGTTATCCGGTCAGGAAAATATACTTACACACTATTTCTCTGCAAATACCCTTTATAATCCGGCTATGGCCGGCGATACACGCTTCATTCAAATGCAGCTGGTGGAGAGACTACAACCCACTGTTTCAAATGTATTGGTAAATAATATTCTCTTATCGTTCGATTATAAGGTTCAAAATCACCGGTCGGGGATAGGCGTACATGTTAACCGGCGCACATCGGTTTTTAGCGAAACTCAGGTAAAAACGAATTATTCGCATACTTTTTTGGTATTTCATAAAATATGGATTAAAGGCGGCCTGGGAATTTCACTGAATACCATTAATACTCACGCCAACTCATATAAATTCCCCGATCAATACGATCGTTTCGGCTACACCGGCAATCCTACTTTAGAACCTTCCCTTAATGAAAAGGCTACTTATGCCGGATTCTCCTCTGGTGTGGCATTATATTACGAACAGGGATGGTTTTCCATGGCTTTTGATAATATCAATCGTCCGGCTGTGGAATTTGCAGGTAGCGAAAACCGGACGCCTGTATTGTTTTTAACCAATATAGGATATCTATTCCCTATTGATAAAGGAAAAAAGGCGAAGCGAATGTTTACACGATATGGCGAAATAGAACCTTATTCAAGTATCGGACCAGTAGCGTTGTTTTATAAGAATGGTAATTTCCAGGTCTTCAGCCTGGGTGTAAATGCTTTTACACGACCGGTTTTCTGGGGTATTCAATACAGGTATAACTCTATTTTCAATCAATACCTATCAGAAGGTATTTCTTCATTTAACCTGATGGCCGGCTATAGAAACGAGATCTTTTCGGTGGCCTATTCCTATGACGTAATGGTAAACAGAACTCTCACCAATCTCAAAGGAGCGCACGAGATTTCGCTGATCTACTATTTTTATACCATCGAAGAAGATTACAAGAAGTACAAACTCTTTCCTTATCCTAATCAGTTAATGTATTAGGAGGTCGAATTTTATAATTAGCCGGCATCCATATTATTCCATTCAATCCTGATTTTTAATATTATTTTAATCCTGTTCTTAAGCCGTCTTAATGTCCGGTAAGTATATTTCGGCGATTAAAACATAGTATGGTAGTCATGATCATCAGAATTGAAAATGCAAGATGGGAAATCATGATAATTGTATAGTTGTATCAATATGTCAAATATAAAGCTGGGTCCTGTTAGTATTGCCTTTAAGAAGAGATTAATTACTATAACGGGAATATTATTCATCATTCTGTCAAGCGTGTTATCCGACGATACCATCTTATATTCGCCGCTAATCCGTTCAGACTATAATGAAAGCATTAGTAAATTATACAATCAGTTGTCTCCTGAGGAGATTAAACCCTCCTATAAGGTTTTTTACGGAGGCATGGTTGGGTATTACAGAATGATACAGGAAAACAGGTTGGAGAATCAACAATTTTTAACCCTGATAGATTTTTCCTTATCATCTAAATTATGTAAACTCTGGGTTATAGATATTGAATCTATGCAAATTGTCCATCATTCCTATGTTTCGCATGGAAAGAACTCAGGAGGAGAATATGCCATTAAATTTTCTAATACTCCAAAAACTAATATGAGTAGTCTGGGCTTCTATATTACAGGATTTACGTATCAGGGTAAATACGGATTATCACTATTACTTGATGGTATTGAGCCGGGAATTAATGATAATGCAAGAAAAAGAGCCATTGTAATACATAGCGCACCCTACGCAACGCAAAGTTTCATCAACAAATACGGACGCCTGGGAAGAAGTTTTGGGTGTCCGGCTCTTCCTTCTGCAAAAAGTACAGCTATTATTGAGACGATAAAAAACAGATCTTGTCTTTTTATCTACTACCCCGACAGGTCCTACCTTGTTAAATCACACTACCTGAATTCAATTTAAATCATACACAGGATTGGCTATTAACGCTTTATAGAGGATATCATCTCTTTCGTAAATATCCTTTCTGAAATTCAACTGACCGGCTTTATCAACCCAGGATGTAAGATAAAGTAAGTAAACTTCAGGTTTTGAATTTAACATTACAGTTTGTGTTACCGATGATTCAACAACAGTTTGTACAGCCTTCTTATTCCATCGAGGTTGATCCTGTAATAAATATTCAGCCAGTTCCAGCGGTTTTTGAACCCGGATGCATCCCGAGCTAAATGCTCTTTCAGTTTTTTCAAATAATTCTTTGCTGGGCGTATCGTGCAGGTAAACATTAAAACTGTTCGGAAACATGAATTTGACTACTCCCAGGGCATTTTGTTTTCCAGGCTCCTGACGGTATGTATAGGAAAATACTTTGTTACTTTTCCAGTCAATTGAATCAGGATTTAACCTTGAGCCAGAGGCATCGTAAACAAAAATATTTTTTTGCATCAGGTAGCCTTTGTTTTTTCTGACTTCGGGGATCAGGTCATTTTTCAATATAGTTGGAGGAACAGTCCATGTAGGATTAAATACCAGATATTGCATGGTCGAGGAGAATACAGGTGTTTTTCTGAAAGGTTTTCCGACAATAACTTTATGATTTTTCACTATGTTGTTATCCCTGATTACATCAAGCTCAAAATTTACGATGTTGACCATAATGTAATAGTTTGGAACCTCCTGTGGCAACCAACGTAATCTTTCCAGATTGACTTCAATGCTTTTAATTCTGTCATCTACCGGAACCGAAAGAGCATCGACGGTTTCGTTACCAATAGTGCCCAGTGCTTCAAGACCATGCCTTTTCTGTAAATGTATTACAGCCAACTTTAGGGTATCGTCGTAGTATTCCGAGTTCAAATTTTCTCCGTTGTAATCGCCGGTTATGGTCAGACGGTTCCTGATCTGAACAATATGTTCATGGCTGATACCCGGTCTGAGAATTTGTCCCTT
>Ga0307422_1000653_pt1 | contig 18933 bp, 22 predicted proteins | sample SalMarWE160290MG_FD_202153 | JGI IMG/M metagenome (GOLD analysis project Ga0307422, IMG submission 202153) | Salt marsh sediment microbial communities from the Plum Island Ecosystem LTER, Massachusetts, United States - WE1602-90 | ecosystem: Environmental > Aquatic > Marine > Intertidal zone >...
TAAAACTTATTTTATGAATGTTAAACATGACAAGTGCCCTAATCACTTTTAATTTTTGAGAGATAGCTGTTTCAACTACTTTTTTGCATAAGTATTTCATTACGAGACTAAGTATTGCTCTCTATGGTATGTCGTATGGTTCTTGTGCTGGATGCCAGTCGAAGTTAAACCATCTAATCAGATAGTAGGGATTCCAAGGTAGAGGTATTTCAACAAGACCTCTGACTGGGTTTGGTCCAAAGCCATTATAATCATCCCAAAAATTGTTATTCCAATTGTTATGGGAAAAAAAATCTTTAACTTGGTAAAAATATCCATTAAAAATGTTATCATAAATATTGTTTTCAAAGATATTATTATCATAGGAACGTAAAGTGCATATACCGGTCTTATCATTTGAAAAGATATTATTATGCTGAATTATAATCTCTTCAGTATCCTGTAAAAGAATTCCAGATACCATAAAATCGAAACCATCGCCATTATAGGATATTAAATTATTTCGAATGATGCAGTTTGAAATTATACCTCCTATAACTATTCCAACAAAGGAGTTGTTATTAATTATATTGTGATGAATATTAACATTTTCTATCTTCTCACTTGCTGGAGGTTTTTGTAACACTCTTTGAAAGAATCTTGATGGAAATAATTCTTTTGTTTGAGAATATCCAAATATTAGAATACCAAAGCCAATATTGTCATGAATGCTACAATTTGAAATAGTAATGTTAGTCCCGCCAAGGCTAATTCCGCCGGAATGTATCATGCCACTAATTTTCCCATTATTTTCAATGATGCAATTTTCAACAGTAATATTTGATGAGGAATATGTTCCACTGACACTTTCTCCTGTGTTGTTATGGATGTAACAGTTAGTTATTAGAATATTTGAAGACGAATTTAAAGATTGAATACTTTCATCATTATGTTTCATGATACAATCCGTGATACAAATGTTCTCAATACGTGGCTTCCTATCCATGATAACTATTGCCTGATTAAAAAATGCGCCTTCGTTACTGGCATTTTCTAATGTAAAACCTGAAATTGTTACATACGATGATTGTATTTCAAGAATACGTGAACCTTCACCATCAATAATAGTAGTTTTTTTATCTTCACCGATTAGAAATAGTGGCTTATCAATTATAGCATTTATATAATACCAACCTGACGGGTCAACACTTTTTTCAGAGTAAGTACCGCTGTAGGCAAAGATAGTATCACCATCAGATGCAACATCAATGGCATCCTGAATATGCCGATAAGGATGCTCTAGTGTTCCATCCCATGGACCATCAGTGTTGTCATCATCAACATAGATTGTTTTTGTCGAAATTGGATTATCACCAATCACATCTGGAATAATACCTGAAGACATGAATAACAGAATGATTCCAGCCGCTAATGATTCCTTTAACAAGCAGACTCCCCATATGCGTGATACATTAGCATGTCTTAAATTTTTCTATAGGGATAAATGTTGCAACGTTCGTAAGTTGCTTCACTTACTTTATTTTTAAAATGTCAACCAATCAGTGTTTTTCCTATTTGCAACATGAGTACTTTCGGTGAACTGCTGATAAAGTATATAAGGAGAGTTCTCCTTATGAAATTGTGGCCAAAATAGATTGATTACTGGATGCGCTAACATCCAGCAATCTGAGACCATAACAGGTGAAGTGTTATGATCCCGAGTGGAAATAAAGAGGCAGATAGTTATAAATCTTTTTCTAAAAAACAACTTCAAGAGTTTCAGGAAGTAGAAACTTGGCTTAAAAACATAGGGCAGTCATCCCATAATGTGTATTTGTCCGCTCTTCGGAAGCTTTGTAGTTGGTATGGAAAAGACCCACATGAACTTATTATGGAGAGAAATCAGGAGATTAAGAGTGACGACCCTATTATGAGAAATGGTATCCGTGATATGATTCTTGATTTTCGACATTATCTAGAAAATCAGGGTTATGCTCCGAAAACAATCAATGCAACGGATGGAGCTATCCGGAGTTTCTTTACTGCAGTGCTTGGTAGATCTGGTATGGTGAACCTGCGTAACTATAAGAATGCAGGTGTAAGACGGGAGAAGGATCTTGTTCCTACTCTTGAAGAACTGAAGAAGATGTTGGATGTTGTTGATCTTGGAGAGAAATTCCGAATATTGTTTATTGCTCAAACAGGAATGAGAGTATCCGATGCTGTCGCTCTAAGAATTGGGGACATTCAGAGAGAACTTGATCTTGGCAATGTACCTCTCGCCATCCGTTTCCTTCCAAAGAAGGATAGAGAATTAATAGGTGAAAGGATTGCTTTTCTTGGCAGTGATGGGGCTCTTGTATTGAAAGAATATCTCAAGTGGAGGGAGAAAAAGGGTGAGGTTCTTAGTAATGATAGCCCATTGTTTGTTGGTAGAAGTAAAAAACGGGGAAAGGGACTTATGCCTGTTACCCCGCAGAACTTCAACGAGACGATTAGGAAGGCTGCTAAAAGGATCGGTCTTGTAAATGGTGATGCTAAATATGGGAGAATGAGGGTTCACTGCTTGCGTAAATTCTTTATCACACAGATGACGAATCATGGAATGGAAGATAAAATTATTAATTTTCTCACATGTCATAAGATCAGTGATGTTGATGCTGTTTATTGGAACAGGAGAGTTGAAGGGCTTAGAAGAATTTATGCCGAGAGGCAGCAGTATCTTAACCCGATCAATGGAAGGAGAAAATACTATAATTTGAAGGAAATCAAGGGCATTCGTGGAAAGATACATGATATGGATAAAAGAATACCAAGTATTGAACAGATTAAAGAGTTAATTAAAGAGGTATTGCAGGAAGAATTAATTCGTCTTAAACAGGTTGTTGAACATGATAGTAGAATTGTTTCGACTGAACAGGAAATCCTTGAGTTCAGTAAACTGGGGTATTCATGTACGTCGTTAGGAAATAATAAGTGGTTGATGAGAAATTAATCATGGTTTGAAAAGTTAAAGTAAATAGGGGGTTTTGTTATGTTTAACATTCAGAAAACTTATTTTTGTTTTTTCCTTGCCTTTTTAACTTTCAACGGTAAGTACAAGATATAAAATACACAAAAAAATTCAATGTTGGCAGCAATAACTATGTAATATGGGGGAAAGCCCTGGAAAGAATGAAAAACAGATAATATTAAGGCAACTGCTATAGCGATAACAGCATAGATTACTATTAGTTGTTTTTCACTTCTATTTTCAAACATGTTTCTTCATATGCGAAACTAGATATTAACCCTTTTGGATTTTTCCAATCTTTTGCCGTCTTTTCATACGTATTATATCTAAAAGCATCATTATTTACTCATGAAACAAGATAATCTTTAGCCTCGCCGACTGTAAAAAGAGAGCCAGTAACACATATAAGGTCTTTCTTCTTTGAAATCGATTTAGCATAATCTATTGCATCTTTGATTTTTTCTTTTACAACAACTTTCTTTTTATCGTCTACTTTTGTTATCATCCCTTTGAGATCAGATGGCTCGCAGGCACGATTGTTATTTGATTTTGTTGCAATGACGATATCTGCAAGCGGAACGATTGTTGGTAATATCGACAATATATCTTTATCGGAAAGTATTCCTAAAACTAATGTCAGTTTATCATACTCGAAATCATCTCTTATCGAATTGCCCAATGATTCCATGCCTGCTTTGTTGTGTGCCCCATCTAGTAAAATGACTGGATCATAACCAACAATTTCCATTCTTCCAGGATTAAATGTTTTTTCGATTCCATCTAAAATATTTGCGTCTGTGATATAGACGCCGTTCATTTGAAGGTTTTCTATTGCAGCTATGGTCAGTGCAATGTTTTCCCCATGATATTCTCCCAGCATTTGCGTTCTGACAGAATAATCTTTCAGAGAGCCATTTATGTAAAATTCCTGGCCACCTTGATTGTGATTCAGCCTTTTCCATTTTTTATCTTCTACGTGATAAATGGGTGCATTTCTATCATTCGCTACATTTTCAATAATCTTTAAAGAATCCTCCTTTGCTGCAGTAATTATGGGCACATTATTTTTTATTATACCTGTCTTCTCTGATGCAATATCCTTTACATTTTTCCCGAGAATATTTTGATGATCCAACGAAACATTAGTTATAATTGAAACCATTGGATCAACAATATTTGTAGCGTCATATCGTCCTCCTAGACCAACCTCCATAACTGCAAACTCGACATTTTCATCGCTAAAATATTGGAATGCCATAGCAGTAATAATCTCAAAGAAAGTAGGAGGGTCGTTGTTTTTCACCATCATGTTGATAATAGGCGTAACATTGCGTGCAAGAGAGACTAACTTTTCATCTGAAATTCTTTTATTACCGATCATTATGCGCTCTGATATATGTTGTAAATGTGGAGAGGTATATATCCCAACTTTATATCCTGCACTAGTTAATATTGATTCTAAAAACTTGCAGACAGAACCTTTTCCATTTGTACCGCCTACGTGGATCACTTTGTAGTTTTTATGCGGATTTCCAAGCTCCTTAGAAATATAACTAATTCGTTCTAAACCAAGTTTTATACCAAACTTCTGAAAATCATAAAGCCAGTTTAATGTCTCATCAAAATTCATAGCTTGCACTAATCAATAACCCTCAGGATAAAGCACATAATGTATTGTTTCATATTTATCTTTCCATGAGTCCCCTGCAAGAATCTTTACTTTTCTACCATCAATTTTCAATCTGCCTTCAGCAAAGAGTTGTATGGTTCTGGGAAGAATCTGATGCTCAACATCAAGTATGCGTGCTGCTAGTTTGTCTCTATCGTCGCCAGGAAGTACTTTTACAGCTGCTTGCAGTATAATTGGGCCATGATCTGTTTTATGATCCATAAAATGGGTAGTGCAACCAGAGATTTTTACGCCATATTCAAGAGCATCCCCTTGGCCATTTGCTCCTTTAAACGAGGGAAGTAGCGCTGGATGAATATTGATAAGTTTACCATACCATTTCTTGACAAAGGCGGGAGAAAGTATTCTCATATAGCCTGCACAAACAACAAGATTCACATTTTTATCAATAAGTGCTGCACCTAGCTCTTCTTCATGTTTTTCCCTGCTTTTACCAGTCGGATCGACAAAGAATGCCTTTATTTTATGTTTTTCAGCTCTTTTAAGAGCAAAAGCATCTTTGTTATCACTGATTACTGTTACAACATCTGCATTGATCATGTCTTTTTCAGATGCATCAATAATGCTTTGCAGATCAGTTCCAGTACCAGATGCTAAAACACCGATTCTTAACTTTTCTCCCATATGTTCACATTCCCTTGTCAGAGATTCTTTTTTTCAATTCTTGACTGGTAGTTTAATGATCCCCCATCTTATTATCAAGCGCCGTATACTCTCAATTGTTTTTGTTTTTTTCCCCGTTTGTGGATTCTGACTTATTCATTCTATTTTCCCTGTTTAAAAATCTCTTCGATTTCGTCTCTTGGAGCATTGGTTTTAAAACCAGTAGGACTAAAATATGTCCTAGCAACATCATATCCCTTTTCCTTTAGTTTTTCAAAGATATGGTTCATACTGGGAGTCGATGTTTTCAGTGAGGAGGCCATGTTATCGGTTGTATAAAAAAACGGTGGGGCGTCTGCTTCATTTTCTAATAGATCCAAGAGTTTCAAAATCTCACCTTTAGTATTAAGCTTCTTATTAAGAACATAAGATATCAACTCATGTATCACTTTTTTATTTTCGATTTTACCGAGCCACAGTGGCCCAACATCTGCCGCATTTTCTCTAGATGAAAACAGCTCTTTTGGAGTTGCATATTTCATATTACTAGCAGATTTATTGGCACGACCCACGCCTTTTTTAACTCTGACGTAGACTCTAAAATAATGATCGGTAGAATAGCAAATCAGAGGTTCAATGCTCTTATCGTATTTTGTTGCTTCTCTACATATAAAGCCAAGTAATATCCGAAGCCCTGTTTCATGCATAACGGGAGAATGAAAAGATCGGACACCATACCGTCTTAGACAAACCTTTGGATAAACGCCACAGAGAGTAGCAGTATCAGTTGCAGTACATGCAATGATTCCATCGTTGTAGATGCTTCTTATTGCAGAGTCAACAAAATAAGCTGGAGAGCCAAATGGATCAATATCGATATAATGAAATCTTCTATCAGAAAGCAAGGTATTCAGGTTTTTATTTGCTGCAAATGCGTTTTTCAATTTGCATTGTTTTATGTTCCTTTGAACCAAGTCATATGCATCCATGGACCAATCATTAATGATGACATCAAAATCCCCTACCAACTCGTTGGCCAGCCTGATCCCACGTATTCCAGATGCTGCAAGACCATCTAAGATATCAACATGAATATTACTGTTATCAATGAGCCATTGATTTATCGGAATAGATAGGTCTCGGTTCAATTCCATGGCTGGATTGTAAAAAGGTACTTTGTCCTTTGAACCAGGGCCTTTCTTAGAACTCTTCTTTTTAAAAACTAAAATTTCTGTTTTTCCTTCAGTTATACATTCAATGTGCTGGGCACCGTTCATAATCAGAAAAGTGGTGGTAGTTTTTCCTTCATGATTTTTTCGATTTTGTATGGGAGTAGGTTTCTGTTAACAGGTGTAACTTCTAAAATTCTAATATCATCGCGCCTTCGAACATCCTGCAAAAGTGGCGTTCTTGATTTTTTGTGTAGAGTTACTATTATAGGTTTGTCAGAATCCAAAGCTTCAATGACTACATCACAGAACCGCTCTGAAAGCATCTCCATTTTACCTATTTCATCGATTATAATGACGTGAATATTTTTGTCTGTAATCGCCTTTTCAATGGCCGGTATACCAATCTTTTCTAGAGCGCTTTCATCCACGCCATAATCCCCTACTTTATCCTTTACATCAAAGTCGACGTGGGCAAAAACCTCTTTTTCGTGAGTTTGCCAGTCTTCTACATAGAATCCAACGCGTTCGTTTTTTTTCATGATTGGCTCTGTTATCATCCCCTCTAGCTTGTATCCTGCCGTTTCAAGGAATTCTATGATTTTTAAGAGCGATCTTGTTTTTCCAACCTTAGGCATACCAGTAATGCCAATTTTTGGTATATCATCCATATGAATAACATGTAATGCCTTTTTCGTTTAGAAATGTTTTTATTGCTTTTTTTGCCGAAAAAATGGTTTTATCCAAATGTATTTTATAGATTATTTTCTTTTTAACAGATAGATTTGGCCTGCTAATGAATATGTGATAATTGATAAAAGTAGAAGTATTGGGACAATCCCCCCAAAATTTTTACCCACGATTATTGTCAGAACAATAAGTACTGCTGCGATAGCATTTATTTTAAGCGTGGGTTTTGGAAAGCGAACATTTGATATCAGCATAATGGATGTTATAACAATAACCAAAAGGACGTACGCAACTTCAATGTTGAAATATGCCATAACAATTATTATGATAGCGCTTGCTGATGCTGGGAGGCCGACAAAAAAAGTTTTTTCTTTTATTATGTGAAAAGATGCAAGTCGAACAATGTTAAATGAAAAAAACACGATAAGAACAATAATAAGTAAACTGTGCCAATAAATGCATTCTGAAACTGCGACATTATATTTGCCGTAAACAAACACTGCAGGAGCAATACCTAAAGAAATCATGTCTCCTATGGCTTCCATATATTCTCCCAGTTCACTATGCCTTGTTTTCCTTGCTATGATGCCATCCAGGCCGTCTGCAAGGAGTGCCAATAAAATTAAGGAAAACGAAAAATGTATTTCACCTAAAAAAATCATAATGATCGAAAGAAATCCAAGGATAGCATTGGTGAGGGACACGACGTCGGCAATGGATAACAGTTTAATCATTGATTTCTGCAATACTTCCCTCTCCTGCCTTGATCATGTCTCCTAATTTGACATTTATATTTTTTATCTTTTTGGATGGTATGTAAATATCCACGCGGGATCCTAGTCGTATTATTCCAATCTTTTCTCCCTTTTTCAGTTTATCTCCCTTACTGATATATGGTACAATTCGTCGCGCCAGAGCCCCTGCTATTTGTATAACCTTTACTATTCCAATGTTGGTGTCAATTGTTATTATTACTCTTTCATTTCTTTCGGATTCCTTTTTAAAAGCCGGAATGTGAGATCCAGGTATGCGAACAACATCTTTTATCGTTCCATCCATCGGCATACGGTTGACATGGACATTATATACGTTCATAAACACAGAAATAATCGTACATTCTCCAACATCACGGTCCTCGGATTGACTGATGTCACGTATCCGTCCGTCAGCAGGAGCGGTAATCCCTTTTCCAATGATTCGATCCGGGTCTCTAAAAAACATGATAAAAAACATAGTCAATAAAAACAGAATGGCCGAAACCAACAGAAAAATGATGCCGATACCCTTTGAATAAATAATAAATAAAGCCAAAGATAAAATGCCCACAGTAAAAGAAGACAAAATCCATGATGTGGCACCCTTGGCAAGCGTCATTTGTTTTTCCCTCCAAGCAATTTTTTGATGGTTTTTTCTATGGGGCCATTTCTTTTATAAAGATCTGTCAGATTTAGTATTTCATCAAATACTTCTGGTACAATTTTAACTACGATGAATAGCAATATCACTAGTGCGATAAGACTTCCGCCTTTTCCTATTATGTTGTGTGCTATATTAAAAAAGTCATTGCCATATATGCCTACGAGATAGGTAACACCTGCATTTCGTATGAGGTTTAGAAAGTATATCGGAACTACTGTTATAAGTAGACCATAGATTTTTCTCTTTGTATTGACTTTTGTTAACGGTAACATCATACCTACAAAAAGAACCATTGATTGTATGGCAGTACAGGCAAATATTATCCTGATATATGCAATATTGTAAGAAATATATCTTCCATCTACTGATACGTTTCCTGTGAAGATGTTTAGAAGCCAGCCGCTTTGGGCAGCCACTACTTCAATAAGCCACGTTGCCAGCGGAGTGAGTTCTATGATAGAATATACCAACCCGGCAATGGCAGATGCCCCTGCAATCCAGTTTATACATTCAACCTTTTCATTTCTTTTTAGCGATAACCATTCATGATAGGCAATGTAGAAAAAGACATAGATTCCAACTATACATAGAAAAGCGTTGACAATATCTCCCTGCTCTGCAAAATACAGAGAGTTTATTTGCGTTGACCAGTAAAATGAAAATACTGCCCATCCTGCAATTTTCAGTTTATTTGTTACATTTTCTTTTTTTAGAAACGAACCCAGTCCAAGTAGGATTAGACCTACAAAAAGAGGCAGGGGCAGAATTGTTTCTATCTCTGTTGGTAGAGGGTATGAAAAAAACAAAAGTCCAATTATAACAAATATCGTTGGGACGATAAGAAATACCCATGCGAAGGTATTTTCCGAATTCTTGTCTCTCACCATGTTTTATTCATTTTCCCTAAACAATGAACTACCTTAAGATTGTTATGATGTTAAAAGGAAGAAGAGAAAAGGGAGAGATATTTTTAGATTTTCTATATCCATCCCAGCATCTCAAATACAGGGTCTAAGCCAAAATTTGCCATTATTGTCTGATCCCACATAATACAGATTAGCCCGACAAGGCTGAGCAGAGTCAGTGGTACCCAGTAGGTGTAGACAATTTGATCTATCTTAAGACGGGCAACTGAAACTCGTATTAATGTAACAGAGAACAGAATCACTAGAAATACTTTCACTAGATAAAACGCGATGTCAACGGCAAATGCCGGATAGCTTCCCAATCCAAACAATGGTGACAGATTATACGGGAAAAATAGTGCAACTATAAGAGATGCCATGACCACTGTTTTAACTCCATCAGTTAGATAAAACATTGCTAGGTTTCTGCCCGAGTATTCTACAAGTAGCCCACCAGCAATCTCTGTTTCTGCTTCAGGTGAATCAAATGGTACTTTTGACAGTTCCGCAGGAGTCACGATTATAAGTGCAAGTAGCAGTATCATAAAACCGATGAGCCCTATTGGGCCTGCAGTGTTCCATACTGGTGCAGATATGATAGAGGATAGTGCGAATACGTTGACAACACCATCAAGGCTCAGCTTCCATGCAATGCTTATTATTATTATTGCTAACGGAAATTCGTAGGCAATCATTGTTGCCATTTCTCTTTGTGCACCGACAGTTGCGTAAGGTGAACCAGATGCAAAACCCCCTATTACCATTGCAAGAGAAGGAATAATTAGAAGATATATAATTAGAATTAGATCGCCCATGTTTGAGAGTAATGGTGGAAATCCGCCAAGAGGCATGTAAAGAAGAATTGATATTGCAGCAACAAGTCCTACCAGTGGAGCTAGATTAAAGATCCAAGGAATTGCATTTTCAGGAACAATGTTTTCTTTAGTGAGCAACTTTGCAACATCTAGGAACGGCTGTCTTAGAGGAGGCCCTATTCTGCCCTGCATATGAGCAGCTAGCTTACGATCAATACCTTTGTAAACTAGCCCAAAGAATATGCCGAATAACGCCAGTCCGATCGTACCAATTATCGTAATTAATGCTGTTTGAGATATATTTATCAAATCCATTTACATCAACCCTACAAGTAAGAAAAGAACTGCCATCATCACAACAAACCATAGAACATAGTCGCTAACGTTTCCGGTATGCATTTTATGTAGAATGTCAAAAACCCATTTCAGCGATTCTGTGAAACCCCAATAGACGTTGCTGCCCTTTACATGCATTTTTTCCTTTTCATATTCGGGATTTCCTGAAAGAAATGATTCTACCTGTTCGGTTCCTTTTTTATATTCCTTGTTGCCAAAGCCCCTGAAAATATATGCAACGAGAAATGCCACTATTGCTACAACTATCCATACGACAGGATTCCAAAAACCACTACCTGTTTGAAACGTTTCTAACAATGTTTCTAACATAGACATTTTAGATGCCTCCTGTGAATGTAGGAATCACTTCTCTTATGTAATCGCCATAACTGATAAGTGCGTTAACCGCAGGTTCTACGATACTGTTAATTACAAGTTCTGGGAAAAGACTGAATACTATTATGATTGATGCGATAATCCCCATTGCTATCAGCATGCTTTTTGGCACTTCTTTCACATCTTTGAATTTTGGTAATGCTGGTCCCAAGAATACAGAGTGAAATACTTTTACAAATATAGCAAGAAGCATTATACTTGACAGAATGGCAACAATTGATAATATTGGATTAAGCTGGAAAGTTGATTCATAAATAAGCAGTTTGGATGCGAATCCGTTCATTGGGGGTATACCTGACACAGCAAGGAGTCCTATAATAAAAAATACAGTTGTATATTTCATGTTTCGTGCAAGCCCTCCCAGTTTATCCAGCGATGTTTCCCTAGTTGCATAATACACGGCTCCTGCAACAAGGAACAGTAGCCCAACGTCTAATGCATCATTCATTATATGAAAAACACCTCCGCTCATCGCGCTTGATCCGATTGCAGCCATCATTTCAGTATTTCCTAAGACTGTAAGCCCTGCACCTACACCAAGAAACATATAGCCTATTTCTGCCACTGCGCTAAATGCTATCAGTCGTTTGAAATCAGATTGTATCAAGGCCATAGCAACGCCAAGCAGCATTGTGATAAGTCCCAGCAATACTAGGATCCATCCAATGGAGACAGGCGTAAGGTTTATAGTATTGCCATAGAGCGTAAAGCACACTCTGAAAACGCCGTAGAGGCTTGCCTGCGTTGCACCGATAAGTATAATGGTTACAGGAACGGGTGCTCTTCCATATGCGTCTGGAAGCCACATGTGCATGGGCACGATACCTGCTTTCATTGCAAGTGCGGCAATGAGTAAAACAAGTGCGATCTTATCTAAAAATGAGAATTGTATTACACTTGCAAGTGTTGCTATATTCAAGGCATTGTATTGCCCATAAAGCAAGGCTATTGCAAATAAAATAAAGAGGGCACCCATGGTACTTATTACGATATATTTGAAACCTGCTTCCACTGCTTTTCCTTTGTTGGTCCAAAATGCTATTAGTGCACAGGAAGCAATGGATGTTATTTCCAGAAATACAAAGAAATTGAACATATCTCCTGTAAGCATCATGCCAAACATACCAGCAGTCATCAGAAGAAGCAAAGTGTAGTATTTGTCAAGCCCAGTATTTTCTTTGATAAATGCCCATGAATAGATTACTGAAACTAGTGCCAATATGGTTCCTATGATAGCCATGAATGCACTCATTGCATCTACTTCAAATAGAATTCTTACAATCGGAAGTGCTAAATCTTGTGAACCAAAGACATAGGTATGAACATTACCTGAAAAGACATCAGAGGCAAGCAAGAATACAATTGATGCGGTTAAACCAAGTGTTAGTATAACAAATATGTTTCTCGCTTTGTCGTTAAGTCTGCTAACAAGAGGTGTTAGAAATGCACCGAGCAAGGGGATGGCAACGATTAACGCGGGGGAATGCTGCAGAAGAAAATCGATTACGTTCATTCTTCCTCACCTCCTATTTTTCTAACATCTAACGTACCATAATGTCTATAGATGTGAATAATAAGTGACAGCATCAAAGCAAGGACTGCAACACCAATAACAATACTTGTTAGTGTTAGTGCTTGGGGAACTGGAAAAGCCATTCCCTCTGGAACGATTGTTCCTGTAGGAAGACTTGTAAAGATAGGTGCGACGCTACCTTCTCGATATCCTAGTGTGATTAGGAATAGATTGACACCACTTTCAATAAGAGTGATGCCGATAACCATTTTAATTAAATTTCTTCTGAAGATGACTGCATACAACCCTATTATAACTAGGGCAGCAACTGCAATGAAAGGAATGTTGAAGATCATTTCTTTTCCTCCTTGGTGCTACTAGCATAGGCCATAACAAGAACAATTGCAAACAAGCCAGCGATTACCTTTATTCCCACTGCAAAATTCATCAAGGGGATTACTCCGCCCGTGTTGATATTTGCAAGCGTTGATCCAGTAGCGGGTATAATTCCAAACAAGAAATTTGAGCCGACTAAGAAATTATTGAAAAATACTGTACCAAAACCAAGGCCCAGTATCGCTATAAGGATAAAACAGATGGCGCCAGTACTTTCAAGAAGTGAAAGATTCCTCTCCTTTATCTTACCCATTGTCCATATGGATCCATATGCAACGAGTATCATCGCACAGCCGGATGCAACAACAGCTCCGCCTTGAAAGCCACCTCCTGGAGTAAGATGTCCATGAGCTATGATATATAACCCATATATTGTGATGAGGGGGAACATAATATTGGAGATGGTCTTGACAATCTTAGACATCCCACTCATTCGTTCAACCTCCTAAAAATCATTATGACCCCTGCAACAGCAGTAAACAAAATAGTCGCTTCACCAAGTGTATCAAAACCTCTGTAATCAAATACTACTGATGTGACCCCGTTATTTGCACCTGTTTCGTTTTGAGCATTTGTAATTATTCCATCATCCATATCTGCTTCATCTGGAGCACCAAACGGATGCATCATAAGAGCGCTAAAAACGAAGAATACTGCAACGATTGAAAAGAAAACTACGGCGGCTATATTTCTATTTGACATTATTTCTCATCCTCCATACGTTTGGTAGCCCTTATCGCGATAACAAGAATTGCAGTAGTAAGACAGGCACCTATGCCTGCTTCAGCTATTGCAACGTCTGGAGCTTGTAAGATATAAAACTCCAAGGATAATAGTAAGCTCATGGCAGCAACTGCAATGGCAGCAGCTATCAAATCTTTAAGTAAAACGGCGAATATTGAAGCTGCAACAATCAGTATGGGCAATATAATGTGAATTGCTTCCAGCATCATTTTTTCTCCTCCTTTTTCTTTACAGTCTTTTTTACTGACTTGCTTTGTAAGCTGTCGACAACGGCACCAACAGGCTTTACCCCACTTTTATGTGCGGCACGAGCAATAGCATGAGCACCAGTTGGATTAGTAAGTAGGATAGCGATTAATGCACCAGCCGTATGTATTGCTAAAACAGAACCATCTGTACTGCCTAGATACCACACTTTCAGCCCCAGAAGTACAACTGATCCAGCGATGAAAATTGAGCCAAATGTGGTACATTTGGTCCCGGCATGAAGTCTTGTATATACATCAGGAAAACGTAGTAACCCAACACCTCCAAGAATATTGAAAAAAACACCTATGCCAAGAAGTATATAAATCAAAAACTCAAACCACATCTAAAAACTCCCCCCTTCCAAATATTTAGCTATAAACAATGTGGAGATAAACGAGAGCAATGCATAAACAATTGCTACATCAATGTAAATTACAGATTTTGAAATAACACCAAAAATTACCATACTTACTATTACAATGGTATTTATCGTGTCAAGTCCTACTATTCTATCAGGTGCGGTAGGCCCTTTTACAACTCTTATCATTGCAAGAATAACAGGTATAAACAAAAAAGCTAGTATCCATAGATATGTATTAATCATGGATGAGTCAATCTGAATCATTCTGCAATCCTCCTGACCCACTTGGCAAAATTTCCACAGATATGTTTGCAGTCAACAGAATCTCCCTTTAACACATCCTCTTTAACGTTTATCCAATGGATATATAAATCATTTTTTTCCTCATCGATGTCAACGCTTAATGTTCCTGGAGTAAGAGTTATGGAATTTGCAAGCAGCGTTATTCCTAGGTCCGTTTTCAGGTCTGGTGAGATTTTGACTATGCCTGGGTTTATTTTGCCGGTTATTACCCGGTAAGCTACGTCAAAGTTTGCTTTTGCCATACCAATAAAAAACGGGCCGACAACATACCAAGCAAATATGATCCATCTAACAGGATTCAACATTCTCAAATCTTTCTTCACGAAGACATTCCTCGTCACAAAACCAGTGATTAATGAGAGAATTAGTCCCAATAGGATTTCTTCTATGCTCCAAAGGCCTAATGTTCCACTACCTGTTGTAAGAAGTAGATAGATGATGAAACATATGATAGTTGTAATAATGAATGCTATCATGTTATTTCTCCTTCCAATATCTTTAAGTTATGTTTCAGAGTAATCTTATAGCTTTTTAAAAGCTTATTGCTTTCCCCTCATCCCTACCCCTATATATTTGGTTCATATAAAAGCGTAATAAAATTTCACCTCAAAACTAATAAAAGCAACATGTTATAATGGTTAGAGGGGAGCCATAGATGAATGTCAAGCTCATAGGTTTTAGTCCTAATCCAGAGAAAATGCCTGCAATGGCTGCAAAACTTACGCACAGTAAAACAAAACCTGAAGATTTGTATAAAACCTCTGATAAAGAATTGAAAGCAATACTCAAGCATGTTATGAATCTTGGTCATACTAGCGTCATTGAACATACAAGTTTTACCTTTGCAATTAGCGGTGTTAGCCGATCATTGACTCATCAATTGGTTCGTCATCGTATCGCTAGTTATGCACAGCAAAGTCAACGTTATGTCAATCTTAATAAGCCAAATTACGTAATTCCACCAAAAATTGCTAAACACAAAGAAATGAAAAAAACCTATGAAGAAACTATGGGCATTATCTGGAGACAATATAACAAACTTCTTGAGATGGACATTCCCGCTGAGGATTCGCGTTATATTCTTCCCAACGCTGCGTGCACTAACATTATTGTGACTATGAATGCTCGATCTTTACTTAATTTTTTCGAACTCCGGTGCTGCCTTAGTGCCCAATGGGAGATAAGAAAACTTGCCAATCTTATGTTAAATGAAGTAAAAAAGGAGGCCCCGACAATTTTTAAGAATGCTGGACCGGCATGTAAAACCAAGGGGATTTGCCCTGAGAACAAAAAGGATTGCCCCCTTTACCCAAAAGTGAGAAACGCATGAACCGACCGTATGTGCTTGTCAATTGTGCAACGTCTGCAGATGGCAAAACTGCCCTTCCCAATAGAAATCAATTGAGAATTTCTGGTGATGAAGACATAGAAAGGATGTATAAGTTGCGTAATGAGTTTGATGCGGTTCTTGTGGGAATTGGTGCTGTGCTTTCTGATGATCCAAAACTTACCGTTAAAGAAAAGTATGTTAAAAATCCACGTCAACCCCTTCGAGTAGTACTTGACTCAAAATGTAGAACTCCCAAGGATTCTCTTGTTGTAAATCAGACTGCAAAAACATGTATCATAACTGCAGAAAAATGCGATACAAAATTTAAGAATAATGTTGAAATTATAGAATGTGCAGCTGATGAAGAAGGGCTTATCGATTTAGGGGAACTGATGGATATACTTTACAAACGTGGAATTAAAACATTGATGGTTGAAGGCGGGGGGACTGTCATATGGAGTTTTCTTAAATCAGGTTTGGTAGATGATTTGTATGTCTATGTTGCCCCAATAATCATTGGTGGTAAGCTCACTCCTACGATGGCAGATGGGGCTGGCATAAAAAGTGAAGATGGGTTAATATCTTTAAAAATAGCTGATATTAAAAAATTGGGAAAAGGTATCTTAGTTCATTACAAACGATTGTGAGCAGTGTTCTATTAGCTTCCTTTCATTTCTTTGGCCTTTTTGCTTGATCTTCTATGCATTTCGTCAATCTCTCGCTGTGTAAGAATGCCTTTGTTGGCCAATTTCATCATGAGTAGGTTGTTGTGTTCAATAAGAAAGCTAATGTCTTTTGCTTGCTGGGTAATTGTTTCTGCCTGCTGGTTTATCTCTCCCTCTCGCTTTCTCAGATAATTTAATGTTTCGTCGATTTTTTGTGTTTTGTGTTTTAGCGATGTTTCAATGATATCTGTAACATTTTTTGATAATTCTTCGATGTGCCTTTTTATGAGTTTTTCATTCTCTTCGTTTATGTGACTGACTGTCTGTTCTTTTACCTCTTCTATGTTCTTTAACTTTTTCAAAAGCTCCTTAAAACCTCCGACCTGCTCCTGCAATAGCAAAAGTTTGGATTTTTCCATTGAGATCATCTGGTCTATCTGTTTGCACTTGTCATTGAGCTCGGCAATCTTTGCTTGTAAGTAACCTTCCTTCATATTTTGGCATCTCCTACTTTACCATATTGATAATGTTAAATTCCTTATAAAATCATCTTTATCGGATCATTTCTTTAACTTTGTTTCAATGAACAAAAGCAGCGCTATTGCACAGAAAACGAGGATGATGCCGAACTCGGGAGTTTCCTTTAAATCCTTTTTTTGATAAGTTGCGAATCCTTTTACAGAATCAAAGGTATAATTCCAATTACCATCATCGTTGCTATCTATCAAATATTCTTCCCCCTTCTGTTTGACTGCTGTTTCTTTCCATGTTTCGTTACAATAGAATGAATCATATGTCCCATCGCCGTTGTGATCAATAAGGTATCCAGTGTAATTACAATACTGTATATCAATCAAAACGATTAGTTCCGCGCTTTCCGATGATGCATTGTTTTTGTCTGTGACATATGCCCCTACGTCATATATTCCAGCTGATTTCCAAATGTGTGTTACATGTTCAATAGTGTTATTCTTGACAAGATTGGTTTTTGTATTATTTGAATTGTCATTCCAGTCAATTATGTATCTTATAGTATCGTTGTTAGGATCTGTGGAAACAATAGTATATTCATACGATGTATCTTGTGTTCCATTTGTAACCCCGTCTAAAATCGGTTTTTTAGGTGGGAGATTGCTTACGGAAGCATAGGTTGTATTTTCTGAAATTGCACTATCATCGTCGGTAGTGGTTAATGTTACTGTGTAATTTCCTACATTTTTATAGATGTGGACAAGTTGTTCACCTGTTCCTGTAGTGCCATCCCCAAAGTTCCATTCATAGAAGATTATGTTACCATCTGAGTCATTACTTCCCGAACCGTCAAACGTCTGGGCGATACCGGAATATCCAGCATAAGGTCCACCTGCATCTGCATTTGGTTCCTGATTGATTATAGGAGGTGGTGACCAACCACTGCTAGGATTACCTCCAGATTTTTCTTCCGTGGTGGCATTACTGCTACCATTAGATATACTCCAGCAACCATCTGTATCGTTCCATGACCATGCTTGATAAAAGTATTGGGTATTTTCATCTAGATTAGTGTGTCGGTAACTTGTTTCTGTTCCATTATATATCAGTGTACCATTCCCCCTTGGCCAATATTCAGTAGAGTTCCATTCGATAGAGGTGTTGTCTGCTTTGTTTCCTTTTGCCCAAGTTAGTTTTATTGTATCTGCCCCATCTGCAGTTGCCATAAAATTTGATGGATGATAGGGGAGATATTTGAGCCTTGTTGTAAAATTGAACCATTCCTTTGTCCAATTGTAGCTATCCGTAGCATTTACCCAAACTGTGTATGTGGTGTTATAATTAAGTCCAGTGATAGTAAGATTTTTTACACCACCTGAGTCATCGTTTGAGTTATTTGTATTTCCATTGCTACAGGTTATACTCCAGTTAAAGACGTCTCCATTCGGAGCGGAGATATTGATTGCCCACGTAATTGATAATTCTTGGTCCGGACTGTTATTAACTGGACTGGAATTGGTGGAAGAAGGAGCAATATTTTCATCGGTTCTTGCAGAACTTGTGGCATTATTAACGCTCCAGATACTATCAGTTGTGTTCCAACTCCATGCTTTGAAACTATATTGGGTATCGAAACTGAGATTACATACAGCAACAGATATTCCAGTATGGTTGTAAAGTTCGATACCATCGGCAATTCCGGTAGGTGGAGTTGTTCCTTGTTTGTATTTAATGAGAGTTTTATCTGCCATACTTCCCACATCCCATGTAAGATTGAGCTGAGTTCTATTGTGAGATACTGCATCTAATGAGACAGGAGCATTAGGAACATACTTACTTCTGGTTGTAAAATTATATGTTGTATTTGTCCAGTCACGCCCGTCTGT
>Ga0307422_1000654_pt1 | contig 18914 bp, 17 predicted proteins | sample SalMarWE160290MG_FD_202153 | JGI IMG/M metagenome (GOLD analysis project Ga0307422, IMG submission 202153) | Salt marsh sediment microbial communities from the Plum Island Ecosystem LTER, Massachusetts, United States - WE1602-90 | ecosystem: Environmental > Aquatic > Marine > Intertidal zone >...
GACCTGAGCGATGTCATCTTTATCACCACCGCAAATCAGTTGGAGACCATTCCTTCTCCATTGCGCGATCGTATGGAGATCATTCACCTTGAAGGGTATGCGGAATATGAGAAGATCCACATAGCACAGAAGTACCTCGTCCCGCGTCAACGTAAGGCCAATGGGCTTCGTGAAGGGGAGATAACCTTTTCACCGGAGGCCTTGACTAAGATTATACAGGACTACACTCGAGAGTCGGGCGTGCGGAACCTCGAGCGAGAGATTGGAACCATCTGCCGCAAGAGCGCGGTGAGGATAGCGGCAGGAGAGCTGCCGTCTCCCGAGATCACCCAGGACATAGTTCGGGAGTACCTCAAGAAGGAGAGGTTCGAATCAGATCTCTCAGAACCCATAAAGATCCCAGGGATTGCCACGGGCCTATCGGTAACCCCTGTTGGAGGTGATATTCTCTTTATTGAGGCAACGTGTATGAAGGGCACCGGGAAGCTGACCCTCACCGGTCAATTGGGGGATGTCATGCGGGAGAGCGCGCAGATTGCCCATAGCTACCTGCGCTTTAAAGCAAGCGAATTGGGTGTTGATCCTGACCTCTTCGACAAGACCGATATCCACATCCATGTGCCGGCCGGCGCCATACCGAAGGATGGCCCGTCAGCGGGTGTGTCGATGCTCATGGCTATGGCGAGCCTCTTCAGTGGACGGCCGGTTCGAAGCGATATAGGAATGACGGGAGAGGTGACGCTTCGGGGCCGCGTGCTCCCGGTAGGAGGCATCAAGATGAAGGTATTAGCTGCTCATCGCGCGGGACTTACCACGGTCCTTTTGCCCAAGCGCAATGAGCGTGACCTAGAGGATCTGCCGGACGATGTACGCAACACCATGAATCTCGTTCCAGTCGAGTGGACAGATGAGGCGCTGAAGGTTGCATTGCTGCCGGCAGAGGAGCAAGCCCAAATTCCCAATGGGATAGATGGCACCGGTCTGCTTCAACACCATAGAATGCATTTGAATTAGCAATTTTTTAAACTAGCCTACAAGAGAGGAGAGGTGTATTCTTTGGTAAAGACAGCATTATGCTCTTTTGCAGTGGGATTCTCAGGGGGTATATCCATATCAAATGGGTTAGGGGAAAGATAATGAAAGCGAACCATTTTATATATTCATTGATAATCCTTATCTTGACAGCGAGCCTCATGTCTGGCTGTGTTTGTGTCAAGGGATACGGTAAAATCCGGCTATCATCCGAACTTGGAGATGAAATGACCATCCAGAAGCTCCAGGAGAACTGGAAGGACTACCGTATATCCTATGCCGGGACATCTATCAGTATTCCCGCGGCCATCATGTTTGATCCAAAAGATGACGGGCGAGAACTTGTGGGCGATAGGTGGACCAGGGTTGAGGGCAAGGAAACCGTTTCCGAGATCGTCGGTTGGATCAACACATACACGCAGTTTCATCCGCGACTCCATGTGATCCTGGGGCCGGATAACCAACTCTATGGGTATATTTTTTATCCCTGGATTGCGGATAATATCGTTGCAAAGCTCATTGACGAGGGAACGCTTTACGTGTATGATTTGCAATCGCCGGTCTATATCAATGGTCCGTCTGACGACTGGCAGGAAAGATAGAATGCCAAAAGGGGAGCTTATTCATCAGGCATATCCTAAATGATGGCTCTATCATTCACATTCATCATTCCATTATAACAGATAAGGCATGAATCAGGTCGGTATTGTTCAATGAAAAAGATGATTGCAAAAAGTATTATCCTGATCATGGGCCTATTTCTCTATTCGAGCCCATCCATAGCAGGCCAATTCAAAGTCATCACCATATATGACGGTGACACGATAATGGCCGAGGGCCATGATGTTATCATCTATGTGCTCTTGGCCGGCGTTGATGCACCCGAGATAGCAGCAAAGAACCACGAGCGGACTCAACCATTCGGACAGGAGTCAAAGCAATACCTGGAAAACACGATACTCAACAAGAGTGTTGAGATAAAGGGCTACGGCATTGGCCAATACCCTTACAATCACCTTATTGGGGAAATTTTCTTGGGGGATACGAACATAAACATTGAGATGATCAAGCAGGGACTTGCAGAGGTGTGGCGTGAAGAACCTCCCGCCAAACTTCTCATCGCTCCCTATATCGAGGCCCAGGAGGAGGCAAGAAGAGCCGGCAGGGGAATCTGGTCTCTTGGGGATAACTATATGAGCCCGAGGGATTGGCGGAAAATACACACGAAGAGATAGCAACCAAAGCATCAGAGCCATTTTTCATTGAAAATTTCATGCATGGTGATAAGGTTCTCACACACAGATAAACATGTAAGGGGAGGGATCTATGGCGAGTTTAAACAAGGCAATGCTCATAGGAAACCTTGGGGCCGATCCTGAGATACGCTATACCCCGAGCGGTGCGGCTGTTGCAAACTTTAGAATGGCCACAAAGGATCAGTGGACGAATAAGGAAGGCGAAAAGCAAGAGAGGACTGAATGGCACAGGATCGTCGCCTGGAGAAAGCTAGGGGAGATCTGTGGGGAGTATCTGCATAAAGGCAGCCTCGTGTATATAGAGGGTAGCTTACAGACGAGGGATTGGGAGGATCGTGACGGTAATAAACGCTACACTACAGAGATCGTGGCCTGGAGAATGCAAATGCTGGATAGGGCGGGCCAAAGAGCGGAGGCGGAATCCGTAGAGGATCGTTTTCCAGCCGAAGAGCCGCCCGATATCCCCGATGATGATATCCCATTCTAGCGGATAGGACTCCTGGGCCTATTCATCGGGCCTTTCTTTTTCTCGCTTGCTATCTTCGGTATCAGGAGGTATTTCCGTCGGTTTCTCGCTCGTAGATTCCCGAAAGTTCCTTATACCCTTGCCGAGACCTCTACCGATTTCGGGAAGCCTGCTTGCCCCGAAGATGATCAGGATAATGATCAAAATAATGAGCAATTCCGGCATGCCTAGGCCAAACATCAGTTCACCTCATCCAAAAAAGGACATTCCCATGTTCTTGCGCATTTCATCTTCTTAAAAGTATAGGGGTCCTCGAAGCATAAGTCAATCGGTGTTTTACGCTAATCGATAAAACCAATCTTTCGATACAGATGGAAAGATCAGGATCGAGGACCTTTAAAAACTTCCAGCGCGGTTTTCCCCAATTGACCGAGATTCAGGACAACGGTGATTCCATGTTCCCTGAGTGCCCTAATCTTATCTTCGGCCTTTCCCTTTCCTCCGGAGATGATCGCGCCGGCATGGCCCATCCTTCTGCCCGGGGGCGCCGTCTGTCCAGCAATAAAGGCCACCACCGGCTTGGCAAACTCTCGCTCGATATACTCGGCTGCTTCTTCCTCTGCGCTACCCCCTATCTCCCCTATTATCACTACTCCTTGTGTGGCATCATCCTCCTTGAACCATCCGAGGTGATCGACGAATGAGGTCCCCACGATCGGATCACCACCTAGGCCGATACAGGTAGATTGCCCGAATCCAACCCTTGTCAACTGGTCCACTACCTCGTAGGTTAGGGTTCCGCTCCTGGAAATCACCCCAATGCCTCCGGGCTTGTGAACGTATCCCGGCATGATCCCCACCTTCGTCTTTCCCGGGGAGATAATCCCAGGGGTATTGGGACCTATCAGGACGAATCCCTTCTCTCTGATAAATCTCTTTGTCTTAATCATATCGATGGTGGGGATCCCCTCGGTAATGCACACGATCAAGCTTATGCCCGCCTGAACGGCCTCAAGCATGGCATCAGGTGCATAGGGCGGTGGGACGAAGATACAAGAGGTATTGGCGCCGTATAGTTTAACCGCATCCTTTACCGTATTCAACACGGGTACTCCTTCAACCTGCGCACCGCCTTTGCCGGGAGTTACCCCTGCCACGATATCGGTGCCATACGCCAACATCTGCGTGGTGTGGAAGGTTCCCTCCTTTCCGGTGATACCCTGGACCACGACCTTGGTATTCTCGTCTACGAGGATGCTCATGCCGATGCTCCTATTCTCTCTTCTTTGACATTAGAGGTTTTCATAGCTTAAGGTCTTACCATTTCTGTCACGTTTTTTGTTATTGATTGAGGATGGTATGAGAACAGGTTAAAGGCACAAGGCCGTGCGCCATGCGCCCTGAGACACATGATTAAAGCAATTTAAGTCATGTTTGAACTTGCTATAGGGTGGTTCATTGTATTCGTTGCTTGTCCGTTTGAGGAGAAGCTTTGCTAGATCAGTTCACCTGGTCAGCCACCATGCGCGCGGCTTCTTCGAGATCCTTTGCCACCAGGAAATCGAGGCCCGAGTTATTCAGGATCTCTCTGCCCTCCTCTACGTTTGTGCCCTCGAGGCGAACAATGAGGGGGACTGTTATCTTTATCTCCTTTGCGGCCTTCACCACGCCCCGGGCGAGAACATCACACCTCAGGATGCCCCCAAATATATTGATCAGGATTGCCCTTACCCTGTCGTCGCTCAGGATGATCTTCAGCCCGTTTTGAACCATCTCCTCACTGGCGCCACCCCCCACATCAAGGAAATTGGCTGGTTCAGCACCTGCAAGCTTGATCATATCCATGGTAGCCATGGCGAGTCCCGCTCCATTGACCATGGCGCCTATAGTGCCATCCAATCTGATGTAGTTGATATTGTGTTTCGATGCCTTTGCCTCAAGCTCATCCATTTCAAGGGGATCATGAAGTTGGGCAATTTCCGTGTGCCTGAAAAGGGCGTTATCGTCGAAGTTGATCTTCGCATCCAGGGCTACCAGTGCGCCCGATTTCGTGAGCACAAGTGGATTAATCTCAACCAGGGAGCAATCTTTTGCTATCAATAATTCGTAGAGCCTCGTCATAATCGCGGTGAGATCCTTGAGCATCCCCATATCCGGCAATGGCGAAAGGCCATAGAAGATATTTCGGGCATGATAGGGCATGAATCCATTTTCAGTATCGATAGGCTCGACCAACACCAATTCCGGATGGGACGCGGATACCTCCTCAATCTCCATCCCGCCTGCCTGACTGAAGATCATCACAGGAGATTCCAGCTTTCGATCAACAACAATACCCAGATAGTATTCCTTTTCGATATCAAGCCCTTCTTCCACTAGAACTCGCTGTACCGGCTGCCCGGATGGTCCGGTCTGCGGCGTGATAAGGGCAGTGGAGAGAATCTCCTTGGATATGCGCTGTACCTCCTCGATACTGTTCGCAACCCGGACTCCGCCTCCTTTGCCACGGCCGCCTGCGTGAATTTGGGCCTTCACCACCCACGGTGGACCTGGCAAGTCCTTTGCAGCTTGTGCCGCCTGATCCGCAGTGCTGGCGAGCATGCCCGATGGCGCCGGTATGCCGGCGTCTCGAAAGAGATCTTTTGCCTGAAATTCATGTATTTTCATGTTCTGTTACTCTCCATGTGATCTTCTCCGGTTTCAATGGTTTATGAATCGAATCTTAGTGTCTCTCATAGATAAAAATCAAGGGAAAATGACGGGATTCCCGAGAATCTCGCTCTCACTGCTTGCCAGGGGTGCGGCTGAGTGATTATCCTTCCCTATTAAAGATATCGGCGAGGCCGGATGCGCTCCGTATATGTATATCCTGCTGCGGAAAGGCTATCTCGATGTCATGCTTTCTAAATTCTTCATCGATCCTAAACCTGAACTCCGCAGGCACAGTGAGCCAGTGGTTCGGCGAAGATATCCAGAAACGAATCCTGAATATGAGAGCGCTGTCACCGAAATCCATGAACTCCACCCAGGGAGCTGGATCACCCAGCATCTCCGGCATCTCCTCAGCAATCTGCAACAGCAGCTTTCGCACCAACTGTACGTCAGATCCATAGGCCACACCTACATCAACCTGACGCCTAACCCTAAGATCCTGAAAGGACCAGTTCGTAATCTTGTTTGAGAGCATTTCGGAGTTCGGGATAATCAGGGAGGCGTTGTCAAAGGTCTGGACAATAGTCGTCCGTATATTAATCCTTCTCACCGTACCCCAATCATTGCCAACCTGTACCATATCCCCTACCTTAATGGAGGGATCAAAGAGAAGGATAATCCCGCTCACGAAGTTATTGACGATATTTTGGAGCCCAAAGCCGATGCCAATTCCTAGGGCGCCTGCCATGAACGCCAACGATGAAAGGTTGATACCCAAGATATTTATCCCAGTATAGATAGCGAGAATCCAGAAGGCATAGATTACGATATTGACGAGGGAGGCCTTTGCCCCGGTATCCAGCCCTGTTCGGGGAAGAACCCTGTTCTGCAAGGTATCCCTGATGAGCCTGGAGGCAAACATAAAGAGGACTAAAAAGATAACGAGGTAGACGATATCGATAATGGTGATCTTCGCTCCTCCTATGCCCATTCCGCTATTGAGCCATGAAAGGTATTTCCCTGAGGGGGTTTCTTGCAGGTAATCAAGGGAGAGGGGCAGGACAACGAAAAAGATGATCAGTAACGCGTAAAGCCTTCTCGGGTACCTGGATTTCCTTTCCATGTTCACTGCTCCTTGCGCCCCTTTAAAAAAACGATAGTAGCTCCCCAGCCTGAAGGGCCTGGATCCTGGTTGAAGGATTGCACCAGCGGATGCTTGCCCAAGGCGGCCTCAACGGTGCGGCGCAGTATGCCTTTGCCTTTTCCATGAATTATTTTAAGCTCCATGATGCCTTTTTGGGCGCAGACATTGATGTATTCACTCACCGCATCGGAGGCCTCATGCGGAGCAAAGGTGTGAAGGTCAATCACCCCATCAATGGGGATGCGTACCGGTGTGTTATCCATTAAATCCAAACATTCTAAGCCAGATTCCGGCTTACTCGACCTCGACCTTGGTAGCCTTCTTTGCTTCCCTTTTCCCGTGCCTTTTCTCCAGGTCATCTATCTTTGTGTCAACCAAGGACCTGATGCCCTTTAAGAACTCTACCCTGCTCTTGGTCATGTGCTCGCGAAACTCGGCGCCGGGAGTGATCTTTTCCTCTATCCATGAAAAGAACCGGCCCAGTGAGCGAAAGGCCTCCTCTGTGGTTATTTCCTCTTCTTCTTTAGATTTTTTTGCCATTGCCTTTTCCTCCAAAGGTGATATGTAAAAAGTCCTTATCCATCCTTGCTGTAGTCTCCTTATAGGCGGCAAGGTGCCGTGGCAAAAGGATATGCCTTTTGAATCCCCCTATCCTGATCACGATCTCGTGTGCGAGCCTATGTACCTCTACCTCCTCCTTTGTAATATAGGGAAGCTTCATCTTGATGCTCACCCTGCCGTCTTCTTGAGAGAACTCATACGGCCAGTCCTTAAAGAAATGTTCTGTGGGATCCCGCTCGCTGTAGATATCCTCAGCGAGCTTTGCGAGTCCTTCTTTTCCCAGCGGCTCGGCTTTAAGCAACGAGACCGGGAAGATGGGGATAGGGCTGAAGCATTCCTCTGCAAACTGTAGGTATTTCTTCTGGGAGTCTTTCCAATCATCGAAATAGGTCTCCTTGATATGCCCCGGCAAGATCCTGTTCATTACCACTGCATCGACGCACATCCTGTAGAGATAAAAATAGAGAAAGGCCCTCTGTGTTTCCTTGATCACGATCTTCTCGGGATTGGCCACCATTCTCACCGTGGTTATGGCGGGATCTGTGAGGATGGTATTTATTCCTTCGAGCCTCGCAAAGAGTTCCTCAAGGGCCTTGAAATAATCGTCTTCCGGGAGAGGGATGTCGTAGAAGCGTCTGGCAATGGGCCTGACATAGCCGACCACCCTGCGCTGGATCTTAAAGATCTTGCTGATATACCACTCAAGGGCACTAGGAATGCTGATAAACCGCAAGGACTCGCCTGTGGGGGCGCAGTCCAGGATAATGACCTCAAAGGCATCTTCCCGGACATATTTGTTCAGATACAGGAGCGAGCTCACCTCCTCCATGCCCGGTAAGATGGCGAGCTCCTCGGCCAGTATCTCATCCAATCCCGTGGCGCTGAAGAGGCTCGCTATGTACTTATGCACCTCCCCCCAATTTCTCTGTATCTCCTCCTGTATATCGAGCTCCTGTATCCACAGCCTCTCATCAACCTGAAAGGGCATTCCCCTGTTTCTGTCCATCAATGCCTTATCAAGGGCAAATATATCGCTCAGGCTATGGGCGATATCCAGGGACATAATCAGGGTCTTGTGGCCCATTGCAGCCGCTTTCACCCCTGTGGCGCCGGCAATGCTCGTCTTGCCTACGCCGCCTTTACCTGCAAAAAGTATGATCCGCATTTTTCCCCGTTGAAGCGATCCTTCTGAACACAGGATCCTTTACTCAAGCAAGCCTTCCTCGCTGTTGTACCTCATCGAGAACACAGAGGCTGGACCTGAAAATACATTACAGCGGGAGAGCACATAATCAGCCACCTCTATCCTCTTTTCATAGCTCATGCCGTTAAAGCTCGCAGACAACGCCTCAGGGGCCTTGATGGCTGACAGGAAATCCCAGATCTCCTGCGCGCTTTTAGACTCATCCACATCCTGGGCCTCTTGGATATCCCCTTGACCCCCAAATAGTCTCTTCGACTCCTCCAGCAGTGTATCGAGCTCTTCCTTAATCGCAGCAACCTCCTTTTCCAGCGTCTGGTATGAGTCGCACCCTGGGATGAGAGAGATGGAACCGTTCAGGTTCGATCCTCTCCCGTCAGTGATGGTAACCTCCTTGGATATGCCCACCCTTGATGTCTTTTCATCAATGGCCTTTTCGATTTCTAGTTTTAACTTCTTTTCCATGTGAATAAGGCCGATTACTGGTAAGTGCTATTTTATATTTAGCCACAAAAACACGAAGACACCAAGATTATATAATTATTAAGGAAATTTTAAAGACCGCGTCAAGTATATTAGCTGAAATATGTTTATCGTGATCATCGATCTCACTGCCCCTGTTAAAAGGCGTCAACCTTGCAGTCACAATGCCAACCCGCTTTGCCATACATAATCCCTTTCCCTCTTAGGTTGTCGATCGATCGTTAGATGCCTCTTTCCACCCCTCATTCTCTAAAAAAACCCGGTAGCTATACAGGGCGGCAAGCGCTTTTATTGCCCTTTCCGATGATGGGAATACAGGAAGGCAATGGGATTCAAGCTCCTCAATCCACTCATCTTCGTTCCTGCTCATCGATGTCCGCCACAGTACAAAGGGTTTCCCTCTCTCCTTTATGCTGAGGAATGTCTGAGCGCACTGTTTCCTTAAGAGCTCTTCCTGCTGGGCAAAGGAATTCTCCCCTTCTGAGCTTTGGCGGAAGAACTCCGGGGGCATTTGCATAAGTACACAATCCACATGTCCATCTTCAGGGATAGCAGCCATGGCTTCCAAAACGGTCACAACATCGGAGAGGTGAAACTCGAGACAGGCGCCCCCGTCAAGCGGGTTTACGGGGATATCCCATGGTGGAAAGATCGCCTTGAGCCGGTTGTATGTTTGGCCGTCAAGTTGAGCCATCTCAAGGCCGTTCATGACGCAGGCATCTGTGGCCATAACCCCTTCTCCGCCCGACAGCGTCACAATAGCAACCCTTCTTCCGCCAGGTACCGGCAGACAATCAAAGGCCTTAGCCAGATCGAAAAATTCCTCCCAATTATGAGCCCTTGCGGCGGCTGTCTGGTTCAGCAGGCCGTCGAAGATCATATCATTTTCCTGTGCGATCGTCCCGGTATGCGATGCCGCTGCAATTGCACCTTCAGGTGTTTTTCCGGATTTCAGGATAATAATCGGCTTTTTCACCGCCCCTTTCCTTAATAGATCGAAAAACCTTCGCCCATCTCCGCGGAGGGTTTCTATGTGCATGGCGATGACCTTGGTATCGGGGTCTCTCAGGAAATACTCCAGGGCATCTACCTCGCTGACATCCATTTTGTTTCCTAAATCGATGAGCTTGCTCAGACCAAGGTGAGAGAATAGCCAGTTTATCTTCGGCTCGTAAAAACCCGATTGAAAGGCAAAGGAGATACCGCCTCTCCTCATTGTGCTTATCGGGTTAAAACTAATTGAGAAATTGTTGGATGTGTTGATAGGTCCCAAGGTATTGGGGCCGATTACCCTTATGCCCTTTTTCCTGATAAATGAGGCTATTTCACGGTGAAGTTTTTTGCCCTGTTCTCCCCCCTCGGAAAATCCTCCGGTCACGATAACCATGTTTTTCACTCCAAGGGTATCGCACTCCCTGACAATATCCGTTGTCTTTGCGGCTGGAACAGAGATCACAACGAGATCTATGTCGTCGGGAATATCGGTCAATCTTGGAAATGCCTTTATCCCGGCTATCTCCTTCTCTCGATAGTTAACCGGGTAAATCTTGCCCTGATAATTCAGGCTCACCAGATTTTGGACCAGGCAATAATTGATCTTAAAGGGATTATTTGTTGCCCCAACCACCGCAACCGAGCGCGGTGTAAAAAATCGCTCTAAAAAATGATCATCCACACTCAAGATCCGTTCCTCCGCTCAATTCACTTCCAGTAAATTCTATAACTCAATGAAATAACGGCATCTTTTCTGACATTAAAGATGCGCCTCCTACATGGAGCATTGGAGTATTGTGCTGTAAAAGATGAAACGTTGTTTCCATATCCCCCTAAATTCATAGCGCCTCTCTGGTCTCGTTTGCACTTAAAAGCACGAGGACTGATTGGCGCTTTCATCCGATCTCTTCCGCATCATGTATCATAATCCTCTCCTTTACTCAAGGAGGCGTTGCAGTTATGAAATGATCCTGTGATTCTGCTTGATTTGAGGTCATCTTGAATGGTAACAACAAATGTATGCTAACAAGAATATCACTTACACTGTTTGTGCTGTGCTTCGTCTTGTTTCAGGATGCGTGCTGCAGCCAGTCCGCGCAAGAGCAATCGTATGTACCCGGACAGATTCTGGTTACATTTCATGAGGACGTTTCACAGGAAGAGGTCCAGGCCCTCCATGACCGCCTGAGTTCAACGATACTCAATCATTTTCAAAAGCTGAATATCGACCTTGTAAAGATCAAAAGCGGGCTGAGCGTGGAAGAGGCCATCAGGCTCTACCAGGAAGATCCCCATGTAGCTTACGCTGAGCCGAATTACATAAGAAGAATACAGCCGAAAAAAAGTGCTGATACGCCCTAGTGTTCTGTAACACAAATATATGTTCTATTTCCGATAACCCTCACCCCAACCCTCTCACCATTCAAAGAGGGAGGGTTGGGGTGAGGGTAAGATCATCGATCCTCCTTGCGCTCTTGCTTATTCTCTATCCCATCTCCGCCTATCCAGGGGCGCAGCGTACAGCACGGTTTGCCCCGGGCGAGATTCTGGTCAAGTTCAAAAAAGGTCTTTCAAAAGAACACGCCGAACGTATCCATAGATCTCGTGGCTTCAAGGTGGCAGGCCGTCTGAAGAGAGTTCCTATTGAGCGCATCAAGATCCCGGATGGCTGGAGCGTTGAGGAGGCCGTCTCTTTTTACCGGGCCGATCCGGATGTGGAATACGCGGAGCCGAACTACATCAGGCGGGCTTTCCGAACGCCGAATGATCCCCGTTTCGAGGATCTCTGGGGGCTCCACAATACCGGCCAAACGGGCGGCGCCGTGGACGCAGACATAGACGCCCCGGAGGCCTGGGATATGCAAAGGGATTGCAGCAGCGTGGTGATAGCCGTGCTGGATACCGGGGCTGATCTCGATCATGAGGATCTGAAGGAAAACATCTGGAAAAACACAGGGGAAGATTGGGCAAACGGAAGCCCGGGCAACAACGGCGTGGATAACGACGGCAACGGAAAGATAGATGATTACTACGGGTGGGACTTCGTACCCGGCGAAAATGGCGACAATGACCCGAGTGACGATAACGCCCCTGATTACCACGGCACCCATGTCGCCGGGATCATCGCGGCCCGGGGCAATAACAGCGTGGGCATCACCGGCGTGTGCTGGTCCACCTCTATCATGATACTGAAGATACTTGATTCAGGCGGTGTTGGCACGGTAGCCGAAGAAATTGCGGCAATAGGATACGCCATCGATAAGGGGGCGAAAATCATCAACCTGAGTCTCGGCGGCGCAGGGTACTCGACGGGCGAATATGGCGCCATAAAAATGGCCGGGGATGCCGGGATTCTCTTTGTTACAGCAGCGGGAAATGAGGGCACGGATAATGATGAGTCACCTTTGTACCCCCCCAGCTATGACCTCGATAATATCATCTCCGTAACTGCCACCGATCACAGCGACGAGCTGCCCTCCTGGGCCAATTTCGGGCTCGCCTCGGTGGATGTGGCTGCGCCTGGAGTTGATATCTATAGCACAAGGGCCGGCGACAGCTATCAATACATCAGCGGAAGCTCCATGGCAGCCCCTTATGTCGCAGGGCTTGCAGCCCTTACCTGGGCTTATCATGGGGAACTCACCTATGATCAGGTAAAAGGGATCATCTTCAATGGAGTTGACCCCAACTCATCCCTTGAGGGGAACATACTCTCAGGCGGCAGGGTCAACGCGCAACGCAGTCTGCTCAACAGCACACTTGCAGCGCCGGCCTATCTATATGCTACGGCAATTTCCGCCAATCAGATCGATTTAAGCTGGAATGATATTTCATATGGAGAATCAGGCTTCGAGATCGAGAGGAGGCAAGGGCCGGCAGGATCATATACCACAATCGCAACTATCAATGCCAATACCGAAACCTTCAGCGATACCGGGCTACAGGAGCCTTTTGTTTACTATTATAGGGCCAGGGCCTTCAAGGATGGCATCGAATCACAATATTCCAGGGAAGCCCATGCTCCGACGGCCCCGAGCAATCTCACTGCGAAATGGGTGTATCCGAGCCAGATCGATCTGAGCTGGCAGGATAACTCAAGCCATGAAGACGGCTTCAAGATAGAGAGGAAGACTGACTCCAGCGGAACCTATTCCGACGTTGCAACGGTTGACTCCGACGTAACGAGTTACAGCGACACCGGTTTAAGCGAGGGACTGTTGTATCTTTACAGGGTGAGGACCTACCACTCAGGCGGTATATCGCTTTACTCCAATGAGGCAAGCAGCACCACCTATTTCGCCGGTGGTGACAATAATCATGGTTGTTTTATTGATACCGCGGTTTATAGCTCTCAGAATCATCCTTAGTTCCCTCTTGGGGATGGTGGAAACACCTCATCTTTAGGCAAAGCAAAGCTTGATGGTCTCGTAAAAAGCCTTTTTCCATTTTTCTGTCATTCCGGCGGCAGCCGGAATCCAGTACATTTAATATGTTCTGGATGCCGGATGAGACAGTGCCCCCTGTTACAGGGCATGCAGCAAAAAAAGACATCCCCATGCTTACCTGATAATTTCTTTCATGTATAACCCTGAAGCGAAGCGCCGGGGTCATGTGCTAAAACGGGATTCGGCACAAAAGCAAAAGGGATTTCTCCGTGGGATTTCCCAGGGAGATGTCCACCCTCGTTTTTTCCTTGAGCTCATTCAGGAACCTTCCTTTCGCATCCCGGTTATATTTATGGGCGCTGCTCACGGCGCTATAGATATTGCCCCCATAGAAGCCCAGCTCAAAGATGGTGATAATCGCGCCAATCGCGACGAGATCATTATCAAATGCCTCATACGCGGCATATATCATGGCGCTGTTCAGAAAAAATGATATCAGGGCATCTCTCTTCCTCCCGCAGTACAGATGGCCTGCACCTGGAACCACGGCAAGCAGGCCGGCAATCGTGGGGTTCTTCGTCCTGATCGGCACCCCGCCCGTGAGCTCAGAAAGGGTCTCATGGATCTTATATTCATCCCTGCTTTGGGAAGAGACCTTCTCGAAGCTCTCTATTGCCTTGTTCCATAACCCCATTTCCAGGTAGACCCAGGCACTGTGATAAAGGGCTTCGTCCCTGAGGGCTTGATCGGGAGCTATGGTAATGAGGTTGTTTAAGGCGGTGAGGGCCATGGCATACCGATTAAGCCCAAGGTAGGCCTTGCTGATTTCCAGATAGGATCTGAACGCGTAGGTCGTGTCTTGATATTCCTCAATGAGGGCATAAAAAGACTGAATGGCTTGCTCATACTGCTCTCCTTTCAGGTACGAAAGGCCGATCCCATATCTGGCAAGCTCAACCTTATCTGCGTGAGGGAAGAGGTAGATGAACCGCTCGTATTCTCCGATTGCACGGTAATACTCGCCCTTTTGAAAGTAGTGCTCCGCGAATTGAAATTGCCCTTCCGGATCGAGCACTACCCTGGAGGCGGCATAGCAGTTGAGAGGGAGAAGGAAGGTCAACAAGAAATATACTATGATCGCTCCTGAAAAGCTTGCCGGCCAGCTGCTCAATTCACTATTTATTCCACCACCAGAAGTCATTATTCTCCAACGGATCGTAGCATAACAGTTCGTCGTTCACCACTATCTCCGGGGATAATCGCAGCTCATCCCTGCCGCACCTCAACAGACGATCAAAGGTCATCACCCAACCAATGAGGAGCCCGTGTTTTTCAAGGCATTGGAGGCTGTAGCGCGAGCAAGAGGGATACATAGGGCAATTTTTGCCGTCGATCGGCGAGATATAGGCGCTGTGCAGCTCAACCATAAATCGCAGGGGATTGAAACCCTGATGGGCGTTCGTTCGAAAGGCCTGCTGGGGCTTATTCCAGTCCCATGGACCATTCAGGGAAGAGGCATACCCCACGGTGGTAAAAAGAGAAAAGATTGTCAAGAAAAGTATTGAAACCTTGACCTGAAGGGATGATTCTCTACACAATTGAAGAATTGGAGTGATGAAGAATTGGAGTGATGAAGAATTGGAGTGATGAAGAATTGGAGTGATGGAGCAGTGGAGCAGTGGAGAGATGGAGAGATGGAGCTGTGGAAAAACAGAGAAGTGGAAAAAAATACTCCAATACTCCAATACTCCAATACTCCGCTTCCTCATCACGCTATTCGTCCTTTACTCCATATCTTTCTTGCTTTCTTATTTCCTCTTTATCCCCCACTCCAACACTCCATCCCTCCATCGGGGCCGAAGGCCCCTAACGCTACTTCTGCGTGACCCTCAGAACCTCCTCCACGGTCGTCATACCATCAAGCACCTTCATCACCCCATCCTTGCGAAGGGTTATCATCCCCTGGTTAACGGCCTCGCGTTTAATGGTATTGGAGTCGGAGGTCTTCAGTATAAGATTCCTGATCGTATCATCCATAATCATGAGCTCGAATATCCCTGTTCTACCCTGGTACCCCGTATTGAGGCAGGCCTCACATCCCGTACCCCGGTAAATCTCTTTGCCGCTCCTCATTTCAGAGGTTATGCCAATATTATTCAAGGACTCCTCATCAGGCATATAGGGTTCCCTGCATTCACCGCACACCCTTCTCACCAGCCTCTCAGCCAATATTCCAATCACCGACGAGGTGACCAGAAAGGGTTCTATCCCCATATCTATGAGCCTCGTTACTGCACTGGCTGAATCGTTTGTGTGGAGGGTCGAGAATACCAGATGGCCCGTCAATGCCGACTGGATGGCAATCTCCGCGGTTTCCAAATCCCTGATCTCACCCACGAGGATCACATCGGGATCCTGACGCACTATTGACCGCAGGCCGTTTGCGAAGGTGAGGTTTATCTTGGGATTAACCTGGATCTGGCCGATCCCCTCAATCTGGTACTCGATGGGATCTTCTATGGTGATGATATTGATGTCCGGGTTGTTGATGGTACTCAAGGCGCTATAGAGGGTGGTCGTTTTACCGCTGCCCGTGGGGCCCGTGACAAGGATAATGCCATGGGAAGACTTGATGAGCTCATGAAAACGCCTCAAACCATCCTTGGGCATACCAAGATCTGAGAGCCCTAACAACACATTTCTCTTATCCAGGATCCTGAGGACCACTCGCTCTCCAAAGGCGATAGGGATGGTGGATGCCCTGATATCAACATCCCTATCTCCTATCTTGATCTCAATCCTTCCATCCTGGGGAAGCCTCTTCTCCGCGATGTTCATCCCTGCCATGATCTTGATCCTGGAGATCAGGGTAGATTGAATATGTTTGGGAGGAGTGAGCATATCGTAAAGGATGCCGTCCAGCCGATGCCTAATCTTCAGACGGTTTTGGTAGGGCTCAATATGTATATCGCTGGCCCTTGCCTTCACCGCCTGAGAGAGGATCAGGTTCACCAGTTTTATAATGGGGGCATCGCTTGTATCGTCCAACAGATCGCCCGTCTGTTCAACCGCAGACAGGATCAGATCTCTATCTTCCTCGCGCATATCCTGGATAACCTGCTCCGCCGAATCCCTGCTCATGTCATAGGCATAGTTAATGGCCGAAAGGATGGCCGAATGCGGGGCGATCACGGTTTGGACCCCATTCCAGCCCTGGATCAGGCGCAGATCGTCAAGGGGCTGAAACAGGGTGGGATCGTTCACAGCTATATAAGCCTTCCCATCGGTAGTCACAGGCACCATCCTGTGCTTCTTCAGGAACTGAATGGGAATATGCTCCGTGAAACCGAGATCCATGCCCTCGGTGGGGATAGCAGACCATAACGGTAATCCGAACTGGATGCCGAGGGCCTTTAAGAGGTCTGCCTCTGTGATTGCCCCTTTCTGTATCAAGATCTCTCCTATCCGTCCGCCCTTCTCCTCCTGGATCACGCGCGCCTCGGCCACTGCGTCCTCTGCAAGGGAACAAACCTCTTTCAATATCTCTCCGATGAGCCTTTCCATCACAGCCGATAATCCTTATTCATCATTCCGGTCCTGATCACTACGTTCCGGCTTTTTGTACATCTTCACAGCGCCCCCTTGAACCCCCTCCATGTTCTCTTTTTTCCTGTCGTGGATCTCTTTTGCCTCTGTGGGGCTCGTTATGATATAGGGCGTGAGAAAAACGAATAGGTTTGTCTTGTTCTGGGATCTGGACAGCGCGCTAAAGAGCCAGCGCAAGGCGGGGATATCTCCGAGGCATGGCGTTTTATACGTGGACTTCTCTGCGCTCTCTCCGATAATGCCGCCGATAACAACGGTATTCATATCCTTTATAATAACCGTGGTCTCCGCAGATCGCTTGAGCGTCGTGGGCCTATATTTCTCAGTGCCTTCCTTTAAGGATATATTCTCCTGGAAGATCTTGAGCCTTACGAAGCGCTCCTGGTTGATTTGGGGCGTTATCTTGAGGGTCACGCCGACATCCTTGTACTCGTATGTCTGATAGATCTGGTCTCCCGTTGCCTCCTTGGTGAGGTACGGGACGTTTTCTCCCACATAAATCTCGGCCTCTTCGTTGTCGGTGGTTAAGATCTGAGGCGTTGAGATGATATTCACATCGGAATCCTTTTGATATGCCTGGAAGATCGCTCCCAGATTTGGAAACACCAGATCTCCGATCTGAATGGCCTCACCAAACACTCCCAGAGAAAAGCCGGAAGGAAGGCTGCGGTTGGTTAGCCCCTGAATATTCTCGTAATCACCGATTCCACCTGAGCCCGCGAAAAAGCCGCCTTCTTTATCGTTATAGCTAAAATCCTCCATCCCCAGCCATTCCACCCCGAGCCGAAACTCCTTATCCACATTTACCTCCATGATAAGGGCCTCAAGGTAGACCATGCTCCTGGCTATATCGAGCTTCTTGATGATATCCTCGAGCACGAGATAATCGTGCTTTTTCGCGGTAATGACCAGGCTGTTGGTGGCCTTATCCGATACGATCTGGACATCCTTGGAAACCACAGGGGCCTTACCCTTTTCCTGCTCCTTTGTCTCCTTCGAAGGGATGGCCATGAGGACCTTCTGGAGGTCTTCCGCATTTGCGTTCTGAAGGTAGTAGACGTGGATATCCCCTTCTCCGCGAGGGACCGGTTTATCCAGAAGGACCACAAGACCCTGTATCTTTTGCGTATCATCCTCCGTAGCGAGTGTTATAAGTGAATTAGTCCGCTCATCGGCCACAATCCGTATGACGGGTTGTGCGGCAGCTCCTCTTGCCGGCGTTCTTCTGGTGATCTGGGTTTGAAAGATGTCGCTCAATGACTTTGCAAGCGTCGCTGCCGTTGCATGGGTAATCGGTATCACTGAGACCTCTTCCCCGATCCCCGCTACATCAATCTCCTTTACTATCCCGAGTAGCCGCCTGATATTGGATTCAACATCGGTAACGATCAGCATACGGGTGGGCTCATAGGAGACTATGACGCTGTTTTTGGATATCAGGGGCCGGAAGAGTTTGCTCAGCTCATCCGGGTTTGCATAATCCAGAGGAATCAGTTGTGTCACAACCCTATCCTCGGGAGCGGCAACTTCTTCCCGCAGCCTTGTTTCAATGCTTTTTGATCTGGCCTCGACTGCCGGTACAATCTTGATAACGGCTCCCGCCGGTACCGTGCTGAATCCATGGACCTCCAGCACCGATTCGAATACCTTGTAGGCCTCATCTACGGATATTTTGGTTGGTGAGATAACGGTGACCTTTCCTTTAACTGCATTGTCAATGATGAAATTCTTTCCCGTTAGCTCGCTTATGAATTTAATAAACAGGGTAATTTCCACATTGTCGAAATCTATGGTAATATACCGTGAAGCCGGTTCCGGTTTTTGTGAGACTTCTTCTTTTTTCGTAACCGCCTTCTCAGAAACCATCGTTTCCTGGACCTGAGGGCCTCTTTTTTCTTCTACAGGCTCGACAGGAGCGGCCTTCTTCACCTGCTGACCTCTTGGAACTGGCGGTTGCCTTTTGATAACCGGCGCTTCTGTAGGGGCCAGCTTTTTTGCCGGTTCTTGAGGCTCGGGAGCAACTGACGTTGTGCCCTCCTCACCTGCTATCCTTGCACCCTGTGCCACGGGGTTTTGTATCGCCAGGATAAGCACCAGCCAAAGGAGGCACAAAACAGGGGTTAATGCTATCCTA
>Ga0307422_1000656_pt1 | contig 18883 bp, 19 predicted proteins | sample SalMarWE160290MG_FD_202153 | JGI IMG/M metagenome (GOLD analysis project Ga0307422, IMG submission 202153) | Salt marsh sediment microbial communities from the Plum Island Ecosystem LTER, Massachusetts, United States - WE1602-90 | ecosystem: Environmental > Aquatic > Marine > Intertidal zone >...
TTCCTGGACATCGACTGGAGTCGGTTTTCCAAGTACGGCAACTGCATGGACGCCTATTTTGCGCAAACGGGGGATATTTATTAAGTTAATTCACTGCCTGCCATCTGGCAGATTGGCTGTGCCAAAGAATACTAAGGAGGATATTACATGAGCGAACTCTGGGACTATATCACCGCGCTGGAATCACCGCTGTCAATGAACCAAATCATCGTCGACCTGGGATTTTCAATCATCGCTTCCATTATCGTTTACCTTTTGTACCAGATGTTCTATGGTACAAGGCATATCGGGGCGGGCGTGCACCGCACCTTTATCATCGGCGGGCCGGCCATTACCGCCCTCTTCCTGGGCATACAGGTATCCATACCGCTGTCCCTGGGCCTGCTGGGCGCCCTGTCTTTCGTGCGTTTCCGCACCCCGGTTAAGGACCCCGCGGAAATCGGCTTCCTTCTCCTGCTTATCGCCACGTCAATCGGGGCCGCCACCAGCAATTTCCTGATTACCTCTCTCCTCGTCCTGTTTGTGTTTATCGCCCTGGGCATCCACTGGCTGACACGCAACCGGATTTCCGTGTTCGGGCGGGGTCAGCTGATGATTTCCATCGACCAGACTGCCTACAGCGGACTTGAGACAAAACTCTCCGCTTTCCTTAAAGAGCGTCTAAAGGGTTTGAGACTGGTAACGATGTCCGTCGTGGAAGACCGCGTCAGCCTCAATTACCAGTACCGCAAGCGCACCGACTTCAACTGGGCGGCTTTCACCAGCGAGATTAACCAGATGGCCGCGCCGACTAAGGTGGAGCTGTTCATCGGTTAACGGCGGCTTGGAAACCTGTGATACTATATAAGCAGGATATACTGTTTTGAAAAATCCTCGTAAAGTAAGCGTATGTATAGTCTCAAGGGATTGAGATATGTTTTCCTGTTACCCTTCGCGGTAGTCATTATAGGGGCTATCGGGTTCATGATAGTCGAGAGTCTCTCGTTTCTCGATGCTCTGTACTTCACCGTCGTCACGATATCTACCGTGGGCTATGGAGACATCTCGCCCGCCACTACGGGCGGCAAAATATTCGGCATCATCATTATCATCATCGGCATCGGCACTTTTCTGACACTAATCACCAGCCTGGCGCAGTGGCTGATACAGCGCCGGCAGCTCTCCCTGCACCAGCACCGGCTGAACATGCTTATCGGGGTGTTTTATACGGAGGTGGGGAACAAGCTGCTGCATACCTTCTCCCGCTTCGACCCCAATATAAGCAGTCTTCGCGAAGACTTCATGGTAACCCCCCAGTGGTCGGCGGCGGAGTTCCAGCAGCTTAAAAAACGACTTAGCACCTACAAACACAATATCGACCCGGCCCTGCTCGACCTTGAAGGAATACGCCGCTATCTCCAGGATAAAGGCGAACTGCTGGTGCACCAGCTGGAAAATTCCGACCTTGTAGAGAATGAGACTTACGCCGAGCTTCTCTGGGCTATTGTACACCTGCGGGACGAGCTCGTAGCACGGCCTAATCTCAAAGGCCTGCCGAAAACGGATATGGAACACCTGGTAATCGATGTGCAGCGGGCTTACTCTCTGCTGACGCAGGAGTGGATAGACTACATGCAGTACCTGAAAAACAGGTATCCTTTCCTGTTTTCGCTGGCCCTGCGCACCAACCCCTTCGTGGAAAGCCCCTCGGCTATCGTGCGCTAGACAGACTTGCCCTGAAGCAATCACTTTTTTTATTTTCTCACAATCTCCTCCTGATACTGGTATCTATTGCCTGCAGGTGCTATCATGAATGAAAAACGGGGAAGATTAACATGGATATAAAGCTTACATTCATGGGCGCCGCTCGGGGTGTCACCGGCTCCCGTTACCTCATAGAAGCCAACGACAAGACTATCCTCGTCGATTGCGGTCTCTACCAAGAAAGAGAGTTCCAGTCCCGCAACTGGGAGCCCTTCCGCTGCGCGCCGGATAAACTGCACGCCGTCCTTATTACCCACGCCCACCTCGACCACTGCGGCCTGCTGCCCAAACTGGTGAACGAGGGATTCAAGGGCAGGGTCTATTGCACCCCTGCCACCGCCGATATCACCAAAATCATCCTCCTGGATTCGGCGCACATTCAGGAAGAAGACGCCGCTTATAAGAAAAAGCGGCATATCAGGGAAGGCAGGAAGGGCCCCTTTCCGGAAATCCCGCTATACACCACCGCCGATGCCGAGGCTACTTTACCTCTTTTTTCCAGAGTTGAATACAACAACACCGTAGAAATCGCCCCCGGCATCGAGGCCACTTTCTTCGACGCCGGCCATGTGCTCGGCTCGTCGATGATAAAGGTACGCATAACACAGGGCGAGGAAAAGAGGAGCATCGTTTTCTCCGGCGACATCGGCCGCTGGGACCGCCCCATGCTTAACGACCCGCGCATGTTCCGCTATACGGACTACATCGTGATGGAGTCCACTTACGGCGACCGCCAGCATCAGGATAAGAAGGAAATCGATGACGCACTGGAGGAAATAATCAAGGCCGCCTTTACCGCCGGCGGCAATATCATCGTGCCCAGTTTCGCACTCCAGCGCGCCCAGGAAATCCTCTATTACCTCAATATGCTGCTGATGGAAAAACGTATCCAGGCATTGGACGTATATGTCGATAGCCCCATGGCGACAAGAATCACTGAGGTATTCAAGCGCTACTCCAACCTGTTCGACGAGGATATGAAAAGGCTGCTGAAAGAGCAGCGTTCTCCTTTCGACTTTCCCGGTCTCAAGATGGTGCAAACGGTTGACGAATCTAAAGCCCTGAACAAGATAATGGGCACCATTATGATAATCGCAGGCTCCGGCATGTGCACTGGCGGCCGCGTCAAGCACCACCTGGTTAATAACATCTCGCGTCCGGAATGCACCGTCATGTTCGTCGGCTACCAGGCAATCGGCACCCTGGGCCGCCTGATTCTCGACGGCGCCAAGACCGTTAGAATCCACGGCCAGCGATACCCCGTCCGTGCAAAAATCGCCCATATTCACGGCTTCTCCGCCCACGCGGATAGAGACGACCTCCTCAAATGGCTTTCCAAGCTGGAAGTTAAACCCAAGCGTATTTTCATAACCCACGGCGAGGCCAAATCCGCCGATTCGTTCGCCAAGTTTTTAAAGGAAAGTACCGGTTACGATACCCTGGTGCCGGATTACGCCACCACCGTCAATCTGGAATAAATAATATAAAGCAGGCATTATTTCCCCGGGAGGGCTTATGAACAACGATTTTGAAATCAATCAACTTGCCAAGGAAGATTCCTGGCGGATGTTCCGCATCATCGGGGAGTTCGTGGAGGGGTTCGACAGCCTGGCAGATATCGAGCCGGCGGTGACGATATACGGCTCCGCCCGCCTCAAGCCCGATAATAAATGGTATAAGCAGACCGTGGAAATCGCTACTTTACTGGGGAAAGCCGGTTTCAACATCATGACCGGCGGCGGACCCGGCGTCATGGAAGCCGCTAACATGGGGGCCCGTAAGGCGGGTGTCATGTCCGTGGGCCTTAATATCGAGCTGCCCAAGGAACAGGCCTGCAACGTATATGCCGACAGGACGATTACCTTTCATCACTTCTTCGTGCGTAAGGTAATGCTGGTTAAATACGCCACCGCCTTCGTCATCATGCCCGGCGGCCTGGGCACCACGGACGAACTCACCGAGGTGCTTACCATGATTCAAACTCAAAAAATCAAGCCCTTCCCGGTGATACTGTTTTCCAGCGAGTACTGGGCCGGTTTCTTGGACTGGCTAAAAAATACGGTGCTGGCTCACGGCCATATTTCCGCGGAGGATTTTGAACTACTAAGGGTATTCGACCGTCCCAGGGAAGTCGCCGACGCCGTCCAGAATTGGTACACCAAGCATAAAGTCACCGGAAAGAAAGCCCTGGAGACTTAATACTACTGATATTCTAAGCAATCTATAGATATTTAACATTAAAAAGTAGATATTATCATCTATTCATCTCCTAATCTATATTTTCCGCTGTAATCTGCTGTAATTCGGTTTGACTTTATACTAATCAAGTACTATTATTAACTTATCATTATTATTTATTCATCAACACTGTAAAGCTATTATAACCTCGGCGGAGGCACTACATTGGACGAAATTAATGAAGCCATCAGGAAATTCCAGAAGGAACTGAACGCCGGCACCGCGGCCCTCGTCCTGCTGGGCGTCCTGGATAAAGCCTCCAGCCCGATGTACGGCTATCAGATTGCTAAACTTATTGAAGCTCAAACTAAGGACGTAGACATTATGAAGCAGGGCGCGCTTTACCCTGTACTCCGCTCGCTGGAAGCCGCCGGCCTGCTCCAGAGCGAGGTCGAGCCTTCAGTTTCCGGTCCGCCTCGCCGCTATTACAAAATCACCGAAACCGGTCGCCTCACCCTGGCTAAATGGACTGAAATCTGGCGCCAGACCAGCGACCTTGTTAATGCCGTCCTTGAAGGAGGGGACCATGATTAACAGTATCGAAAAATATCTTGCCGAGCTGAAGCGCGAGCTTGCCGGCAGCGACCGCGCTACCGTGCAGGACGCACTTGCCGACGCCGAGGAATACCTGCGTACCGCTCTTGATAATGCAATGCAAGACAGCCCCACCTCGGAAGCCGAAGCCCTGGCAGCGATAATAGAAAAGTACGGCACACCCGGAGAAATCGCCGCCGCTTACAAATCCGTTGAGTCCAGCTCTCCCCTCGCCTTTGCCCGTCCCGCCCGGAACGAGGTGAAATCAGCCGCGTCAGCCCCGGTCGCCACACCAACCGTCCCGGACACACGCCCGTTCTATGTCCGCTTCTTCAGCGTCTTTGCCGAACCGCGGGCCTGGGGAGCCCTGATATACCTCTTGTTCACCCTGGGCACGGGTATCGCTTACTTTACCTGGGCGGTAACGGGTCTATCGGTGTCCGCAGGGTTGTTGGTTCTTATCGTCGGTTTGCCCATATTGGCTCTGTTCCTGTTTTCGGCGCGGGGCATCGCCTTGCTGGAAGGCCGCATTATCGAAGCCCTGGTCGGCATCAGAATGCCGCGTCGTCCCCTCTTTACCCGTAAGGACGTCGGGTGGTGGCAGAAATTCAAAAACGTGTTCACGGAAAGACATACCTGGTCGGCCGTGCTGTATATGATTCTGCAGATGCCGCTGGGTATCATTTACTTCACCGTTTTCATTACCTTGATATCTTTCGCAGGCTATCTAATCATGAAACCTATCACCGAATTGGTATTGGATATGCCTACGTTCATCATCGGCGATTACGCTTACTACACGCCCGTATGGCTGATGCCCTTGGTAGTCATCGCCGGCATACTCCTGCTTTTCGCCATTATGCACCTGGCAAAATATACCGCCAGATTACACGGCTTGATGGCCAAGTACATGCTCGTGAGGGAATAACCATGAAAAATTTTATTATATTCATCGGGCTAATCATGATAATCGTTTATATGGCCAGGCTGATTATCGGTCTGAATAGAGTATACGTAAGGACTGTGTCCGCCAATCAACGAAAGGCAGTCATGGCTTCACAGGAGGAATCCAGATGAAAAAAATGATATTTACACTGGTATTAATCTCGCTGATATTATCGGTCCCCGTTCTCGCGGGCTGCGTGCGTGTCTCGCTATCGGAAAAGGCCGGCCCTATGACCACGCGGTACTATAATTACACCGACTTCACCGGTATCGATGTCGGGCACGCCTTCGAGGTGACGGTTACCCAATCGGATAACTATTCAATATCCATCACCGCCGGAGAAAACGCCTTCGAGCACCTCGATGTCTATAAAGACGGCAGCACCCTGGTAATCGGTGTCAATACCTGGGTTATCAACTGGTTCGTCTCCCCTAAACTCACTATTACCATGCCCGTCCTCACCGAGCTGGAGCTTTCCGGGGCTTGCAAAGGCTCCGCCAGCGGTTTTCGGTCTTCTAATGATTTGGGGGTACATTTATCCGGGGCCAGCGAACTGGATTTAGATATGGAAACAGGCGACTTTTTCGCCGAATTATCCGGCGCCAGCAAAATTACCGGTCGCCTGATAGCCTCAAGCTCTGATTTCGAGCTTTCCGGGGCCAGCCGCGCCATTCTCACTGGTTTGGGTGGCGACATCAATATTGACGGTTCCGGCGCCAGTAACGCCGACCTCCTGGATTTTGCCGTGGCTAACGCCTCTGTAGACTTGTCCGGGGCCAGCCGCGCTACTATAAACGTTAATGGCGTGCTGGATGTTTCGCTTAGCGGCGCTTCTTCGCTGGAATATTCTGGCAGTCCGTCCATGGGTGAAATGGATATATCAGGGGCATCCAGTATCGAGAGAATAACCGCGCCGTAAGCTAAAAAACTGTTGATAATGGGGCGTATGGGGTTTTTCTATGCGCCCCTTGCCTTTTAATGGTCCTTCTTCCACGCCTCCGCCCCCTCGATTAGCTCCCGGGCGGCCTTAAGCGCGCTTTCCGTGTAGCGCGGCCCGCCCACCATCACGGCAATTTCTTTGAATCGCGCCTCGCCATCCAGCGACTCTATGGTGCTGACGGTGCGGTCGCGGGCGGTCGTCTTGCTGACCCGGTACTGGGCATCGGCAAAAGCGGCAATCTGCGGCAAATGGGTAACGCAAATCACCTGGTGGTGCTGCGCCAGGTTCCAGAGTTTCCTCCCGATGACCTCGCCGCTGCGTCCCCCGATGCCGATATCTATCTCGTCGAAAATAAGCACCGGTATCGTGTCCGCCTCCGCCAGCGCGCTTTTCAACGCCAGCATGAAGCGCGATATCTCGCCCGTCGAGGCTATCCTGTCCAGTGCCTTGGCCGGCTCGCCCGGATTGGTGGACGCAAGGAAAGCAACATCGTCCGCGCCCCTGTTATCGAATTTATAATATTTTCCGTCGGTTAACGCTATCCCTTCCGGCGATGCCTCCTGCGTAATCGAGACGACAAAATCCACCCGCGCCATGCTTAACTCGCCGAGTTCCTTTTTTACCACCCCGGCCAGCTTCTTGCCCGCCTTCTGCCTCTCCTGCGATAGCTTCGAAGCTAAAACACCCATTTCTTTTTTCAGCTTTTCCCGCTGGGTTTCCAGTTCCGCCCGTCTCTCATCGGAAAAGGCCAGCCCCGCCAGCTCCTTTTCAGCTTTAACGAGGTACTCCAGCACTCCCTTCAACGAGCCGCCGTACTTCCTCTTCAGGCTTTTCAGCAGTTCGAGTCGCTCCTGTACCTCCTCCAGTCGCTGCGGGTCGAAGTTGAGATTATCCCCGTAAGCGCGGACCTCCCGCGCCAGCTCTTCCAGTCCGTTAATAATCACTTCGAGGCTGCCCATCTTGATCTGCTGGGAGGCATCGGTTTCGACTATCTGCTTCATCAGCGGCAGGGCTTCGTTGACCCTGTCCAGCGCCGAGCTTGCCGCCATGGCGCTTTCTTCCCCGTAAATTACGCGGTATATTTCAAAAGCCGCCGTTTTCAGCTTTTCGGCGGATGTCAGTATTGCCAGTTCCTTCTGTAGTGCCTCTTCTTCGCCTTCTTCAAGCTCCGCCCGCTTGATTTCCTCAATCTGGAAATTCAGCAGTTCCGTCTGCCTTGCCAGCTCCTGCTCGTCCCTAGTCAGCGACTGTATTTCACGCTCTATCTGGTGCAGTTCCTGTACTTTCGCCGCGAAGTCGTGCCTTCTTTCCGTCGTATGCGCGTACGCATCGAGGTAGTCCAGGTGGTTTTGCTTATTCAGCAGCGAAAGGTGCTCGCTCTGGCCGTGAATGTCCACCATCGCCCCGCCGATGTCTTTCAGCAACGCCCGCGATACTGCCTGACGGTTCACGCGCGGCGTGGTGCGCCCCTTCCTCCGGAACTCGCAGGCCAGCAGCAAGGCGCCGTCATCGCTCTCCAGTCCTTTATCTTTCAGTATTTCACCCAGCGTCTTATACCCCACCCCGTCGCCCCGGTGAAAAATCCCCTCCACCCTGGATTCCGCCGCGCCGTGGCGGATATCCTCCTCGCGCGCCCGGCCGGAAAGCAAAGCTTCGACCGCGTCCACCACCAGCGACTTCCCCGCGCCGGTCTCGCCGGTGATGACATTCAGGCCGGAGGACGGCTTCCAGTCGATTTCCTCGATTATGCCGAAATTTTTTACAGATAGCTCGTCAAGCATGACCCTATTTCTTACCCGATTCTTTATCAGTATTGGGGTTTTCCTGCATTATTTCAAGGTTCATCGGCAGCTGCTCGTAGGACATCTTCAGCGCCTTTTTCAGGTCGTTGGCGTTGCGTGGGGCGTAAGCCTGCCAGTGGTTATTGAAGAAGGCAAACATTATTTTTACTTTTTCCCCGACTTTCTTCACCCTCTCCGCTAATTCGTTAATCTCATCTTCTGAATAATGGTACCTGTAGCGTGTTTCCGCGTTCCCCGTCCACCAGTCTTTAGCGTTCCTGCCGTGAAAGCGGAAGTAAGCGAAATCCGCCGTCACCGGCACCTCCGCCGCAACGGAAAAACCGAACTTGGGCTCGTCTATCTGCACCCAGGCAAGGTTGTTTTCCCGCATCAACTCCGCGGTGCCTGCGTCATCACTCCAGCTGCGGTGCCTTAGCTCCACCGCCACCCTGTATTCCCCGAAGGCTTTAGCCACCGCCCCGATTATCTGCCGCCCGTAGTCGTCGTTCTTGAAGCTGGGCGGGAACTGCGCCAGCAGCGCCCCGAGCTTTTTAGACCTGACAAACGGCTCCAGACATTTTTTAAAAAGGTCGATATCGTTCTGCTCGATAACCGCCGCCTCGCCGGTGGACTCTTTATACATCCTGGGGTGAGTGAACTTCTGCCACAGCTTGACCCCGAAAAGGAAGCCTTCCGGCACGTGCTTCACCCAGTTCAACACGAAACCGGGGTCGGGCGGACGGTAAAAAGAGGAGTTAAGCTCGACGGTGTTGAAAAACTGACTGTAATATTCAAGCTCGTTTATCTTGCCCGGTGGATAGAAATAGCCCTTCCAGGTGCCCTCCCCCTTAGGGTAAGACCAGCCGGACGTGCCGATGTATAAATCTGCCGCAGCGGCCATTATCCCTCCCCGCTGATTATGGGATTATTATACTCTAATTGGCAGTTTTAATACCAAAAAAAGAAGAACCACCGGGCGGTTGGTTCCGCCGCGATGGTCCTCCGGTTTTACCTTTAACTTTGGTTAGTCAGACGGCAGCAGCGGCTCGTAAACGCCCGCTTTCAGCACGGCGAATCTCAAGGCCAGCCCGCCGATAATCTCGCTGACTACCGCGGTAATCAGCAGTGCGGATGATGCATCGTGCACCCAGTACGTTATGACTGATATCACCACCGGTATGGCTATGCCGAACAGGAAAACCCCTATCCAGAAGAGCGGCGCCAGCACGCCCCCGATAAGCCGTACCACGGCGTCCCTGGCGGCGGTGCTGCTGTAAGTGGCATTCCAGATATACACAGCAACGATGATGGCGAATGCAATCAGCACCACGCGGATTATATTCTCCAGCGTGGCAATCTGGGCGCTACCCTGCCCCACCATTATCGCCAGCAAAATGGCCAACCCGCCACTCAAACCGCAGGTTACGAATAAAATCGGCACAATCGCCGAGTTCCATACCTTTATGGCGCTGACATAACTGACTGCGAATCCGGTATAGATGGATTGAGCAAAAGCGAAGATGCCGGCTAATACCTTAAACGTTGTTATAGCGGCAGTGGCATCCGGCGCCCATTGCATCAGTATCATCGTTATTGCGGTAAAGAAACCGAACAACATGATAAAGGTGAACCCACGGGAAATCCAGGATGTGCCGGGTTTCAGCACCATCCTCCAGAATCGCATGGGATGGGTAAGGTGCAGCATATAAGATGCGCCCATCAGGCCGGTTAGCAGGAATGCGATGAACATTCCCAGCAGGTTATCAAAGTAAGCGGCAGCCAGGAAAAGACCTCCGGCGATACCTCCCAGGAAGAAGGCGAATGCGATGAAGTTGCCCCGCCCGTCTACCCAGTCTTTTTGCTGTTGGTACTTGACCATGAAATCATATGGTTTTCTCTGAATCATTTCTCGCTACCTCCCTTAGTCTATGTAGTAAATCGAGGGCTTCGTGTCAAACTCAGGATGGAAGGGATGTCCGTGTTTCTCTTTTATCACCCTGTTGATATCGCTGTTAGGTTCGTCAAGGTCGCCGAAGTGTATGGCCTTCGTCGGGCAGCTTATAACGCAGGCTGGGGTCGCTGCACGGTCGACACCGGGTGTCAGCCCCGCCGCCAGGCCGGCGTCTATCCTCTCCATGCAGAAGACACACTTGGTGACGACGCCCGGCTTGTGAGGATACAGCTCCTTGCCTATCTTCTCATGTTCGGTCAATTCCTGCCCGGGGAAATACTGCGCATCACCGTCTTCATACATCTGGCGCGCCTGGTAGGGACAGGCCACCATGCAGTAGCGGCAGCCCACGCACTTATCCTCGTCAACCCAGACGATGCCGTCCTCGCGCTGCTGGGTAGCCCCGGTGGGACATACCTTGACGCAGGCGGGGTCGGCGCAATGGTTGCAGCGCACGTTATAGATGAGCTTGGTAACGTTGGGGTACTTGCCGCTCTCGCCGATAAGGACCCTGTTCCAGAAGATGTCCGGCGGCAGGAAGTGCTCCGCCTTACAGGCAAGGACGCATTCGTAGCAGCCGACGCACCTTTTCTGTTCTATCGCCATTCCCCATCTCATAGCTTGTCACCTCCAGCGCCATCGAATTCTATTCTGTGGTCGATTTTATAGACCTTAACCGTCGCGGCCGTTTCCTGGCTCCAGCAAACCGGACAGGCATGTTTGAAGTCAGATTCCAGCAGGATGTTGAAGTTAGTGCCTTTGCCGTAGGCTATAGGCGCTCCCTTCGCCCAGGCGCCGGAACAAGCCGATATGGCCACCGTCTTGGGATGCTGACCCTGCATTGTCTTCAGGGTGCCGGTGATTTTACGGCCATACGGCGATTCAAGACAGATAAGGTCCTCGTCTTTGAGGCCTTTCTTTTCAGCGGCGCTTGCGTTCATGGTGATGTTGTAGGTGTAGGGGTTAAGCCGGCTGACCTCGTCCAGCCAGGGCATCTCCATGGTATAGGTGCCGTTATGGAGGATATCCCGGTAGGAGAAACTATAGAGGTCATATTCACCACTGATTTCCTTGCCCACCTGTGGGGTAAAGTAACTGGTGAGGGGCGTAAACTGCTCCCAATCTAGCTCAATCCCGGCCTTCTCGGCGTTCTTCATGACGTTTTCCTTCAGCTCGGCAACATGCTCCATGTAGAGAGGTATTCTAACGTCCACGTACCAGCGCCAGTAAGCCTCTTTGGCTTTCTTGGGCCATTTAACGGGACCGTTTTTCACGATGTAATCCAGTCCATGTTCCTCACCGAAGTAGAATTTCAGCGCCCGGTCCATCATCTGGTCATAGGTAATTTTCTCATCGGGCTTGATCAGCTGAACCACCTTCTTCGGGTCGATATCCCCAAGGTGCCTGATGCTGTCGATATCGCCGCCGATTAGAGCCTCACCGCCGAAGCTGGTGAAATAGACATTATAGTAGTTGTTCATCTCTTCTCTCATGCCTATTCTATCGGCCAGGTCCCAGAGGGCTTCGAGTTTGTTCCGGCGCTCGTAGGCTGGTTCAACAACAGGCTGGCGTATCGGGAAGTCCCAGCCCTCCATGCCTATCGGGTGGTTGAAGAAGGGTCCGTGCGTCCCGAAGAGGCAGTACGTCTCCAGCGGGTGGTGATCCGGGAGAACGATATCGGCAAAGCCCTCGCAGAACTCGTTGGGAAGGATATTAAAGGTGACGATAAAAGGTATTTTCTTCCAGAACTGCTCGGCTATTTCACGACTCTGCGTGCTGCGAATCATGTTGGCGCCGAAAATCATCGCCAGTTCTACTTCGTAGGGTCGGCCTAGCTTGTCCCAGTACTTATCGAAGTCCGATGTTACCGGATGGGGAGAGAACGATGCCGTTGGTGTCAACTCTTTCATTAGCATAGTATAGGGAACCTGGGAATCTTCGATGGGCCAGGGGCGGTGCTCCATGAACGAACCTGCCGTGAGCATACCGTCTTCGCAGGCGTAGGGTATCATACGGAAACGGCCCGTATCAGGGTAGCCTTCTACGTAAGCCGGCCAGCCGAGCGTACCGCCGGGGACGTCCATGGCGCCGACGATAGCATTGAGGAGACACATGGCAATATAGCTATGTGCTGAATTAGTATGTCCTTGACCGCCGCGGAACATGATGGCGGCTACCGGCCGGAAGGGGAGCTTATCTCCTTCGATTTCAATGGTGGCGCCAATCATGGCGGCGTCCACCCACTCCTGGGCGATGCGCCTGACAGTCGATGCGGGGACGGTGCTTTCTTTTTCCGCCATCTCCGGGGTGTACCGTTTCATATGGTCCTTAATGAGACGGAACGACGGTCGGCATTTGACGCCGTTGGCCTCGTACTCGCCGAGAATAGCGAAATCGCCGATTGTCTTGTCATTAAAGACCTTGGCTTTATTGTCTTTGGCATCCCAGACGAGCGGCTTGTTGGTCTTTTTATCGCGTACATATTTGCCGTCTGGACCGATGAGGTAGGGGCCGTTGGTCTTAAGCTTGATGAATTCTTCATCATAAACATTCAGCTCATTCAGAATTATATTCACCATCGCTAGAGCAACAATGCCATCCGTGCCGGGTAGAATGGGTATCCACTCCGTAGCTTTGCCGCCCCCGAAGTTGCAGATGGGGTCGAAGACAACGTTCTTCATGCCCCTGGAGCGGGCATCGGCGGCGAGCCTCATGTTAAAGCCCATGGAGTGCCCGGAGCCGGTCCCCTTGTTGGAGCCCATTTGTATAGCGTAGTTGCAGTATTTGAAGTCCGGCACGATAGACCAGGAGGCATGATAAAGGCCGGCGCCCATGTGGGAGCCGCTGCCGCAGTGCAAGCCTGCGCCGCCTACATACCAGTTCTTGGTGCCGAATACCGCCCCGAAGACGCCGAAGCCCAGGGGCAGGTCAGGACCGCTGCCCGGTCCCGGTGTGCCGCCGTGAAGAAGCTTATGGGGATTCTCGGCGCGGATTTTCTTAAGTTTCACGGCAATCTCATCCAGTGCTTCATCCCAGGAAATCCTTTTCCACTTGGGGTCTTCGAAAAGGCCTTTCTTGGGATTGGTCCTTCTCAAAGGGTAATTGTAACGATTGGGATCGTATAAGGCCTGTATCATGGCCTCACCCTTAGCGCATATACCCCCCCTGGGGCCGAAATCGCTATCGGGGTCACCCTCTACCTTTACGATGACGCCGTTAACGCGGTGCACGCGTATGGCACACTGACCGTAACAGCCGCCACAGGTGGTATTGACAAAGGTGTCATCCCAGATTTCCGGATTACCCTTTACGGAAAGACCCAGTACTGGCTTTTCATTTAAAGGTTTGCCTTTCGCTTTGGTAACCATTTATTGTTATCCACCTCCTTGTTAATGTGTTATATGGCTTTTCTTTTTTATATCCCGGCATCAGCCAGGGTTTTCAGCAAGGCGTATCGCTCATCGACCTGTTTTTGCAGTTCCGCCAGACCGTCTTCCTTTAAATGTGAATATTTACGCATCAGTTTTGTAAATTCTGAAATCGGTTTCGGATTAGCCACATTAACCGTAATCCTGGGCTTGCCGTTCTCCGCCTCCCACAGCGGGAAGTAGTTGGTCCTCACAGCCTCACGGCATACCTCGATTACCTTGCTTGAGTCTATACGCCAGCCCACCGGACACGGCGAAAATAAGTGGAGGTACGCAAACCCTTCCTTGGATTTTTCCTTGGCTTTCTGGAGCTTCTTTATAAAGTCTTCAAGGTGGCTGACGGTAGCGGTAGCCATGTACCTGGGTTTATGCATCAGCATTATCATCGGCATGTTTTTCTGGGCGTTAGATTTTCCTTTGCCTATCTTGCCCACTGGCGTGGTAGTGGTGGCGGCGCCTATCGGCGTGGCGCTGCTCCTCTGGTTACCCGTGTTCATATACCCCTCGTTGTCATACGCCAGGTATATGAATTTCTCCTGCCTCTCCGCCGCGCCGCTCAAAGGCTGAAAACCCACATCGGTGGCGCAGCCGTCGCCGGTAAAACAGACTACCGTGGCATCCTTCCCTATTCTATTGTAGTATCGCGACAGGCCGGTGGCCTTGGACGGCACGCCGGTCATCACCGAAGCCATATAAGCCATCCGGTGCCATGCGCCTACATTCTGCCCGTGCAGTACCGGCGCCGCGCATCCGGGCGTGCCGACAAATATCATGTTCTTGCCCAGTACTTTCGGCGTCAGTCTGGCAATTAGCTCCATCGGGCATCCCGCGCACCAGGCCACCCCACCGGCAAACTGCTCGTCCTGAACGAAATAATTAAAAATCTTGTTTCTTTTCTTCGTTGTTTCTACCATCTCTTTTACCTCACTCTTCCATCGGAATCCAGGTTACATCCTGGTAAGGCTTGCCTTTTGCGGCTTCGTTAACCTCATCGACCACTCGTCCGATATGCGGTATCGTGATATCCAGGTTAGCCAGGCCGTCGATATAACTCAATATCGGCACCGAGCCCAATTCCTGGGTAAGTACCTTGAGCTCCATGCATATCGGCCCGTATTTCCACCCGAAGCAAATGCTCCGGTCGATAACACCTATCGCTTTCTTTCCTTTGAGAGCCTGGATAAGTCTTTCCGCGGGGAAAGGCCGGAACAGCCTTAGCTTAATCAGCCCCACCTTTATCCCCTGCTCCCTTTTCGTGTCGATGACGGTCCGGGCGGTGCCGGTAGCGCTGCCGGAGGCTATGATAATAATATCGGCATCATCGGTGCGGTACTCCTCGATTTGGCCGCCGTAATAGCGCCCGAAATAATCACCGAATTTTTTATCTATTTCATCTACCTTGTTCTTGACCCTCTCCATGGCCTGGGTATGTTTGTAGCGTGCTTCCACGTAGCCCATCTCCATACCGTGCGTTCCACAGCCTTGGGCCACACCCGGTTCCAGCTTCTGGCGGGGCGACTGCTTCTTGAGGGGCGCCAGGAATTTATCAACGTCCTCGATTTGATAAATTTCCACGGCCTCGGCCAGGTAGGAAAGATAAAAGCCGTCGTAATTTACCATGACAGGCAGCAGAATATCGTTATCCTCCGCCAGCATGTAGGCCATAATAATCTGGTCGAGGATTTCCTGGTCGTTTTCGGTAATTATCTGCACCCATCCCGCGTCTCTGGCGGAAATCATGTCCTGCTGACCGGATGAAACGGCGTGAATTCCCGGTGTTTCCCGGTTGGCGTTGACCATCACTACCGGCGCCCTGAAACCGGATGTCTCCTGAAGGGCGTCGTACATGAACACCAGACCGTAAGATGAAGTGGCGGTAAAAACCCTTCCGCCGGCAATACTTGCCGCCAGCACGACGTTCATCGCCGAGTTTTCACCCTCCACCTCCACGAATTCGGAATTGATAACGCCGTCGGCTTTAAACTGGGCAAGCTGCTCCGCTATCTCGCTTTGGGGAGTGATGGGGTATGCAGCTATCACGTCCGGCCGGCAAAGCATCGCACCATAGGCACCTGTTGCGTTTCCGGTTATTACCCTGACCTGTCCTTTTTGCGCACTAACCATCAGCAAACTCTCCTTCCGGGACCATCGTGATTGCCTTGCGCGGGCATTCGTTGGCGCAGATGCCGCAGCCCTTGCAATAATCCAGGTTAGCTTCGTAATGGTCTCCCATATCCTTCATGCACTGCGGCGGGCAAAAAAGAGCGCAAAGGCCGCAGTAATTACATTTGTCCTTATCCAGCACCGGTCTTACCGTGCGCCAGCTGCCGGTATCGAGACACAGCATCTTCTCGTCGGTGTTCGACCAGGCGCTCTCGGTTTTAAAAATGTTTTTATGCTTTATTACCATTTGGTGACCTCCACTTCTTTGTATCCCCTCTCGGTGCTTTTCAGGTTTCTCTGGAGAATATCGCCGCTAAGATAGTCCGGCAGGACTTTCAGAATCGATTCCAGTTTTAGCCAGCCTGTGGCGGCGGCAAAAGCTCCCAATAGGCACGTGTTGGGTATGTCCCGCCCTATTTCCTCGACGGCTATACCCGTGGCGTTGACCACGCCCCCTATCTTGAGGTTTTCATTGGGCTTTTCAGGGAGCTTCTTGGGACTGTTGAGGATAAATACGCTTTCCGGCTTTAACCCGGTGAACAGCGTGGGCAGAGATAAAAGACCGGGGTCGATGACGATAATACAGTCAGGATTGTAAATCTGCGTTTTTTCCCGTATCGGTTTGTCATCGACGCGGGTAAAGGCCACTACCGGCGCGCCGCGTCGCTCGAAACCATACATCGGGAAGCTGGCGACGGACTTACCCTCCTGCACGGAGGCGCTTGCCAGCATTCTCGCCGCCAGCACGGCCCCCTGCCCGCCTCTTCCGTGAATCCTTATTTCTTTCACCTTTGCATACTCCCCTCTCCAATCGTATTCAGCGCTTTATCATTCAGGTTCCGCTGTGAAACCTTTAATTAAAATTTTGTGCTACTGCTGTCGTCTTCCGTTCCCGGTAGTCTTGGCGATTCTGGGCAGCAGGTTTTCCCGGAGATTCCTCATTATATCCACCAGGTCTTCCACCTTTTCCTTTTTCAGGCATGACAATACCTCGCGACTCAACTCCTGGGCAATCGGGCTTAGACGGTTGGCTTCCTGCCAGCCTCTATCGGTGATAACCACCTTCACCGACCGCCGGTCGTCCGTGGAAGGCTCGCGGCGTACTACACCCTGCCTTTCCATGGTATTCAGTACCGCCGTAATGGAATTTTTTTCGCGGAAAACGCTCTCGGATATTTCCGACGGCGTCATCTCGCCGCCGTTCACAAACAGCTTGCTCATAATGTTGAAACGTATAAGGCTGGCTTCGTAGTGCTTCAGCTCGACTTCCAGGTAGCGCGCCAGCACCTCGAAGGACATCAGAATGGATAACAGCGTACCCAGCGGGGTTTTATCGGTTCTCTTGCTTACTTTGCTGACAGTCATATTCCAAATTACAGAAGTAACGGGAAAGACTAAAGATGTTCCATCTAGAACTATATTATACACTTATTTGTATCTTTGTCAATATCTCGCAACACCGATTTACATACGAATGCGCTATAACTATGCGTATATAACGGTCTAATTTTGTTCCATATAGAATGAAACCGCACCCTCTACTTTAATATTACCTTGTTTATTAATTATTTGCCAATATCACCCGATTTTGATTATATTAGATATGCGGTACATTTACCGTCCCGCTTAATAATACTGGGAGAGGTTATTCAGATGAACGATAGCGAATACTGGAATCCCGTCCTGGAAACAATGCCCCGGGAAAAACTCCGGCAGCTGCAGCTTAAAAAATTCAAGGAACTTTTCACCTGGGCCTACGAGCGTTCCAAATTCTACCGTAAGCTCTATAAGGACGCCGGCATCGAGCCCGGGGATATTAAGAAATTTGAGGATATTCAAAAAGTGCCCAAGATTGAAAAGTCCATGATGCGCAGCGTGCAGGGGCCGGGTAAGGATAACTACCCCTACGGCGATATTTTATCAGTGCCCCTGGAGCAGGTCACGGACTACCGCCAGACCAGCGGCACCACCGGCCAGCCGGTCTATCAGGCGGATACCTGGCAGGACTGGGAGCTAAGCACCGAGGCCTACTGCTACGCCATGTGGGCGCAGGGCTACCGTCCCAAGGACCGCGTTTTCCTACCCTTCGGCTATAATATCTTCATCGCTTTCTGGGCTTATCACTATGCCGGCGAGAAAATCGGCTGCGAGGTCATCCCCGGCGGCGTTCTGAATACCGAGGCGCGGATTCTAAAAATCCAGGAGCTTAAGGCCACCGCGATGGGCGCCACGCCCACCTATATCCTCGGCATGGCCGAGACCGCCCGCAAAATGGGCATCGACCCGCCCAAAGACCTTACCATTCGCAGGATTACCGTCGCCGGCGAGCCGGGCGGCAGTATCCCCGCCACGCGCAAAAGGATGGAGGACGCCTGGGGGGCCAAGGTTTACGACCAGGTGGGCAGCACTGAAATCGGCCACTGGGGCTGGATGTGTACCCGCCAGGCCGGCCTGCATGTCAACGAGGGAATGTACCTGGTGGAGATTGAGGATGTCGATACCGGTGAAATCATCGAAGAGCCGGGTCGCCGCGGCAAGATGGTGGTCACCAGCTTCGGACGCATGGCCCAGCCCTGCATCCGCTTCGATGTCAAGGACGTAATCCAGTGGAACGCCCGGCAGTGTGACTGCGGTCGTACCTACCGCCTGCTCGATGGGGGCGTCATGGGCCGCGCCGACGATATCACCAAGGTCAAGGGTGTGCTCCTTTCGCCGATGGCTATCGAGGAAGTGGTCAGGGACATGCCCCAGCTCGGCAACGAGTACCAGGTCGTCGTTACCAAAAAGGGCGATATCGACGCTATCACGCTGAAGGTGGAAATCCTCCCCGAGTATAAAAATAACGAAGCCGATATCAAGACTAAACTCACCGACCAGCTTCGACTTAAGACCAATCTCGGCTATAATATCGAATTTCACGAATATGAGAGTCTGCCCCGGTCCCAGGCCAAGACCCGCCGCTTCCTGGACCAGCGACCTCATCATTAGGAGTAGGAAAATGGCACAGCAATATGACATTAAACAAATGGTAGCTAAAATCAAGGCTTTGCGGGAAAATGCGGAGTCGCTTAAGGAAATCTCCGGCGGCATCCCGGCGGTCGAGAAAAACGCCGACCGTATTCTGGCCAACGTCAAGATGCTGGAAATCGAAATTGTTGA
>Ga0307422_1000658_pt1 | contig 18876 bp, 8 predicted proteins | sample SalMarWE160290MG_FD_202153 | JGI IMG/M metagenome (GOLD analysis project Ga0307422, IMG submission 202153) | Salt marsh sediment microbial communities from the Plum Island Ecosystem LTER, Massachusetts, United States - WE1602-90 | ecosystem: Environmental > Aquatic > Marine > Intertidal zone >...
AGCTCGGCCCCAGCACGACCCGGATCGAAGGCGACGAGAACAGCGCCACGCTCTACCGCGACGGCGAACGCGTCTATTCCGGCCGGTGGGATTCGCCCAAGCTCGGCGCCGCCCCGGACTTCTCCAAGCTGCTGATCACCGCCTACAAGGTCTGGATCAGCGACCGCGGCCAGGTCAAGCTCTCGCCCCCCGCCGAGAAGATCGACTCGATCGACCTCGAGCTGATCCTCGGCGGCAAGCGCGTCTTCCCCGAAGGCCCCGTCCACCCAGGCGCGTCGTGGACCAGCCCGGTCACCGAGGAGATCGACGACCTGACCGGGTCGGGCGAGGAGATCGAGATCGCCGGCACCGCCACATACAAGCTCATCGGGCGCGGTGTCCACCGCGGCCGGCGCTGCGCCAAGATCGGCATGACGGCCGATCTCACCCAGACCGACGCAGAGAGCCCCATGCAGATCAAGGGGACGATGAAGGGCACAAGCTTCGTCGACGAGGCCACCGGCATCCCGCTCACCAGCACCGTCGAGCTGACCACGACCATGAGCGGCACCTACACGGGCGTCTACATGGAGGGGACCGGCTCGGCCAAGCTCACCGCGAGCTACAAAGGTAACAAGCTTCCGTGACCTGCGGCGCGGGAAGAGAATCCCCTCGACACGGCATCGTCTGAGCACCATCATCCTGCCTGCTGTAACTCCCTCTCCCCCAGGACACTATATTGCCACCAATCCTCGGGAGCCTTTATGATGACCAGGCGGCTGTGCGTAAAATGAACCTTGCCAGAAAATACTTCGTGAAGTAAGATTTTAGGTGAAGAAAGCTTTCCGCTGGCGCGTCTAACTCTGTGAAGCACCGGTCTCGAACGGCAAGGAGCGGACCAATGAAGCGCGCAGGGATGCTGATCGCACTGGTTGCCCTCACCACGCTCGTCGCCGGAACGGCGTACCCCGCCACCGTGCGCCGCGTCCGATCGCCAAGACGCGCCGACAACCCCGAAGAGGAAGAAGAAGAGCACCAAGTCGTCAGGCGCGGCAACGTCGTCCGGACGTCGACGACCGGCAACGTACGACGCTCCGAATCCCCGCGCTCACACGTGACGACGTCTCCTCCTGTGACGAAGACGCCCTGCAGCGAGACGCGGCGCGTGGCCGGCTCGTCTTCGACTCCCGTGGCAGGTTCGTCCTCGGCTCCCGTGGCGGGCTCGACGCGGCACCCCGTGAGCGGCTCGACGCGGCGCCCCGTAGCCGGCTCGACGCGGCACCCCGTGGCCGGCTCGTCGCGGCGCGAGGCCGGCAACGTGCGGCGAGTAGCCAACACCACCGGCAGCAGCCGGAAACGCTCGCCGACCAAGCGACACAGCGTGCGCAATGTGCCGTACGCGACCCGCAAGACCGCGCCCAGCCGCACGCTGCGGACGCATCCGTCCTACGCCGAGCGCCCGGACCGCGTCCGCCATCGTGAAACAGGCTGCTGGGCTTCGTCCCACTCGTTCACCTATCGCCACGCGGACACCAGCATCCGTGTCCATTCCGGACCGCGGGGACCGTACTGGCACAAGGGGCGTTGGCACCCGTACCGGCAGGGCCGCCGCCGCGTGCTCTACTACGGCTACTGGATCGACACGAGCGACTACTACTACGTCAACCGGATCGAACCGCCGTGGGCCAGGAGCGACTACTGGGACGACGACGATGTGGTGGTCTCCATCGAGTACGACGAGCCGAGCACCCGCGTGGTCGAGGCCGACTACGACTACGTCGACGAGGCCGCGGACGGGAGCCCGGTCGCGGGCGATTTCATCCTGAAGCGCGGGATCGTCGACGCCGTCATCGTCAAGGAGCTTCAGCTCTCGACGACCGAGTGTCGGCGCGTCGACAAGCTCATCGCCCACGGCATCCTGCGCCAGGTGCTCGAAGAGGGCGGCCGCCGGAGCGACGCTGACTACGACTTCGACGAGCGCCGCCGCCGCTTGACGCTCACGGCTCCGTCCGAGCGGATCGCCATGATCGAGACCATGGTGCGCGACGAGCGCACCTTCGAGGCCGTCATCGGGCCGAACCGCTACGGCCACATGGCGGCCGTCGTCGTGCTCGTGTCGCCCCTCTACCTCGAGAGCGACTTCCGCGGCGCCGTGCAGCTCGCGACCGACAACTTCGACGCGCTGCGCCGCCTGCTCGAGGAACGCGACTGGCGCGACGCGCGCGACGGCACAGCGTGCTGGCTCAACGCCGAGTACGGCACGGCGACCGTCATCGACGAGGAGGGCAACATCGAGCGCGCCTTCGAGCTGATGGAGAACCAGCCGTTCGTGCCGAAAGACTTCGTACGAGAGCCGTAGCGGCCCACGCTGCCGCCGGCACCTGGAGGGGGTACGGAAGTGCGTGTTGCGATTGCGATCGTCCTGCTGCTTGCCGCCGCGGTGACGACTGTGGCGCTCGCGCCGGCCGCCTCAGCGCCGGCCGCCGAGGACGCCGAACCCACGAAGGCCACCACCAGCCAACCCGAACCCACCGCCGAGCAGAAGCCCACCTGGGAGGACTGGATCAACTCGAACGCGTACGACCCGATCCGCCGCTGCTGGGTGCCGATCCCCGACGGCGTCGAGCCCGGCCCCGAGACCGGCTACGTCTGGAACCTCGGCCGCTGGGAGCTCGTCAAGATCGTCCAGCGCGAGGGCCACGGCTGGGGCTACTACGACCACCGAGGCGAATGGCACGGCCGGGACGAGGAGCGCACCGTCTACCGCGTCGTCGTCTGGAAGCCGCGCCACTACGAAGCGACCCTGCCGCGCAAGAGCTTCGAGGAAACCCGGCTCTCCAAGGAAATCGAGCTCGAACCCGCCGACCGCGAGCGGCTCGATGATCTCATCGACCGCCACGTCATCCTCGAGATGCTGCTCGATGACGCGCCGGGCACGGACCTTCGGGGCGAGGCCGTCGTCTCATACGCGCTGAACGAGGGCACAGTGAGCCTGTCGGGCCGGACCGAGCTCGTCGCCAGGATCGCCACGCTCATCACCGACGACGCGACCTACCGCGCCACCATGACCGAGCAGCCGCACGGCAACGTGGTCGAGATCATCAGCCTCGTCGATCTGCGGTGGCTCGACCGCGAGCCCGAGGCCGCGCTCGACGTCGCCGAGCTCAATTTCGCCGGCCTCGAGCGCCTCGTCCGGGCGCGCTCCGACGAGTACCGCCGCCTCCACAAAGCCCTCTGGCTCAACGAGACCTACGGCACCGTCACCGTCATCGACCACCCCGACACCATCCAGAAGATCCGCGAATACCTCGCCGCCATGCCCTACGGCCCCAAGCCCGACCGCATGACCGGCGTCCCGCCACGGTAGGTGCGCTTCGACGAGCCGCCCACCGTATCGCCACCGCCGCATTTGACAGCCGCCGATGGCGTGCTATGGTATGGGTCCCTTCACGCGAGGAGGAGAAGGCTCAGGAACCCGGCCATGCGCGGGACCGATGTCCCTCAGGAGGAGAACGATGCGCACCAGTTTCATCGCAGCCCTTGTCATCCCTATTGCCGTCGCGCTGCTCGCCGGTTGCGGCGAAGTTGACCAGACAACGCCCACGCCGAAACCGACAACGGCTGCCGCCGTCGCAGCAGGATCGGACGCGGACGGCTCGACGTGGGGCGAGGAGCTTGCCTCCCTGCGGCCCGCCGCGGCGTCGATCACGTGGCACGAGTGGACGCTGCCGCTCAACGAGTGGGGCAACATCCAGGAGCGCCGGGTCATGACCGGGGCCGCCCTGGACGAGTACGACGAGCTCGTTGTGCTCGAACGGCTCGGCGACGCGAACCCCAAAGAAGCGAGCCTGTGGCCGACGGTCTTTACGCTCTCGACGGCGACCGACATGGTGCACGTCGAGGTCGACGGCACGCGCACGATCGAGGCCGGGGAGATGAGCCCCGCGCAGATACGGTATTCCGAGGATGCCTACGACACCTACATGCGCCAGGCGTACGCCTACAGCCGAGGCAACCTCAAGCCCGGCCTCATCCGCCGAGACCCCCTCGAGCCGTTCACGGGCGAGTACGACGTCGACATCTTCTACTGGCCCGCCGAGGATCTCGACCTCGGCCGCGACCTCGAGCGGATGTCGTTCGACAGCATGAACGCGATCTGGTTCCCCGAGCCGGTGCGGCCGCACTCGCGCGGCGCCACGACCGGCGGCTGGAACTGGGGCTACTTCTCCGGCCAGACAAGCACGCAGCTCGCGCCGGGCCGCGAGGCCGGCAAGCGCATCAGCGACGTGGCCCACATCACGCTCCACGAGTGGCTCCACCAGACCGCCCACATGCGCTGGCAGCTCGGCTACTTCGGCCTGCCCGGCCAGTACGACGCCGGCAACTACAACGCCGGCAGCCACCTCTACTACCAGCACTACATCATCACCCCACGCATGTGGCGCGCAATGCACCGGCGCGACGCGCACCAGGCCGCGCCGAATAAGCCGAAGCTCCGCTCCGCCGGCTACCTGCTCGACTGGCTCATCTGCGGCCAGTTCGAGGGCAACGACCGCGACGCGATCGCGCGCGACGTCGTCCACCAGGTCTGGACCAACATCCAGATCCAGGGCCGCGCACTGACGCCCGAGGAGAAGAGCTTCCCCGAGAGCGAGGCGATCCTGCTGCCCGACGAGGGCGACGAGCTGATGGGCAACACGTGGGTGCGCCACACGCCGACGCGCGACCTGTTCAAGCAGGATGCCTATGACGAGGAGCTCGACATGGTCTTCCTGCGCCGCGACGGCAACCGGGGCGCGTTCCCGGTCCCGCGCAAGAACGTCTTCGCCTATGCGTCCACGTACGTGTGGTCGCCCGAGGACCAGGACGCCGTCGTCTGGGCCGGCTGCATGACGCCGTTCAAGCTCTACCTGAACGCCGAGGAATGCCTGCGCTCGGGCCGCGGCACGGCCCAGGACGAGGCGGTCCGCAACGTCCGCCTGCGCACGGGCTGGAACCGCGTCCTGGTCCTGACGACGGACCAGGCCGAGGAACACTGGTACTTCAGCGTCAAGTTTACCGACCGCGACCGAAACGACTTGCCCGGCCTCAAGGTCTCGGCGACGCGGCCTCCGGAGCTCGATCCCGACGCGATCCTAACCGCCGACGACGCCGAGCCGAGCGTGCCGCCGATCGAGACCACGTACTACTCGTGGGAAGGCGACGTGGCCGACGACTGGTGGGGCGCGCTGCCGATCCTGAACGAGCAGCACTTCGAGGCGCTCTTTGGCCAGAAAGGCGTCCGGATCGACGGCAGCCGCGACCTCGGCCGCCCCGTGCCCGGGCCGGACCGCAGCGGCCACGACAAGACGATCCTGATCGACGTGAGCGCGATCGCCGACATCCGCTCGCGCGTCGCCGCCGAGCGTGACAGCTACGACTACCTGCTCAACAACCTGATCAACCACTCGATCGAGACGACGGCCCTCATCCGCTACACGCACCCCGAGACCGGCAAATCGCGCGACCTGCTGTTTGTCCGCATCGACATGGTCGAGCCGTTCATCGAGCTCATCGAGGTCGCCGACCCGCGCCCGCTGCGCGACAGCATCATCGGCACCATCATGCGCGACACCAAGCAGGCCGTCGTTTTCGAGACCTACCTCGGCGAGCCGCTGCCGGCCAACGAGCTGGCGCTCCTGACCGTTCGCGACGCCGACCTCGCCCTGCGCGCCTGGCCGAGCGTCCCGCGCGTCGTGCGCGGCCAGCCGCTCATGCTCAACCTCGAGGCGTCGTACGTGCCGGCCCAGGCCGGCCACGCGATCAATCTCGAGAACATCGAGCTCCGACTCGAACGCCGGCTCCGCGCCGAGACGGCCGACACGGTCCGCACCGGCGACGTCTACACGCGCTCGCTCGTGAACCTGCTGCCGGGCGAGACGCTGACGATGGAAGCGCCCATCGACACGACCGCACTACCGGCCGGCGTCGTCAACTACACCGGCTCGATCTCGTACACGCGCGACGGCACGCCGCACGTCCTCGAGCGGCCGGTGCCCGTCCACGTGCTCGATCCGGTCAGCGTCACGCTCAACATCGACGGCAGCTCCCTGCTGACCTCGCCCCACGCAACGGCCTGCGTTGTCGTCCACAACAACCTCAGCACACGCGCCCGGGGCACGCTCCGGCTCGAGCTGCCCGAGGGCTGGACGGCCTCGCCCGCCACGGAGCGCTTCACGCTCGACGAGCAGGACGACGAGACGCGCGTCGAGTTCGAGCTGACGCTGCCACCCGACGCAGCGAGCACCACGCACGTGCTGCGCGCCGTCGCCGAGGTCGGCGCCGCGACGGGCGTCACAAGCCAGGCCGCGCACCAGGTGCAGGTCGCGCTCGGCGACGCGCTCGTCCACGAGGACTTCGAACACGCGATCCCGTCGGACTTCGCTCACCCCCACGGCCTGTACAAGGTCGAGCTGGCGCGCGACGAGTACGACGTGCCCATCGCCTTCAAGGGCTCGACGTGCCTCAAGGTCCAGGACGGCGGCGGCAGCCGGTACGGCTACGTCAGGATGTTCGGCACCGACCGCTTCTGGCCCGCCGGACGACGCAAGCCGCACACCACCTACACGTACGACACGAACGACTACCCGATCGTCGAGTGGTGGATGCGCTCGGACGGGCGCGACGCCAACCTCGGCGTCCACGTGCGGCTCGACACCGACCGCGGCCAGCAATACTACGGCGTGCTCCTGCACGGCCTGTGGGAGCAGCACTGGGATTTCAGCCGGCGGCTCGACACGGTTGACTTCCCGACCGACCGACGCTGGCACAAGATCACGATCAACCTCGACGAGCTGCTCGACAACTACCTCGGCAACGAGCCGCACATCGTCCGGGAGCTCCGGTTCGGCGACACCCGCGTCTTCGCCTCCGGCTGGTGGTTCGCCCCCCACAAGTACAGACACTACATCGACGAGTTCTCGATCCGCAAAGCACGGCCCGACGAGCAATACGCCCAGGCCAAGGACGTCCTCTCACTCGAGGGCGAGGACCGACCCCCGGCGTTCGAGTCACGCACGCCGACGGACGGTCTCCTGCTCACGGTCCGCCCGCGCGACGTGAGCACCACGCAGAGCGACGAGATCCTCCTCGACGGCTGGTATGCGAGCACCGGCATCGCGCCGCTGTCCGTCCCGGGCCGTCCGGCCGACGGAAGCGTCGCCGTCAAGCTCGTCGACGAGAACGGCAAGGACGTGTTCGACGACCAGCCTGACGGCTGGCTCCTGCTTTCGCCTCCCAAGCGGCGCCCGGATCGGGACGCCGACCGCGAACCGCGGCCCGTCATCCTCCTCGAGCTGAAACCCGGTGAAAGCGTCCGCTGGACCTCCAGACGCGACGGCGCCCTCCGCATCGACGAGACCATCACGGACTACATGAAAAGCAAAGGTCTCGAACCGCTCGTCCCGGCCGGCAGGTACACGCTGACGGCGCGCGTCATCCACGGCGCGCCCGACAAGCCAGAGCTCGAGCCGACCGGCTGGCAGGGCGAAATCGTCTCCAATACGGTCAATCTCATCATCGAGCCGTCGCCCACGAAGGACGAGCTGCTCGCCCAGCTCGAGAGCCCCTACCCACGCGACCGGGCCCGGGCCGTGACAGCCCTCTGGAAGGGAAACCACGTCGATACGCTGCCGACCATCGTCAAGACGCTCGACGACGCGGACGCGACCGTCCGCCTCAACGCCGTTTGCGCCATCGCCGAGTTCGCCGGCAGCGATCCGAGCCGGCCGTCCGGCCCAAGCCGCGATGCAGCCGACGAGGCACAGGCGCCGAGGCTGTCCGATGAGCTCAAGGCCGCCCTGGAGCCGACCGTCGCGCCGCTCATCAAGGCGCTCGGCGACGACAACTGGCGCGTCGGTGAATACGCCGGCTTCGCGCTCGCCGAGATCGGCGACCCGCGCGGCATCGAGCCGCTCACGGAACAACTCGAAAACGACTCGCCCTGGATTCGCCACCGGGCAGCCGACGCGCTCGCTGAGTATCAGCTCTACATGCCGGTCGACCCCACAGACGAAGGAGGCCGCAACGTGGCCGTCCAGGCCGCGCTTGAAGCGTTCGACCGGCTCGTCGCCGCGACCGACAACGAGATGCCCTCGACGCGCCTGCACGCCCTCCAGGCCGCCCGCAGGTTCGTCGGCCGGCCCACAGGCGCCGATGAGAACAACGCGGTGGCACGTGACGCCTTCGTGCCCGTGATCCGCAAGGCGTTCGGCGACCCGTGCTGGAGCCTGCGCGCCGAAGCAGCCAAGGCCGCGGCCGAATGGCCCGAAGCCGACTTCTCCGAAGAGCTCACGGCGATGCTAACCGACCTCGACTGGGTCGCCCGCGAGGCGCTCGCCAAGGCGCTCGGCGAACTCGGCAACAAGCGCGGCGACCTCGCCGTCAACACGGCCCGCGCCGAGGCGGAAGCGAAGGGCGAAACGCTGTCAGACGAGCAAGTGAGCACGATCGCGCTCGAAGCGAAGCAGCCGCAAATCGACATGCTCACGAAGCTGCTGAGCGACGAGCGGATCGAAGTCCGCTGGGCCGCCGTCCAGGCGCTGCACGGGCTCAAGACGGGTAAGTCGATCGAGGAGCTGACCGGCCACGACGCCAACTCCTGGCGCGTCCAGACAAACTGATCTCACGCAAAGGCGCAAAGCCGCAAAGAGACCACGCCAGGAAGTGCCAGTGCGTGTGGCGGCCGACGTGGCAGCGCAGCAGGAATGGGCATGTTGTAGCGACGGCCCAGGGACCGCTGGTTCCTGGGCCGCCTTCTTCTTTGCGTCTTTGCGCCTTTGCGTGAGGTCCTCAACCGCCCAGGACGAGGACGCCGACGATGATGTAGGCGGCGCCGCCAAGGATGTCGTTGAGGACGGTGACGAACGGCCCGCTGACGACCGCCGGGTCGATGCCGAAGCGCGAGCAGATCAGCGGGATGAGCACCGCGTTGATCGAGGCGATCAGCACGGCGCCCGCCATGGCGAGGCCGATGATGAGGCCGATCTGAACGCTCGCGGCGAGCAGACCGGCCGTCAACGCCGCAAGCAAGCTGAACACCAACCCAAGCAGCAACGCGACCGGCACCTCGCGCCGCAGGTTGTAGATGAGGTCGCGCGGCTCGATATCGCCGACCGCCAGGCCGCGCACGAGCACCGTCGAGATCTGGAGCGCCACGTTGCCCGCCATCGCCACCTGGAGCGGCAGGAACGCGGCGATGACGATCGAGTACTGAAGCGGCGTGCCGAACGAGCGCAGCACGAGCACGAGCACGAGCTCGCCGACGAACGTCACCGCCAGCCACGGCAGCCGCGCAAACGCCTTCTTCCAGAGCGGCTCGGTGAACGGCTCGCGCTCGGCCGTGCCGGCCAGCCGGTGGATGTCCTCGCTGTCCTCCTGCTCGATCACCTCGAGCACGTCGTCCACCGTGATGACGCCGACCAGCCGATCCGCCTCGTCGACCACGGGCAGCGCGAGCAGGTCGTACTTGCGGAACAGGTTGCCGACCTCCTCCTGGTCCGTGTCGGCCCGCACGCGCGGCACGTCCGGGTCCATGATCCACGAGAGCCGCGTCCCCTCGGGCGAGAACAGCAGGTCGCGCAACCGCAGCGCGCCGACGAGCCGGTCGGCCTCATCGGTGACGAAGATCGAGCCGGGTGTGTCCTCGTCGTATTCCTCACGGCAGATACGCGTCGCCTCACCAATGTCCATCACATCCGTGACACGGATGACCTTCGAGCTCATGATACCGCCGGCGGTATCGGGCGCGTACCCGACGAGCTGTTTGACGAGCTCGCGCTGCTCGGCCACCATCGCCTGCATGAGCCGGGCGCCCCGTTTGCGCGGCAGGGCCACGAGCACGTCGGCGCCCTCGTCGGGCGGCAGCTCGTTGAGGATCGTCACGAGCTGGCGGTCGCCGAGCGCGTCGAGGATCCCCATGTACGTCTCCTCGTCGAGCTCTTCGAGCACGTCGGCCGCGCGCTCGGGCCGCATCACGGCGAACGCGCGCGTGAGCGCCGCCGAGTCCAGCTCGGCAAGGATCTCGGCCACGTCGGCCGGATGGAACCGGCGCAGGAAGCGGCGCAGCTCGTCGCGCTGCCCCGCGTCGAGCAGCTCCTCGACGCGCCGGGCCGACTCCTCGACCACCGGCTCTTTCTGTGTCTCGGGGTGCAGCATCGTTCTCACCCATCGTATGAGGCACCGGATTCTAACCCAATCCCTCGCCGACCACCAACAGCGGCGCGGCATTGACGCACCGTCAGCCTCCGCCGTATCCTACGGGCCAAAAGGAGAACCCGAAACGTGACCCACCAGTTCGAGACCGTCGCCGTACTGGACTTCGGCAGCCAGTACAGCCAGCTCATCGCGCGCCGCGTGCGCGAGAACAACGTCCACTCCGAGATCGTCAGCCACGACATCGCAGCCGACGAGCTCACCGGGCGCGGCGTGCGCGGCGTCATCCTCTCGGGCGGCCCGTCGAGCGTCTACGACGAGGGCGCACCCCGGTGCGACCCGGCCATCTTCGAGCTCGGCGTGCCCGTGCTCGGCATCTGCTACGGCATGCAGCTCATGGTGCTCGAGCTCGGCGGCGCGGTCGAGCACAGCGACCACCGCGAATACGGCCGCGCCGAGCTGAGCGTCGTCGAGAAAGGCTCGATCTTCGCCGGCCTGCACTCGACCGAGGTGGTCTGGATGAGCCACGGCGACCGCGCCACGAAGCTGCCGCGCGGCTTCACGGCGATCGGCGAGACGGCCAACGCCCCGTACGCGGCCGTATGCGACGCAACCGGAAAGCTCTTCGGCCTGCAGTTCCACCCCGAGGTCGTCCACACGCCGAACGGCAACACGATCCTCCAGAACTTCCTCTACACGGTCTGCGGCTGCACGGGCGACTGGACGATGGGCTCGTTCCTCGACGCGGCGAAGGCCGACATCCGCGCGCAGGTCGGCTCGGACCATGTCGTCCTCGGCCTGAGCGGCGGCGTGGACTCGTCGGTGGCCACCATGCTGCTGCACGAGGCGATCGGCGACCAGCTCACGTGCCTCTTTGTGGACAACGGCCTCCTACGCAAGAACGAGCGCGAACAAGTCCAGGAGCGGTTCGCCAAGCACTTCGGCATCCACCTCCATGTCGAGGACGCGAGCCGGGCGTTTCTCGACACGCTGGCCGGCGTGGTCGACCCCGAGGCGAAACGCCGCATCATCGGCGAGCAGTTCATCCGCGCCTACGAGCGCGCGTGCACGCACGTAGGTGACGCGAAGTACCTCGTCCTGGGCACCCTCTACCCCGACCGGATCGAGAGCCGCTCACCGCGCGGCGGTCCGTCGGCGACGATCAAGACGCACCACAACGTCGGCGGCCTGCCCGAGGACCTCGGCTTCGAGCTCATCGAGCCGCTGCGCGACCTGTTCAAGGACGAGGTGCGCCGGCTCGGCATCGAGCTCGGCCTGCCCGACGAGACCGTCTGGCGCCACCCGTTCCCGGGACCCGGCCTCGCCGTGCGCATCGTCGGGGAAGTGACCGAGGAGCGGACCGAGCTGCTGCGCGAGGCCGACTGGCGATTCCTCGACGAGCTGACGAAGGCCGGCTACTACCGCAAGGTGGCCCAGGCGTTCGTCGTGCTCTTGCCCGTCAAGTCCGTCGGCGTCATGGGCGACGGCCGCACCTACGAGAACGTCGCCGCCGTCCGCGCCGTCACCACCACCGACTTCATGACCGCCGACTGGGCCCAGCTCCCCTACGACCTGCTCGCGCGCATCTCGAACCGCATCATCAACGAGGTGCGCGGCATCAACCGCGTCGTCTACGACGTCTCCTCCAAACCCCCCTCCACCATCGAGTGGGAGTGAGAGGAACGCAGGCGGGCTAGAGGGCTAGAACTCGATCTTCCATACCCAGTCGCGGCCTGCGTCTTGATCCAGCGTCCTGTCCAATTCGTGCTGGCCCCCGTCGTCAATGAGGTTCGTGTCGACAGAGTAGATGATCCGCTTCTCCTTCGAGTACTTGAGCGGCTGGCCGTCGAAGGCATCGAGAGGGACAGACTCGAAGTACGCTGGCACGAGCTCGTCAAGCGCGTCGGGCAGGTCACCGCGTTCGAGCTGATGACACCTCAGCGCGATCAGCATCTGCATCGCGCTGATCGAGCTGTCCGCGCGCGCCTTCACCGCGGCCACGTGCCTGAGTGACCGCGTCAGCATGGCGTGCAGAATCACCCCGCAGGAGTTGCCGTCGAAGGCGAGCTTCAGCCTCTCATCGCGGGTCTCCGGCATCTCCCACGGCGCATATGGTTCGATGTCGGCGTAGAACCTGGGTGCGTTCCTTATGAAAAGCCGCATGGTGCTGGCGAACAGCCGCTTCGTGCGGTTTGGCTTGAGGGTGAACGTGTTTCGCGCCCGTATGAGGAAGGCCCTGACGCCCGAGTGCTGGCACGACTCGCCGGTCTCGGCTTCAAACGACATGCTACCGAACGTCCTGCGGCCAGCGGCGAAGTCGTCGACAAGCCGAGCCTGGACAGCGTATTCGGTCTTGTGGGCGTTGATCAGTCCTCGCTCGCTCGGGCGGTAGTCGCCGAGCTCGGCTATGTACGGCTTCAGCTGGTCGGCCGTTAGGCTCGTCCGAGGCAAGATGCTCTCGATCTGCCCCTTAGCAAGGCCGGTCACACTGACACCGACCAAGTAGGTGACCACGCAATTCGCGCTGTCCTGGATTCTGTGGCCGAATCGCAACCCAACCATGACCTGGTCAAAGGCTTCGTTCTCCTTGCCTTGGCGCAGAAGCTGTTCGGCACGAATCGCGCCGAGGCGCGCCATGTCCCTGCACGGCGAAAGATAGGGCAGACGCGTGTCAAACCCCGTGACCTCAGGGAACTGACACCGCGCGCACTGCGCGGCTTGTGCCATCAGCTCGAGTGCTTTCTCGTTGCGCCCCAGGACCTCGGCGGCCAATGCCTCATCCCACTGGTCAGGCTCGATGAGATCCCGGATTCGCTCCTTCTCATCGTAGTCCTCGGGAAGGTTGAGAGCGTCGACGGCCTGCTTGATGTAGGTGAACGCGTTCTCCTCGTCAGGGATCGTCTCTCTGATCAGGCGGAGGTCGGCGTCGTCCGGCGGCGCGTCATCCCGCGAGTACCACGCGAAGGCCGCGGCGATCATCACCAGCACGACGGCAACGATCAACAGTGGCACGCGCCATCGTTTCTTCCTCACGTGCCCCGTTGCGTCCACAGAGCCCCCTCCTAGAACGCGACCTTGTAGATGAAGTCGTAGCCGTCGGCGTCTATGCCTTCCTTGTCGTCCCTGGTGATGCCGCCGTTGTCGGTCAGGTCGGTGCCGACGGCGTACACGACGCGCTTCTCCTTCGAGTACTTCATCGGCGTGCCGTCGAAGTCGTCGAGCGGGACAGACGCCAGGTACTCGGGTGCAAGCTCGTCGAGCGTCTCCGGTAGCTCCCCGTGCTCGAGCTGGCAGCACTTGAGCGCAACCAGGACCTGTGCCGCGGCAATAGAGCAGTTCTCGCGACACTTCCTGGCGTGCACGCCTTTCAGCGCCGGCATGATCATGCGGTAGAGGGACCTGCCCACAAAGTTGCCTGAAAGAATCGCTCTGATCGTCCACCCGGTGCCTGTGTCCTGTTCGAACTCGGGAAGCGTCGCGGCGGCATGGGTTTCCTGAGTGCTTGCGATCAGGAGGCGGATCGCCTCGGCCATGCGCCGCTTCGTCCTGTTCGGCTTGAGGAACACTGGGCCCAGCCCCGCGAATGATCGGTCGTCGGGATCATCGACCGAGTACTTCCCGGAGGCCATGTCATCAATGGTGTTCGCCGCGATCATGTACTCGACCCTGAACGCGTCGGCAAGCCCATCTTCGTTGGCGCGGTAGCGGTCCAACTGCTGGACGTACGGGAGCAGGTCGTCCGCACCCAGTGTGCACCGGCTGACGATGCTGACAAACTCGTGCCGCCCGATCTTCTTGATCGCGATCCCCACCAAGTAGGAGACGATGCAGCTCCGGCCATGCTCGACGGTGTGCCCGAAACGCATGACGCGCATCGCTTGGTCGAGGGCCTGGCGCTCCTGGCCTGCCTGGAAGAGCTGCTCAGCTCGGATCGCGCCAAGCTGGGCGACGTTCCGCCACGGGGCGAGATAGGGCAGCAAGTCATCATAACGGCGCACCTCCGGGAGCTGGCAGCGCGGGCACGCAAGCCCCTGCTCAATCAGCTCCAGCACGCCCTCGTTTTGCGCCAGAACGTCGGCCGCCAAGGCATCGTCCCAGTCCTTGCCCGTCTCCAGATCGCGAAGACGGCGTTTGCCGGCCCCACTTGTCGTCCACAGCAGCTCTTGGCCCGCGCGGTCGAAGTAGGTGAACGCGTTCTCGTCAGCAGGGATATCGTCGAAGGTGATTCGCAGGTCGGCGTCGTCCGGAGCAGGCGCGTCGACAAAGAGCCAGATGCCGAGCAAGACGACGATGACGACGACAACGCCGGTGATGACCAAGCGCTTCAGGGTTTGCCTCCTCATGGCTCCTTCTCCCTTCTGGCGCGGCGGCTGGTGGCTCCAGTGAACGAGCCGCGATGTGCCACCACCTGCAGTTCTCATACCCCGCCGAAGCGGGTTGGTCAAGACGAGGTGCAGGCAGCGGGGAATCTCCTTGGCCGGGCGGAGGCGGCGGCTTACACTCGGCGCGAAGCGGCACGGGCCGCAGGCGAGCCTGTCTGGCCCGCGGAGCATGCGCGGGCGTTGAGATACTGCCGGGGGATGCGGCGTCGGTGTTTGTCCATCTGCACAACCACAGCGAGTACAGCCTGCTCGACGGCGCATGCCGCCTCGCCGAGCTCGCACGGCGCGCGGCCGAGGAGAAGATGCCGGCCGTGGCGCTCACCGACCACGGCAACCTGCACGGCGCCGTCGAGTTCTACCAGGCCTGCCGCAAGGCGAAGATCAAGCCGATCATCGGCATCGAGGCGTACGTCGCGCCCGAGGGCCGCACGGTCAAGCGCGCCCGCGGCATCCGGGAGGCCGGCCACCACCTCGTGCTGCTCGCCGAGAACAACGCCGGCTACGGCAACCTGCTCAAGCTCGCCACGATCGGCCACCTCGAGGGCTTTTACTACAGGCCGCGGATCGACAAGGAGTGCCTGGCCGAGCACCACGACGGCCTCATCTGCCTCACGGCGTGCCTCAAGGGCGAGATCCCCTCGCTCGTGCTCGCCGAACGCTACGACGAGGCCAAGGCCGTGCTCGAGTTCTTCAAGGAGCTGTTCGGCCACGAGAACGTGTTCGTCGAGCTCCAGAACCACGGCATCGACGACGAGGCGCGCGCGATGCCCGTGCTCGCCCGGCTCGCCGAGCAGGTCGGGCTCGGCACCGTCGTCACCAACGACATCCACTTCACCGCGCGCGACGACGCGCTCATGCACGACTGCCTCCTGTGCCTCCAGACCCAGTCGGTGCTGAGCGACGTGAACCGGATGAAGTTCCAGACGCCCGAGTTCTACTTCAAGACCGAGGCCGAGATGCGCGCGCTGTTCCCGGACAACGGCGACGCGCTCGACGCCACCGTCGGCATCGCCGAGCGCTGCCACGTCGAGCTCGACCTCAAGACCCGCCACTACCCCGTCTTCAAACCCGACGAGGATTCAGGGCGGGTCGCCCCCGGCCCGCCGTCAGTCGATCTCACGGCGTACCTCCGGACGCTGTGCGAGCGCGGCCTGCGCGAACGCTTCGGCGCCACAAAGCCCCCGGCCGAATACGTCACGCAGATGGACTACGAGCTCGACGTGATCGACAAGCGCGGGCTCACCAGCTACATCCTGATCGTCTGGGACTTCATCCGCTACGCGCGCGAGCACGGCATCCCCGTCGGGCCGGGCCGCGGCTCGGCTACGGGAAGCCTCGTGTGCTATCTGACCGGGATCACCGACATCGACCCGATCCGCTACAAGCTCGTCTTCGAGCGCTTCACCAGCCTCGAGCGGCCCACGTTCCCCGACATCGACGTGGACCTCTGCATGGAGCGGCGCGGCGAGGTCATCGACTACGTGCGCCGCAAGTACGGCGAGGACCACGTCGCGCAGATCATCACGTTCGGCACGCTCGGCGCGAAAGCCTCTATCCGCGACATCGGCCGCGTGCTCGGCCACTCGTACAGCGACGTGGACCGCATCGCCCGCCTCGTGCCCGGCGGCCCCGGCGTCACCCTCGACCGCGCCCTCAAGCAGGAGCCCGAGCTCCACCGGCTCTACGAGACCGACGAGATGACGCGCCAGATCATCGACATCGCCAAGCGCGTCGAGGGCCTCGCCCGCAACGCCTCGACGCACGCGGCCGGCCTCGTCATCTCGTCCGAGCCGCTCACCGACATCGTGCCGCTGTGCCACGGCGGCGGCGACGAGGTGGTCACCCAGTTCGCCATGAAGCCGGTCGAGGACGTCGGGCTGCTCAAGATGGATTTCCTGGGGCTCAAGACGCTCACCGTCATCCACGACGCCGTCGACATCATCGAGCAGACCCAGGGCACCCGGCTCGACATCCGCAACGCGCCGCTCGACGACGCCCCAACCCTCGAACTGCTCAACCGCGCCGACACCGGCGGCCTGTTCCAGCTCGAGAGCAGTGGCATGACCGACCTGGCGCGCAACATCGGCATCGACCGGTTCGAGGACATCGTGGCCATGATCGCCCTGTTCCGACCCGGGCCGATGGAGATGATCCCCGAATACATCGCGCGCAAGAAAGACCCGGCCAAGGTCAAGTACGCCCACCCGCTGCTCGAGCCGGTGCTCGCCGAGACCTACGGCATCTTCGTCTACCAGGAGCAGGTGATGCAGGCGGCCAACGTGCTGGCCGGCTACTCGCTCGGCGAGGCCGACATCCTCCGCAGCGCCATGGGCAAGAAGAAGCATAAAGAGATGAAGGCCCAGCGCGACCGGTTCCTCGCCGGCGCCAAAGAGAAGAAGATCCACAGGAAAACGGCCGAGAAGGTCTTTGGGGAAATGGAGCGCTTCGCCGGCTACGGCTTCAACAAGAGCCATGCCGCCGCGTACGCCATGATCGTCTACCAGACCGCCTTCCTCAAGGCCAACTCCCCGCGCGAGTACATGGCCGCGCTGCTCTCGAACGAGATGGGCAACACCGACAAGATCAGCCGCATCATCGCCGAGTGCGACGCGCACGGCATCCGCATCCTGCCGCCCGACATCAACGAGTCGTACGCCAAGTTCACCGTCGTCGTGGAAGGCATCCGCTTCGGCCTCGCCGCGATCCGCAACGTCGGCGCCGGCGCCGTCGAGCACATCCTCGAGCGCCGCCGCGCCCACGGCCCCTACACAAACCTCGACGACTTCGCCGGCGACGTCGATCCGCGCGTCGTCAACCGCAAACTGCTCGAGAGCCTCGTGCACGCCGGCGCGTTCGACTCGCTCGGCTGGAACCGCGCCCAGCTCATCCACGCGCTGCCCCAGGCCCTCGACGGCGCCGCACGCCGCCACGCCGACCGCCTCAGCGGCCAGGTCGGCCTGTTCGACTCGCTCGCCGCAGGCGAGGCGCTCGCCGCGCTCCACACGACGCCGCCCGACGCCGAGGAGTTCCCACTGCGCGAACGGCTCGCGCGCGAAAAGGAGCTGCTCGGCTTCTACGTGACCGGCCACCCGCTCAGCGACTACCGCGAGCTGATCGAGCAGCTCGACTGCGCCGCGCTCGCCGAGCTCGGCACCGTCGAGAACAGGACGCGGGTGAAGGTGGCCGCCATCATCGCCGGCGTGCGCAACCGGCTCACGCGCAAGACGAACGAACGGATGGCCGTCCTCGAGCTCGACGACGGACGCGACACGATCGAGGCGGTCGTCTTCCCCCGCTCGTATCGCCAGTGCGGCTCGGTCATCGAAAAGGACCTGCCCGTGCTCGCCGTCGCGAGCGTCGATCGCCGCGACGAGCGGCCCAAGCTCATCGTCGATGCCCTGGTCCCCCTCGATCAAGCCGAGCGCGACGGCGTCGAGGCCATCGACCGCCTCATCGCCGGCCAGGTCGCCGCCCAGCCCGCGAACGGCCCTCGCCGCTACCGCTCGGGCAACGGCCCGGCCGCTCCCGCCCAGGATGGGCCCAAGGCGCTGCGCGTGACCATCGACCGCCAGGCCGCCACCAGCGAAACGCTCGAGCAGCTCAGCGCCCTCGCCGCAGGCGCCCCCGGCGATCTGCCCCTCGTGCTGGCATTCACCGAAGGCCGGGAGGCGACCGCGTCGGCCTGCGTCCGCACCGCCACGCGCGTTCGGCCACACGACGCACTCATGCAGGGGATTGCCGAAATACCCGCCGTCGTCGCCGTCGAGAAGACGCTGTCGGAACTGCCGTAGATGCCAAGCAGGAGCAACTGGAACGAAGGCTTCGGGATCGGGGGGCCTCTCGTCGGCAGATGCGTCAGAATGAGGAGATGATGCGGGCCGCTTGCGCGAGCGTTCCCCCGCATTGACGCAGCCAAGCCGGAGGCTCAGCGGTGGCGAAGGACAGCCACGCGGTGTCCGAACCTCGGCGTCCTCCATGCTGCGGCGTGTGACCTATGACGTGTCGGCGAAGCACAGACTTCGAGATCACCCAGCAATGGGCAGTGAAAGGGGATAGGCCGAGGCAGATTCCATGGTCGTAGTTCTGTTTTCGAAACTGCTGGAACTTGTACACGCCGCTCTTCCAGAGAGTCGAGAGCTTGATCTCCACTCTCTTACCCTGGATGATGCGGTCCGCCTCGGAATCAGGGCTACGCACGACATCAAACCCCTTCGCCGCGCACCACCCTGCGACCAACTGCTCGCCGACCTTCCCCTTCTGCCGGGACGGCTTCGTCCTGATCCATGCGAAGGGGCTATTGCGCCATCTCTCCTGATCTTCAGGG
>Ga0307422_1000661_pt1 | contig 18862 bp, 18 predicted proteins | sample SalMarWE160290MG_FD_202153 | JGI IMG/M metagenome (GOLD analysis project Ga0307422, IMG submission 202153) | Salt marsh sediment microbial communities from the Plum Island Ecosystem LTER, Massachusetts, United States - WE1602-90 | ecosystem: Environmental > Aquatic > Marine > Intertidal zone >...
GCATTTATTTAAGGATAATATTCCGTTAGTCTGTAGCACATCATCTACCGCGTTGGCTGCAGCTCGCGGTATTCTTATACAGCTTCGCTTTGCCGCCTTGTATCTGATGCGCTACAGACTTTTTCAGCAAACCCTATGTAGTCAAAATGTTTAACTTGTAAGGTTTAATTAATTTATATGAGTATGAAATTCCATAATTTTAGTAATATTGATGGAATTTCGGAAACAGGCTAAACAGGTTAAATGTAAATTACAAAAGATAGTGAAATTATTCAGGATTTCTATATTTTTATTCATATGCTTTTCTCATATACCTGGTTCTGCATATGCCGGTGACCGTGAGCTAAAAAGTCTTATGGTCGCAGGCAGGATGCATTACGGAGTGGTTACACCCCATCACAAATCGATACAATATAGTATCACAGATGCTGTCAGGGGAATTGACCTTTGCCTTGTAAGAGCCACCAATGGAGCTGGATATTGGGAACAGCTCTATAGATATCCCCGTTACGGCATTGGCTATAACTGGTCACAACTTGGAAATACTAAGGTTTATGGTACGGGACATTCATTATACGGCTTTTTTAAGGCACCGTTTATTGCACGGGACAGGTTATCCGTTAACTACGCGATCTCATTGGGTTTGTCATATCTTAACAAAACATTTGAACCGGCGGAAAATCCTATGAACAATGCTATCAGTTCAAATCTGAACGTATTTGTCCGTTTTAGCGGTGGGTTAATTTACCGGCTTACGGACAAACTTGAGATAAGCGGGGATCTTAATATGCAGCATTATTCCAACGGAAAGCTGAAGTCGCCAAACCTTGGGATAAATCTGGTTACGACATCACTGGGACTGGCTTATAAAATAAATGATGCAGGTCAGCAACCTGTAATGCCGGAATTGCCGGAAATCACAAAGAAGAACCGTTACAGCATTATTTATTCAGCCGGATGTAAGACCTTTGATGATCTTGCTGACCGGTATTATTTTGCATCAAGTCTGTCATTGCATTACGACCGGATTCTGAGTCATAAATTTTCAGCCGGGGGCGGGGCGGACTTTTTTTATAATAGTTCCATTCGTAAGGCAATGGCTGAACATGATAATAAAGAGGCAAAGCCTGGCGACCTGTTCAGGGCAGGCTTGCATATCGGAGGCGCTATATATTATAACCGCCTGTCTATGTTGATACAGGCAGGATATTATTTGTACAAACAGTATTATTATATTACACCCGTATATAACCGTGTGGGATTACGCTACAGGATAAATGATAATATTTTATTGAATATAAGCCTGAAATCCCATCATGCTGTTGCTGATTTTGTTGAATGGGGTGTTGGTTATACATGGTAACTGATTGAGGATGAAGAGTTCATATATAAAAAGTATTATTGTAAATACAGTAGCAATTGGTTTTTCCCTGCTAATGGTATTATCTTCATGTGAGGATAGCTATTGCCCGCTGAATTACGGAAAGGAAACCGAATTGTCATATTATGTCGATCCTTTTATGATCATGGAGATCAATGATATATTTGATGTTTTTTTATTAAAGGATACAATTGACCGGATCGTGATAAAGGCAGGTGAAAATGTTATTGATAAGTTGACCCCCGGTGTGCAGGATAGTGTACTTTTGCTGAGCAGTGGCAATAGTTGTGCTTTTCTTCATCCGTCAGAAAAGCGTGTACGGGTAGTGATACATTATACAATACTGAAAACCATATATATCAATGAACCTGCATTTGTAAAAACCCTTAAACCGGTGACCGGAAATTTTTGTATTGCTGCAACAGCCCGGATGGCTGAAACTGACGTTGAAGTTGATTGCCACAATTTCCTTTTTTACACTCATTATAATACTTTCGGTGTATATCGTTTCAGGGGAGTGGCTGACAATGTTGATCTGCATGGCTATAAAGGGACCGTCATCAGGGCTGACAGCCTGTACGGGCGTAATACTTCTGTTAAGCATAATTCGACAGGTGACTTTCACGTTACCGCCACTGAAAATTTGAATGTTTCTTTATATAATTCCGGTAATGTATATTATACAGGCGATCCTGAAGTTTTTATTAATGAATTGTCATCATCCGGGAGGCTGGTGAAGGTGGACTGAGAAGTTTTTTTATCCGGACGGGAAATACTAACCGGAAATAGTATGCCCGGGTCTTCTGGTTTCATATTATCCGGTTCTTTCATCATTAATGATAATTTTTGAGATCCAGTGTTCTGTAATCAGTAAGATGTACATCTTTATAATAGAAATGAAGAATATCAATATAACAATAACCAACGCGGGCCATTTCAATTGCGCCTTCCTGGCACAAGCCTATACCATGCCCGTATCCTCTTCCTTTTATCTTTATGCTGTTGTCATTCTGAACAACTGAAAAAAAAGTAGACTTCAGGTCAAAGTCCTCGCGAATGGAACGCAGGGGTACGCGTATATTTCCTGTTGTATAATACCTGGCCCTGTTTTTCTGATAAAAGGTAAAATTATCGACCTTGTTGATCTCAAACACGTCAACACTCCGGTTGATAAGGTATTCTGTCCATTTATTCAGGGGCATTGTTTTTTCCCAGTAAGCATGTTTTCCGTTTTTGCAAAAGGGATCATTCACGGAAACAAGATAAGGAAGTGATTTTTGCCAGTAGTTTTCAGCGGTGTTTGTCTGGCCTCCGCAGTTGGCGTGATAGCTTGCCATGATCAGGTTGGAATCAGTATCTGCAAGCACTTCACCTGCTGTTGCCAGTGTGGCCTCATAAATAGAATCATTTAGCCGGCTTTTACTTTTATAGGCCTGGCAGTGAACGCCGTCGCACAAGTTAAAACCCTCGCCGGCATGTTTGAACATATTTTTTATCGCGAAAGTTCTTATCAGGACTGCCTGGGCTTTATAGTATTCTGCCGGGGCATTGGGGCCTCCCTCACTCTCGATCACACCGGCAATGTATTTTTCCAGATCTACCTTATTAATGATCTGTAGTTGATTGTTTTTTACACTGATTTCCATATCATCATCGTATAGCCGGGTGTCAAGAGAAGGTGTCACAGGCCGTATCATACCATAACTAACTTCTTTGATCGCATTGAAGCTTACTTCTTCAAATTTACCTATGAGTTTTTGTTTGTCCCTTACCGCGATCAGACCTTTTTCAACAGTCAGATGAAAAACATTACCCTTTTTGAAAACAGAAAAAAATTCACCGTCGGCTGTAAATTTATACTGTCCTTCACTGATCGAATATACGGCTTCCGTCACCGGGTAATAATGAAACAGTTTCACCCTGATGTCCTGTGCCTGCAATGAAATGCCCAAAATGAGCAAGTTTATGAAAATAACTGTTTTTCGAGACATTGTATGATATGTTGTATTAATTTGAGTTTGCAAATAAATTCATAGTGTTTGTTCAGAATGTTCGAGATCAAGGCGCGTGAGCATTTTAAACCGCGGTATACTAAAGTATTTGAGGATTTAAAAAGTTTTCACAACGTTAATAATTTTTAAAGGTGTTCAAGAGCTCAATTTAAAATAAGTTCTTGAGCTCACTTTTTTAAGTGAGTTCAAGAGTTCACTTTAAAATAAGTTCTTGAGCTCACTTTTTTAAGTGAGTTTAAGAGTTCACTTTAAAATAAGTTCTTGAACTCACTTTTTTAAGTGAATTCAAGAGCTCACTTCGTTCGGTTGAGCAGCAACGCAGATATCGGACATTATGGACATACACTAATTAAGAGTTTTGAATATCATTTCTGCCACCCTGCCGGATGCGCCCGGCCGACCGATCTTTTCCTTTAGTGTTTTATAATTCTGTAGCATTGTATTACGGTATTCTTTATCTTCCAGCAGTTTTTTTAATTCGTCATTTATTTTATCAGCTATATTGAATTGTATGAATTCTTTAACTACCTCCTTTTGCATGATAAGATTAACCAGTGAAATATAGGTTATATTGACAATATGTTTTCCGGTATGGTAATTCACAGGGCTTGTTTTATATATAACCATTTCAGGAATATTCAGTAAAGCGGTTTCAAGTGTGGCTGTTCCCGAGGTAACAACAGCAGCCTCTGAGGCCATAAGCAATGGGTATGTTTGATCGAACACGATACTGATGTCCGTTCCCCTGATATGCTTTTTGTAAATTTCTTTGGGAACCATTGTTACACCCGCGATGACAAACTGATAATCAGGGTAATTGTCAGTTACTTTCAGCATTTCGGGAAGGCAAAGCTCGATTTCCTGTTTTCGGCTTCCTGCAAGAAGGGCAATAATGGGTTTATCAGGTAATCCATGTTCTTTAATAAATGCCCGGGGTGTGATCTTTTTCTTTGTTTTTGCTACCAGCTCATCAAGCAGGGGGTTTCCTACATATTCAACTTCATAATCGTGTTTTTTGTAAAATTCCACTTCAAAAGGCAGGATCACAAAGAGCTTGTCAACGAAGTTCCTGATTGTTTTTACTCTTGAAGATCTCCAAGCCCAAACCTTGGGAGATATATAGTAAAATACACGAAAACCTTTTTGTTTTGCAAATTTGGCTATCCTGAGATTAAAGCTCGAATAATCGATCAGAATGAGTGCGTCAGGATTGTATTTTAAAATATCTTTCCTGCATAGTGTCAGCTTTTTAATTACCCTACCAAGATTGGTGATCACTTCCCATCCTCCCATTAATGCAGTCTCACGGTAATGTTGAACCAGCCCGCCTCCGGCTTCCTGCATCTGATCGCCGCCGAAAAAGCGGAATTCAGCTGTCTTATCAACACGTGAAAGTGACCGGATAAGGTTTGCCCCGTGAATATCACCGGATGCTTCGCCTGCTATTAAGTAGTATTTCATGTAATTTTGAATTTTGCAAATTCCCCTGATCAGGCAAGCAGCAATTTTAATAATAAAATTATAAAAGCCAGTCCGATAGTGGCAAATAAAATTCCCCGGGCCGAAGAGTTCCGGTTGGTCCAAATGAACAGAAAGAAAAGTGCAAGGTTAGGGATCACGCACAGACTGAGAAGCTTTGGAAGCACTGCCGATGATGCTAAAATCTTTATAAACTCGGTTATACTGAAAAACCTGAATTTTACCATGTAGATAATGATAAATGTTATCAGGGGTAACAGGCTGCCTGACAATAATCCCGTTCCCAGGGTATCCGGTTTCTTCATCATATCAATAGCTTATATCTTCCAGTCTTTTAATGTATCAAGTGAATTGTAACAAGTGAGGTCGATCTTTGTCGGCACAATCGAAACATAGTTGTTTTTCAGTGCCCATTCGTCAGTTCCTTCAATTCCGGGTTCACTGTTAAAGAATTCCCCTGTGAGCCAGTAATAATTCTTTCCGCCCGGGTCGGTGCGCTTATCAAACTCTTCCTTCCAGAATCCTTTGTTTTGCCTGCACAGCTTAATACCTTTGATCTTATTCAATGATACATCAGGAATATTCACATTCAGGCATATATTTTCCGGAATGCCTTCGTTGAGTACTTTTTCAATGACTCTTTTTGCCATTTCTTCGGCTGCTGAAAAATCAGCTTCCGGATCAATATTTAATAGTGATATACCGATTGACGGAATCCCGTTGATCAGTCCTTCAAGCGCTGCAGCCATAGTTCCCGAATAAATCACACTGGTGGACGAATTGGCGCCGTGATTGATGCCTGATAACAGGAGATCGGGTTTTTTATCCGTGAACTGGTTCAGTGCAAGCTTAACACAGTCAACAGGTGTCCCCTGGCAACTGTATACGTCCACCGAGTGGTTTTCTTCCATTTTTAATGCCCTCAAAGGTATCTTAACTGTAATGGCGTGCGACATTCCTGATTGGGGTTCTGCCGGGGCTGCAACGATAACCCTGCCGAACATTTTTGCTACACGGATAAGTGATTTTAACCCTTTTGCCTCAATACCATCATCATTTGTTACTAATATCAGTCTCTCTTTTTCCACTTTGTATCTGCTCTTTTTTTGAAGCTACAAAGATATGGATAAATGGATGGAATACAAAGGGTGCCAATATACGGGCATCTGCTTTTTCCTGACAGTTTCGCAATATTTCACTGTAATTTCAGCTTTCAATACTTTGTATCTGCTCTAAACCTGATAGATTGAAATAATACAGGTTAAAACATTAACTCAGGTTTATTTCTGCCCTGTGTCATTTTTTGATTATTTTTGTCACTTCCGGATTTCTTATTAAAAAATACTTTATTACATGAAAGTCGCATATAACTGGCTAAAACAGTATATTGATATTGATATTCCATCGCGGGAAGTATCTGAAATATTGACAAATACCGGGCTTGAGATCGCGGGTGTTTATGAATATGAACCGGTGAAGGGAGGGCTTAAAGGCCTGGTAGCTGGTAAAGTACTGACCTGTACCAAACATCCCAATGCGGACAGGCTTTCATTAACCACTGTCGATATCGGGAGGGATAAGCCCCTGAGTATTGTGTGTGGTGCTCCCAATGTGGCAAAAAATCAAAAAGTAGTTGTGGCACCTGTGGGTACTGATCTGTATTCCGGTGATCAGAAATTCACAATAAAGAAAACAAAGATCAGGGGTGAACTTTCTGAAGGCATGATCTGCGCGGAGGATGAGATCGGGCTTAGTGACAGGCATGATGGTATTATAGTGCTTGATGAAAAAGTGATACCTGGCAGCCCGGTAAGTAGTTATTTTGATATTGAGAATGATACTGTATTTGAGATCGATCTTACACCTAATCGTATCGACGGGGCATCGCATTATGGTGTAGCCCGTGATCTGGCTGCGTTTTTAAGCATGAATAAAAAAATAAAACCCGTAATTCCCGATGTCAGCAGTTTCAGGATTGAAAAAAACGATTATCCTGTGAAAGTATCAGTTCAAAATCCGGGATCATGCAACAGGTATGCCGGTGTGTCAGTTACAGGGATTACCATAAAACCTTCACCCGGATGGTTGCAGAAACGTTTGCGGTCAATAGGACTGACCCCTATCAATAATGTGGTTGATATCACCAATTTTGTACTTTTCGAGCTTGGACAGCCTCTGCATGCCTTTGATGGTGATAAGTTAAGTGGCAGGAAGATCATTGTTAAAAATCTTCCTGAAGGAACCAGGTTTGTTACACTGGATGGTGCAGAACACATTCTTTCACAGGATGATCTTATGATCTGTGATGAAAGCAGGCCGGTAGCCATGGCTGGTGTATTTGGCGGGTTGGACTCAGGGATTACTGAAGAAACACAAAATGTTTTTTTGGAGAGTGCGTATTTCAATCCCGTTTCAATACGTAAAACTGCAAAAAGGCATGGTATTAGTACAGATTCATCATTTCGCTTTGAGCGCGGCGTTGATCCCGCCATGATACTGACAGCACTGAAACGGGCGGCATTACTTATCAAAGAACTGGCCGGAGGCACAATTGCCTCTGAAATTGTTGATGAATATCCCCGTCCTGTCAACAACCATGAAGTAAGGATCAATTTAGAAAATGTAGATAATCTGGTCGGGATTCAGATTGAAAGGCAAATGATAAAATGTATATTGGAGTCACTTGATATTCAAATAGTACGGGAAGAAAAGCATTTTCTTGATCTTATAGTGCCTGCCTACCGTGTTGATGTTACCCGTGAAGCAGATGTTATTGAAGAGATATTGCGGATATACGGTTATAATAGTGTGCCGGTTCCGGGTAAATTGAATGCTTCCGTAGCTTATACAAAAATGCCTGATAAAGAGAGTATCACCAATACGGTATCTGATTATCTGAGTAACAATGGTTTTTACGAGATTATGTCCAACTCACTTACCCGGCGTGACTATTATACAGATTTAAAAAGTTTTGACAGTGATAAGCTTGTCGGTATTCTTAATCCGATAAGCAATGATCTGGGTGTTATGCGGCAAACATTATTGTTTGGCGGACTTGAAGCTATTGTTTATAATACCAACCGGAAAAACCCCGATCTTCGGTTATATGAATTCGGCAATTGTTATTTTGCTGATCCGAAAAAGCAGTCAGATGATCCGGTTAATAATTATAAGGAAGATCATCATCTTGCTTTATTTCTAACAGGGCGCAGGCAGGAAGTTAACTGGACCACATCGGCAGAGTCTTCCGGTTTTTTTCAAATGAAAGCTTATATTGAAAATATCCTTACACGTTTGGGATTTCTATCAGGGCAAATAACAACTGGTATACTCCGGGGAAAGGAAGATATATTCAGCCGGGGACTTGTTTATTATTACAAGTCAGAAATTATGATCGAAGCAGGTTTCGTGCATCCTTCCATATTAAAGTCGTTTGAAATTGACAATGATGTCTTTTATGCAGATATATACTGGGATACTTTGATTAAAGGTTTAAAAGACCATGAAATCCTTTTCAGGGAACTGCCCAGGTACCCGGAAGTTAAAAGAGACCTGGCTTTGTTGCTCGACAGGGAAGTGAAATATGATGAAATAAAAAAGCTGGCTTTTGAAACAGAAAAAAAGCTGTTAAAAAGAATTAATCTGTTTGATGTATACCAGGGGGATAAGATACCTGAAGGGAAAAAGTCTTATGCAATTAGTTTTATTCTTCAGGATGAGAGTAAGACGCTTTCCGATAAAGATATTGACCGGATAATGAAAAAACTGATGAGTGTTTACACCACAAAATTAAAGGCTGAAATACGTTGATTGATGGCTGAAATCGAATTATCCAAGGGAGACATTACCAGACTGAAAGTTGATGTTATTGTTAACGCGGCTAACCAATCCCTGCTCGGAGGGGGCGGTGTGGACGGGGCAATCCACAAGGCTGCAGGACCATTATTATTGGAGGAATGCAAAACTCTTGGCGGTTGTCCGACAGGTGATGCAAAGATCACCGGGGGATATGATCTGCCTGCAGATTATGTTATACATGCAGTAGGACCAGTATGGCACGGAGGGGATGCCGGCGAAGAGGAATTACTGGCTTCATGCTATAAGAAGAGTCTGGCACTGGCTGAAGAAAGGAAACTCCGGTCCATTGCTTTTCCTAATATAAGTACCGGTGTGTATCGTTTTCCCAAGTCACTGGCAGCTGAGACAGCAATCCGGGTAACGCGCGGTCATCATACACCCGGTTCTTCACTTGAAAAGATAATTTTTTCTGTCTTTGACGATGAGAACTACGAGATCTATAAGAATCTGCTGGGACAGTAGTCATTACTTTTTGTTTTGAAACATGATGAGGGTTCTTTTCGTTGAAAGATAAGGGATCACGGTTTTTCAATTTACATCCTGAGAAAAGCTTTATACAATTGATCTATGAGATTTTATTCGTCCCGGCAGACTAAGAGAAGGCGGCTCACAATATGCTTTTTGTTGACAGGCTTATTATATGTTATGCCTGGAAAAGTTACTGGTCAGTGTTTTGAAAGGAATTTTGCCTTTTCTGCCGGTGAATTGCTTAATTATAATGTGGTTTATAACTGGAAGTTTATCTGGCTTAATGCCGGAGAGGTATCTTTTGGTGTTAAAAAGGGTACATACAGACAACGTGATGCATACTGTCTGTATTCATATGGCAACACATACAAGGGATACGACTGGTTTTACAAAGTCAGGGATACTTTCAGGACATATCTCGATATGCAACCCTTGCGCCCGTTGAGGTTTCATCGCAATTCATATGAAGGCGGATACCAGGTTAACAACCGGTATGTTTATGATTATAATAAAGAAAAGATCTATTCCTTCACGGAAAATTCAAATAAGCCATATGTGGAAGACACCCTTGAACTTTCAAAATGTACTTTTGATGTACTCTCGTTATGCTATTACGCGCGCAATCTTGATTTCTCCGGTTTAAAGGTAAATGATACCATTCCTGTCAGATCAGTGATCGACAATGAACTATTTAATCTTTATATTCGTTATCTGGGGAAAGTATATATTGAAACTGCCAGCGGGGATAAATACCGGTGCATAAAATTCTCAGCTTTACTTGTTGAAGGTACTATTTTTGAAGGAGGTGAGGATCTTTTCGTGTGGGTGAGTGATGATAAAAACCGTATACCAATACTGGTAGAGGCAAAAATACTGGTTGGTTCGGTTAAAGCGGTGCTTAAGGATTATCAGGGTTTGCGTAATCCTTTTGACGGGCTTGTGGAAACAGGGGGAGAATGATATATTCATTTATTCCCGTCACAACCGCTCCCGGTATAAAACGTAAGAGCCCTGCCTGATACATGCAGACAGGATGATAATCTTATTAAAGATAAAAAAAACAGGTAGGTTATGATAAAAAAATCATTCAGTTTAATCATTGTTATTTTGATATTAGCCTTTAATGTTTTCCCCCAGGAGGATGATTGTGTAATCTTCAGATTTACCGGGCCCGGATCGGAAGTATTGTCAGTAGCTTTTAATGATGATGGAAGTCAGCTCGCTGCCGGAACCAAAGATCGCGTGATCATTATCTGGGACCCTGTTACAGGAGAAAAAATTCATATTATTGATGACAACTATTTTCCAGTTCGTGAGTTGATATTTGCCAAAAACAATGATTTATTTGTTGCTTCGGGGAATGATGTAAAACTTATTGATAAAGATGGTTACATTCATAAAGCTTACAAGGGGAATGCCACGCATATATGGACTTTTGACCTTCCTGGCGATAGATCAAAGATAATTACCGGAACGTATGAAAAGAAAATAAGGATTTGGGATGCTGCAACAGGAGATCAATTGTTAACTCTCGAGGGACATGAAAAAAGTACCCTGCCTGTGGCTTTTTCCAGGGATGGCTGTTATGCAGCAAGTGGTTCGCTCGACAGGACAGTAAGGATATGGAATGTAAATACAGGTGAAATTGCCGGGGTTTTCGACCGGCATACGGATAATATTCTTTCTGTGGCCTTTCATCCTTCGGGTAAGTATGTTGCCAGCGGATCACTGGATCAGACTATACGTTTATGGGATATTGAAAAGGGTGAAATTAAACGAACTTTTGTTGGTCATAACAATGGTATTACTGATCTCGATTTTTCCCCGGATGGCAACTATTTGCTTAGCTCTTCATACGATTATACTATACGTTTATGGGATGTTAATACCGGTAATAATATTTATTCTTTTGTGGATCATGAAGGAGTTGTCAATCGCGTTGCATATAGTCCTGACGGAAAGTATTTTGCCAGTGCATCCAATGATGAGACAGTCATCTTATGGCAGTTCCTGCCCCGGATATTTGCCGAATATTATTATTATGATGAGATCGGGCAGGAAAAAGAGAAATCGGGATTGTTCGAACCCAGGCATAAAGGTGAATCAAGAAAGGATTTCAATGCCAGGGAAGAACAGGCACAACAATACTTAAAGGACCTGTACGATAAATATTATCAACGCTATAAAAAAGAAAAAGAACAATAGAGACAGCATTATACTGTCTCTATTGTATTTTCATAAATTTATTTTAGCTTACTCAAAGCTTCCTTCATTCGTTTCACTGCTACCACGATATTTTCATCCGCCGTGGCATAAGATATTCTGAAGCATTTGGGCTCGCCGAATGCCTCTCCGGGCACTGTACCTACATGTGCATTTTCAAGCAGGTAAATGCAGAAATCGTTGGAATTTTCAATATTTTTTCCATTAAAAGATTTGCCGAAATAGGAACTTATGTCCGGAAATACATAAAAAGCGCCCTGTGGTGTGCTTGTTTTGAAACCGTCAATATCTTTCAAAAGATCAAGGATAAGGTCCCGGCGTCGTTTAAATGCCACATTCATTTCATTAACACAGGACTGATCAGAATTCAATGCTGTCACAGCAGCTTTTTGAGCAATTGTCGCGGGTCCGGTAAGGAACTGTCCCTGGAATTTCGCACAAGCCTTTGCTATCCATAAAGGGGCGCCAATATACCCGATTCGCCAGCCTGTCATGGCATATGACTTTGAAACACCATTGATCACGATAACACGATCTTTTATTGAATCAAACTGAGCAATACTAACATGTTTTCCTGTAAAATTGATGTGTTCGTAAATTTCATCGGTGATAACGAAAATACCCGGATGTTTTTCAATCACACGTGCAATACCTTCCATCTCACTTTCTGAATACACGCTACCTGCTGGATTAGATGGTGAACATAACAGAAGAGCTTTGGTTCTTGGTGTAATCGCATTCTCAATTTGCCGGGGTGTTATTTTGAAATTATTTTCAATTGAACCCTTGATCACAACATTTTTTCCTTCAGCTACTTTTACCAGTTCAACATAAGTTACCCAGTATGGTGATGGAACTATAACTTCATCATCCTTATCAACAACAGCCATGATCACATTGGCCAGGGAATTCTTTGCTCCGGGTGATACAACAATCTGTTCCGGTGTGTAATCAAGATTGTTTTCGCGTTTGAATTTTGCTGAAATGGCTTCCCGTAAATCAGGAAAACCGGGTGCAGGAGGATAAAAAGAGAAATTATCATCAATTGCTTTTTTGGCAGCATCTTTTATATGATCGGGGGTAAAAAAGTCAGGTTCTCCCACACTCAGGTTGATAACATCAATTCCTTTTGCAGCTAGATCCCTGCTCATTTGGTTCATAGCCATGGTTGCCGATGGTGATAAGCTTTTTAGCCTTGATGAAAGATTCTCCATATTAAAATGTTTAGGTTCAATTAATAACTTATTATTTTATCTTCAAAAATAATCTTTTCATTAGATTTTATTTAATATTGTACCGCGTAATTTTTAAGATTTTTATTATGGTTCATCTTCTGGATATTATTAAGTATACCCTGCCTGCACTGGTTGTTTTTTTAACTGCATATTTGATATTAAAAAAGTATATTGATAAGGAAAACAGTCAGTTAAAACATGAATTAAAGCTTAAAAATCGCGAACAGATTTTGCCGTTACGTATTCAGGCATATGAAAGGCTCGGTTTATTGCTTGAAAGAATGGCAATGGATAACCTGCTCATGCGTGTAAACAAGCCGGATTATACAGTAAACAGATTACAATCGGAAATGATAGCAGCCATTCGTGGTGAATTTGACCATAACCTGACACAACAGATCTACGTTTCACAACAATTATGGGAATTGATCAGGGGAGCAAAGGAGAATTCCATCAGAATAATCAATGAAACCGCAGCCGGCCTTGATAAGGATTCACCGGCAATTTATCTTAGTAAAGCTTTGCTTGATCATGTGATGAAAGAGGAAGCCACACTTCCTGCAACGGCTCTCGGGGTGTTAAAGAAGGAAATAGACGACAGGTTTTAGAAATAAATGCCCGGCTTGAATAAAGCCGGGCATGATTTTATCCAGAATTATAATACAACTTATATCAGGTCAATGCTTCGCTTGACAAATTTATTGAGGTCTTCACCTTTCAACATATTATTCGAAAGAAGTGCCAGGTCGACAAGTTGCTTGACCAGCTTGTTTTTTGCCGCGTAGTCGGAAAGTATTTTATCCTTTTTCTTGTTCAGTTCATCGATTTTCTTATTGAGATCGGCAATCCTGTCTTTTTCTTCCTGACTGATTTCCTCTTCTTTTTTCTTTTCATTGTCTTTTTCAAGCTTTGACTTGTTTTCTTCAATAGGTTGTATTTTTTCCCTTGCAGCCTTGACTTTTTCTCCTATTTTTTTCTCTTCATCTTCCAGTATCCGGCCTATTAACGGATGATTCGAATTAACTGTAAGATTATAACTATCAGGCATTTGCCCATAAAAACCCATATCTCCACCCATTGCAGACATATCCTTCATCCTGCGCATAAATTCCGACTGGGTTATCATTACAGGCGTATCCGTTTCAGAGAGATCCTCAAAGGTAATATTATAATTTGCCTTGGATGAAATCTGGCTTTTGAAGATCGCGGTCAGGTCGCTTTTTTGTTCAGGAGTCAGCTTCGATTCTTTTTCTTCCTCTTTCTGTATCAGTTTGTCTACTACATCTGCATCGACACGTGAAAATCTGGCATCCTTGAATTTTTGTTCTATATGATTAATAAAATGCGTATCCAGTTGCCCGTCCATAACCAGTACATCGTATCCTTTTGATCTGGCTGCTTCTATATAACTGAACTGTTCTTCCTTATCGGTAGTGTACAGATAAATAAGAGTTTTGTTTTTATCGGTCTGATTCTCTTTTATCAGCTTTTCATATTCATCAAAAGTGAAATAGTTACCTTCAGTATTCTTCAGTAAAGCAAATTTTTGTGCTTTATCATAAAATTTTTCTTCGGTGATCATCCCGTATTCAATAAACAGCTTAAGATCATCCCATTTTTTCTCATACTGTACCCTGTCATTTTTAAAGATCTCCTGTAACCTGTCGGCTACCTTCTTTGTGATATGGCTTGATATTTTCTTAACATTGGAATCGCTTTGAAGATAACTTCTGGAAACATTTAAGGGAATATCAGGTGAATCTATCACCCCGTGCAACAGGGTTAAAAACTCCGGTACGATGCCCTCAACCGAATCAGTGACATATACCTGGTTGCAATACAGTTGGATTTTGTTTTTCTGAATTTCGATGTTATTTTTTATTTTCGGAAAATACAGGATCCCTGTAAGGTTAAAAGGATAATCCACATTCAGGTGAATGTTAAATAACGGATCATCAGCCATAGGATAAAGTTCCCTGTAAAACTTTTTATAATCTTCTTCTTTAACATCTGCAGGAGTCCGTGTCCATAATGGATTAGTATCATTTATTATTCGATCTTTGTCGAGTTCAACCTCTTTTCCGTCCTTCCATTCTTTTTCTTTACCAAACGCGATTTCCACAGGCAGGAACCGGCAATATTTTTTAAGCAGGCTGTTAATTTTATCCTCTTCAAGAAATTCTTTCGAGTCTTTGTCAATATGAAGAATAACATCGGTCCCGCGTTCTTTGCGTTCGGATTTCTCGATGCTGTAATCAGGGGTGCCGCTGCATGTCCATTTAACAGCTTCGGTGTCTTCTTTATAGGATTTGGTAATAATTTCAACCTTTTTAGATACCATGAACGAAGAATAAAAACCAAGTCCGAAATGGCCAATTATCGCGTTTGCCTGCTCCTTATATTTTTCAAGAAAATCAGTAGCACTTGATAAGGCAATTTCATTGATATACCTGTTAATTTCGTCAGCAGTCATTCCAATACCCTGATCCGAAACAGTTATAGTCTTCTTATCTTTGTCCACATTCACGCGGATAGTCAGATCTTTCAATTCCCCTTTGAAATCACCTATATTAGCGAGTGTTTTTAATTTTTGTGTTGCATCTACTGCATTTGAAAGAAGCTCGCGCAAAAATATTTCATGATCAGAATACAAGAACTTTTTTATAATTGGAAAGATGTTTTCCGTTGATACTCCAATTTTACCCTTTTGCATATTACTTTGTTTTTTAGTTTACATTAATATAATATGATCCAGACATGAGTTTTCAAACTACATGCCAAGCACGGAAATATGACAATACGTCATTATTATAATGACAGGGAAGTGTTATTTTGTCGGATTGGTGATATCAATATCACTGATCAGGTTCCACATGCCATTATTCCATTTCAATGCGTCAAATGACATGTCCGGTCCGTAAAACCTGTATTTGCCTTCATAGGAAGGGCGGGAAGGGGAGAGGTGGTCTAAAATGATCATATCATGTCGGGCATCATATTTCAGATTCATTACGGCACGGGATGAATATTCAAAAACCATTCGCTTTATTCCGGGATTGCCGGTATTAAAAATACTGGCCCCGAAAACCGGCACCGTATCATTTTTGAATGACAAAACCTCAATTAGTTTTTTTGAAGTGAAAAAATCATTAAAATCAAATCCCAGTAAAGTGTAAAAAGTCTTTTCTTTTGTCTTGTTCACGAGTATCTCATAATACAACGCGCCAAACCATTTCTGTGGTGTTAATTCGACGAATTCCGATTCAGCAATTGAATCAGAATTATCGTGCAAACGGTATATTTTCCGGTAGCCATTATCCTTATCATAAATATGAATAAATCCGAAATATTCATGTGTTCCGTTTGAATATGGAATATTCCAGGTATAGATCTTTAACTTCCCGTCAGGAGATACAAGTTGTCCGATATGTTTCAGTGTATCAAAAGAATGAACAAAGGAACCCTCTGTTTGTAAGGCTTCCTCAAACAATGTAACAATTGATTCACTGATCCGGATCTTTTCCCTGTCGGCATCGTTACTGCTTAGCGAATCAAACATGAGGCTGATCTTTGTTTCCAGCCCGGAAAGTTTATTTGTTTGCGAAAGGCAGCAGATATTTGGAAAAAGCAAACCAACAAACAATATGGCAAATATTCTTACCTGAATCCTTTTGCTTATTTGATAATTAGGGAAGCCGGACATATTAAATTAACTATTTTGAAATGCGGAAAACAGGCAGACGAATAAAAACTACTTGATCATCAGATTGATATCTCCCATAAGCTTATCCTTATAGGATTTACCTATAGGAATGGATTTGGGTCCTTCTTTGGTTTTTATGATCACCGAATTATCTTCAATTACATTGATGCTTGATGTGTTTACAATATAGGACCGGTGAACACGTGAAAACCGGTTTGAAGGAAGCTTCTGTTCAATGGCTTTCATAGTGAAGTGAATAGTATACCTGTCACTAAAGGTATTGAATATAACATAATTTTCCAGTGCTTCAACCCACAGAATATCCTCATATTTCAATCGAACCAGCGCTGAGTTCTTCTTAATAAAGATCTCATTGTCTCTCGGGTCGACTTTATTTTTAAATCTTACATTGGCTTTGTTTATAGCCTTGAAAAACCTGCTGTATGTAATTGGTTTTAATAAATAGTCCGTTACATCATAATTAAATGCATCAAGTGCGTATTTGTCCTTTGAAGAAATAATAATTATTTGTGGTGGATTTTGCAGGGTTTCCAAAAAGTCGATTCCACTCATTTCCGGCATTTCAATATCAAGGAATATTAAATCAATATCCTGTTCGGGATTGAAAGCATTTATCGCGTCAACTGCATTTTCAAATGAACTGATCAGATGCAACTGATCCGTACGTTCAACATATTCTTCAACTATTTTCCTCGACATCAGGTCGTCGTCAATGATGATACAATTCATAACGATTTTTTTTCGTCAATATAATAATAACATTCGTCAATTGAACGGTCAAATATATAAAAAAAAACCATCTTTAGATAATAAAAAGTTGCCTAATAATTATGAATTTAGGTAATTCCGGTCACTCTCTTTAAGGAATTTCTCTTCGATTACCTCTCCCTTTTTCAAAGATTTTTTCAGCCATTTAAGCTTTAAATTTTGTTGTTCTTCACAACTATACTGCCAGTCAACAGATGATCTTTTTAGGTTGTATGTCAGGTAGTGTAAAATAATTGCAGCTGAAACTGAAATATTCAAACTTTCCGTAAATCCGTATATAGGTATTTTCAGATATTCATCTGCAGCTTCAAGCATTGGTTTTGTCAATCCGTTAAGTTCAGTGCCGAATAGCAAGGCGATCTTTCCTTTTTCAAGGTTGAAATCCCCGAGGTTAACCGCATTATCATGCGGAGTTGTTGCCACAATCCTGTATTTATTATTTTTAAGGTATTTAAGCGCGTTTTTTCTATTATCGGTTTTCTCCTGGTTATATCTGTGAAGATCAAGCCATTTAAAAGATCCCATAGCCACATCAGGATTTATCGTATAGGTATTTCTGTTTTCAATGATATGAACATCCTGTATTCCAAAACATTCACAGGAACGTAAAACAGCACTTGCATTATGGGACTGATAAATATCTTCGAGAACCACCGTAATATATCCGGTACGGGATTTAACTACATCATCTATAAGCATGGCTCTTCTTTTGGAAACGAAGGATTCAAGATAGCTGATCAGTTTTTCCTTCATGATTTTATAGTATCATGTTTACCTCAACTCCGATCAGGGATGATGAATAGTAAGGTATATAACAAAAAAAAGAGGCGTATTGCATTATACGCCTCCGCCTCAAAAATTAATCAATAATTTTATGATTATTGAACTGCATCGCCAAGCTCGCTACCTGCTTTAAACTTAACAACTTTTTTAGCAGGGATAGTAATTTCTTTACCGGTTTGAGGGTTTCTTCCAGTACGTGCACTTCTTTTAGCAACAGAAAATGAACCAAATCCAACTAATGCAACCCGATCTCCTTTTTTTAAGGCCTTTGATGTTGTTGATATGAAGGCATCAAGAGCTTTTTTGGCGTCAGCTTTAGTTAAACCAGCATCGCTAGCAATGGCATCAATTAATTGTGCTTTGTTCATGATAAAAAATTTTTAGGGTTAGTAAATTTGTTTCCTAAATAAATACTTGTAATATCTATAAAACTAATACAAATATAGAGTATTTCTTAAGTTTCGCAAATTTAGAAGGTTTTTTTATTAATATTTTTTTAATAAGAGTGCCCGTAAATAGGGTATTACAGAACGAAATGGTTAATAACGTTCATGATAATCTGCTGGATTATCTGAAATGATGGTTTAGATAATATAGTTAAATATCCTTATAATCTGTTAAATAACATTTAGAATTAATTTTAGCTATTTACTTTTAATTTAATTGCATTTGCATATACAATTGTTAATTAGTTTTTAGAATACGATGTTTTTTAGGTATATTTTTTCCCCAATTAATAGCCATGTACAAAAAATATTATACTTTTGCGGGCGATGGAGGAATGGCAGAGTGGTCGAATGCGGCGGTCTTGAAAACCGTTGTCCGTTTACCCGGACCGGGGGTTCGAATCCCTCTTCCTCCGCGGGTTCATTGAAAAAATAGAAATACATTAGAAGTAGCGGTTACATTAAAAACCCACGATTCGAACGAA